>SMEK01000016.1_pt1 | contig 63795 bp, 61 predicted proteins | sample 2456371 | NCBI WGS metagenome assembly SMEK01 (sample SAMN10132590, study PRJNA489261) | soil metagenome | isolation source: day1 antibiotic-loamy sand soil ammended with composted manure from dairy... | place: USA | collected 2015-04-01
TGCAGCTGCAAGAATCGCTTGTGTCCACTCTAAGTTGTTGATGTTAAATTGGCCTACAGCATAACGTTCTTCATATGCTTTGTTTAACATCTCTTTCATTGAAACTAATGCCATCATAATTCCTCCTAAAAGTATTTTTTATTTAATCTTAAAGGACCTAAATCCTAACAATTGAGTTCTAAATCGATAACTCTTTTGATAATGTTAAAAGATTTTTGTCCAATGTATGCGTAGCATTTAAAATCTCAGTGATCTCATGATCAACAATTTTATTGTCAACAATGCCAACAGCTCTTCCGCCTTTTCCTTCCATTAACAGTTCTACTGCACGGGCACCAAGACGACTAGCTAATACACGATCAAATACGGTAGGGGATCCACCGCGTTGCATATGTCCTAAAATCGAAACTCGAGTGTCAAAACCGGTTAGCTCTTCGATTTGCTTGCCAATTTCAACTCCACTTGTTACTCCTTCTGCAACAACGATGATACTATGCTTCTTGCCACGCTCATGGCTTTTCTTCAATCGGTCAGTGATTTCATGGATATCATAATCATCTTCAGGAACAAGGATCGTTTCAGCACCACCTGCAAGCCCGGACCAAAGTGCAATATCACCTGCATTACGTCCCATGACTTCGATAATAAACGTCCGTTCATGTGATTGAGCAGTATCACGAATCCTATCGATGGCATCAATCACTGTATTGAGAGCCGTATCGAACCCGATCGTAAATTGGGTACCAGGAATATCATTATCGATCGTCCCAGGTACACCAACACACGGAAAACCATGACGAGTTAGAGCGTTAGCTCCCTGGAATGAACCATCTCCTCCGATGACGACTAATCCTTCAATTCCCCATTTTTTCAATTGTTCAATTCCTTTTAGTTGTCCTTCTTTTGTCTTAAACTCCTCACATCTTGCAGAAAGTAACATCGTACCGCCTTGATGAATAATGTCACCAACAGAGCCTAACTCTAGTTTCTCAATATTTCCGTGAATTAAACCTGCATAACCACCGGTAATTCCATACACTTCTAAACCATGGTAAATCCCTTTTCGAACAACCGCTCGAATAGCAGCATTCATTCCTGGAGCATCTCCACCACTAGTTAAAACACCAATTCTTTTCACGTACTCACCCCATAAAAACACATACTTAATTGTAAGGTAAATTATTTTTCAATGACTTCTTTTACAGCTTCAATTACTTCATCCGTTGTACTCATTTGTAGTGCTCGTTGTGCTAAATCTTCCATTTCTTTTTTAGATAGGTGTAGGATTTGAGATCTTGCTTTTAGAATAGAAGTAGCACTCATAGAAAATTCATCTAGACCTAAACCAAGTAATAGTGGAATTGCAAGTTCGTCTCCTGCCATTTCTCCACACATACCTGCCCATTTCCCTTCTTTATGGGCCGCATCAATCACCATCTTGACTAATCTTAAAATCGCTGGACTATATGGTTGGTATAAATAAGAAACTCGTTCATTCATACGGTCTGCAGCCATTGTATACTGGATCAGATCGTTTGTCCCTACGCTAAAGAAATCGACTTCTTTGGCAAATTGATCTGCCATTACGGCAGTAGATGGAATCTCAACCATGATTCCTACTTCAATATCATCAGATACTTGAATTCCTTCGTTTATTAGCTTCTGCTTTTCTTCTTCAAGAATTCCTTTTGCAGCGCGGAATTCATCCAAGTTAGCAATCATTGGGAACATAATTTTTAAATTTCCATAGACGCTTGCACGAAGTAATGCACGTAATTGAGTTCTAAAAATATCTTGTTCTTCCAGACACAGACGAATAGCTCGGAATCCAAGGAATGGATTCATTTCTTTTGGAAGATCTAGATAGGATAGTTCTTTGTCACCACCGATGTCCAAAGTACGGACAACGACCGGTTTTCCATTTAATCCTTCCAGAACCGCCTTATAAGCTTCAAATTGCTCTTCTTCTGTTGGCAGCTCATTTCTACCCATGTAAAGGAACTCCGTACGGAATAGGCCCACACCTTCTCCTCCATTATTGATAACACCTTCTAAATCATTAGGTGTTCCGATGTTAGCAACTAGATGTACCTGATGTCCGTCTGCTGATTTGGTATTTTCATGCAATAATTTTGCCCATTCGGCTTTTTGTTCTTCATAACGGATTTGTTCATCTCTATAAGATTGAATAACTTCTTCAGAAGGATTGACGTGAACTTCGCCTTTTAAGCCATCCACAATAATTAAATCTCCATCTTGAATATCTTCAGTAGCTGTTTTAGTCCCTACTACCGCAGGGATCTCCATTGAACGAGCCATAATCGCGGAGTGAGATGTACGTCCACCGATATTGGTTGTAAATGCTTTTACATATTGACGATTCAATTGAGCCGTATCAGATGGTGTTAAATCCTCTGCCACCAAAATTGCGTCTTCTGAAATCATACTAGGGTTGACAATTTTAACACCGAGTAAATGAGACAAAATTCGTTTTCTAACATCACGAATATCAGCCGCTCTTTCTTTCATATATTCATTATCCATTTGTTCAAACATCATAATGAACATATCCGTTACTTCTTTTAATGCATGTTCAGCGTTGACTTTTTCAGATTTAATTTTATCTTCAATTGGGGAAATCATTTCTGGATCATTGACAATTAATAAATGTGCCTCAAAGATCGCTGCTTTATCTTCACCTAATTCAACCTTTGTTTTATCACGAATAGCTTCTAATTCACTTTTCGTTACAGAAAGTGCTTCTTGTAATCGGCGAATTTCTTGCTCAACATCTGATATCTCTTTCTTTTCATAAGAAAGATCTGGTTCAACTAAACGATATGCTTTTGCAATTGCAATTCCACTTGAAGCTGCTATCCCTTGTAATACTTTACCCATTTATTGAGCCACTCCTTCATCTATTAATGATTTCTTTAATGTATCAAAAGTAGTGTTCATCAGCGCCATAACAGCCGTCATCTCTTTCCTTTTCTAGATGCAATGGCATGACACCCATGAACTTTCAGAGTCAAATTGAGTTACAGTATTGAATTGTAGTTTGGTCGTCCGTTTAAACCTTGAGGTTCTTGATATCTCATTCTGATCGAACTCCTTTTTAGTATTGCTAAACGTATGTATGAATATTTAGTTCTCTGTCTTTTTTCTGATTAGAAAAAAATCTGAGTTCGACACAAGTATCAGTTAAAAATGATATTCCATATAACTTTTACTTGGGGCAATTTTATTTGTTTTTCCATTTTATGGAAAATTAAAAAACCTAAGCATGCCTACACTGTCAGTTTGTTGCGTAGACTCTGCTTAGGTAGTGCCTTCTGAAAGTAACACCCTAATTAGAGAATAATGATTCTGAATAACATATTTTATCTACTCAAGGTCGAGAAACGTTTACATTTATCTTTATAAATAAAACCAAGAAATTAACTAATTAATAGTATACACTTATGTTGAAAAATGTCAAGATCTGTCTATTTTGAACGTAAAAACGATGTTTCTATAGATTGTAAAGACGCGATGAATTGTAAGCAGAGAAAACTGCACAAAGGTTATGTGCAGTCCCGTCCCATTAATCAAATTTAAAATTCAAATTTTGCACCGACTTGATAAGAATCATCCAGAACAAGAATTCCTTTTTTCTCTGGTGCATTTGGCAAGCCGAGTTCTCGGGCTGAGCAAATCATCCCATTACTTGCGATACCGCGTAATTCAGATGGTTGAATAACTAGACCACTAGGCATAACGGCACCAATTCTTGCCACAACCACCTTTTGACCAGCATCAACATTAGGCGCACCACAAACAATTTGTAATTTTTCAAATCCTACATCAACTTGACAAATACTTAATTTATCAGCCTTCGGATGTTTTTCTATCTCTTCAACATAACCAACAACAAATTTAGGTGCAAAATCAGCTTCAAGTTTTTCATCAAAACCATGACCACCTAAAAGATCATTCACTTTTCTTAAAAAAACCGGATCTAAATCGATCACTGCTCGGTTACTAGCCTTTACATCAAAATATTTAGTAGCATGGAATAAGTTGTATCCATAAGTCTCATTTGACTCTTCATTATATATCCGAACAAGTTCGCCTCTTTTTTCATATTTCATTTTGTCATAATCAATTGGTTTTAAACTAATGATAAGCGTATCACCAATTCCTTCTTTATTGTAAAATACATTCATCTTTCATTAATCCTTCCTTTTTGGTCTATTATTTGCCATGATAAAAATAGGCATTAATTTTCCATCTTCATAATCAAATGATAACGATGTAATCGGAATTCGTCCATTTGTATAAAAACTCATAGTCATTTGTGCCAACACATCATATCCCGTATCATTTTTAATGTCAGCAAAAATTAATACGTCTTGATGGGGAATTGAGATCACTAGTTTTCCTTCTACTTTATCTTCCATTTCCTTTAACAATGCATCATTTAATATTCGACTTGCATCATAACCATCGTTCGTATTGAGAAAATAAAAATCATTTTCTGCCACCGTATCTTTTTTTAGCGGTGTAGGTAAAGAACGTAAATTGAATTTCGCAACTTCTCGAATTCGATTTGCATCCCAACCTTCTTTTTCTAACATTTCTTCATCAATTATACGATATGTCTTTCCTAAATCTATCGCATAAAAGATTCTCGTTTCAGCAGTATGATCATCGTAAATCAATTTTACTCCATCTTTTTTTACAGTCTTGTGGGATGTTGAGCGCATCACAGGATATATATTCTTTTCATTCCCAGAAAGAGCAACTTCTGTATTCATCGCTTTTAAGCCTTCATTAACAAAGAAAACAATTTCATCTATGGCCGCCTCTTTTTTCTCATTCCATTTCGAAATGACCGTCGGTATAGATATATTAACACCCTTTTTATTTTGAATATTTTCAATACGCAAATCACTCTTATCGCGATCAAAGATAAATTTTCGAGTTGGGTCTTGTAACCGTTCTTCCAATAGTTTCCGCATTTTTTGGACAGTCATTTTCATCGATTGTCCCTCCTTTCGACCCATTAACAACCGTTTGTCATAACGACTTGTATTTGAACAAAAAAATTTTATTTAGCAGCATTTAAGTTATCTAGAAAGTTTTCAACTTCTTCTTTTGTTTTTCGATCTTTGCTAACAAAGCGACCTAATTCTTTACCGTCTTGATAAGCTACAAAACTTGGAATTCCAAATATGTCTAGTTCTTGGCAAAGATCAATAAACTGATCACGATTAACAGAAACAAAAGTATATTTATTTTTATATTTTTCTTCAATCTCAGGTAAAAAAGGATCTAAAAAGCGACAGTCTCCACACCAATCTGCCGTAAATAAAAACACATGGGCACCTTTATTTTTTAACTGTTGAAATTCCTCAATCGATTTTAAGTTCAGCATTTATATAATCCTCCATTATGTATAAGAATGTTTTTTAGAAAATAATCTATTAAGAGTTTAACAAAGCTTTGATCAACTTTCCATTATAACAATAACTTCCATTTGCTTAAACTAAAAATGACTATTAGTGTCGAGTTTGACTAGACCGCTAATAGGACGATTTCTTTTGCATTATTTCATATTCAAGTTGACCTTTTAAGATTTTGACTACATGGGTAAACATATCGTCGCGATTTATTCTACCATTTGTGAAAATTCCAATCGCACCTTCATGGGAACGCACGTTTTCCTTTTTACAAAATTCAGCCATTACAGGACCTAATTCCTCGCCCTTTCGTAACCTTTCACTGATCACCTCAGGTAACAATATTCTAGCGCCCCCTGCAATGAACGGTTTCTGTTCTCCTTCGACTACAATTGCCCCCCAATTGCAAAGCATGAGTCCAAAGGGGGTTTCTGTCACACCACCTTCTAAACCAATTCCGATAGGACGGCTTGTTTTTACAATGGCTTCTTTCGCTCGATTTATTGCTCCTGTAATTGTCTCTTCGTCTGAAAACGGTTGTTCACTGACACCTGATGGTACATCTATCCCTATAATGTCTGCATCCGCACCAAAAACATTCTTTACTGCTTGAATTTTCGCTCGATTTTTTGTACCGATCGCAATTTTCATAGTTTTCCTCACTTCGATTGTATTTTAGAAAAAGCAACCAGGTTAGCCCGATTGCTTTTATCTCCTTCTTATGTTTAGTTTAACGATAGTTAAACAATTTCATTACACATTTTGTTTAATGGTTTCAACCGTCGTTTTATCACAAGCTTTTACTAACTTTATTAATAATTCTTTCGCAGCAGCATAATCATCAACATGGATCATTGAATTATGGGAATGGATATAACGAGCACAAATGCCGATCACAGCACTTGGAATCCCTTCATTCGCTAAATGAATTTGCCCTGCGTCTGTTCCTCCTTGGGATACAAAATATTGATAAGGTATATTATTAGATTCAGCCATATCAAGAACAAATTCGCGCATACCACGATGTGTAACCATTGTCGGGTCGTAAATTCGAAGTAATGCGCCTTTACCAATATGACCAAACTCATTTTTATTACCAGTCATATCATTGGCCGCACTTGCATCTAGGATAAAAGCTAAATCCGGTTTAATCATATACGCCGATGTACGGGCACCACGTAAACCAACCTCTTCTTGGACCGTTGCACCAGAATATAATGTGTTTGGAAGTGTTTCGCCATGTAATTCTTTTAATAATTCGATGGCAAGACCGCATCCATACCGGTTATCCCATGCTTTGGCCATAATTTTTTTCGGGTTTGCCAACACCGTAAATTCACTTACTGGTACAATAGGTTGACCAGGTTTGATCCCGATTTTTTTTGCATCTTCTTTATCATCGGCACCAATATCGATCAATAAGTCCTTTATCGGTGTAACTTTATCTTTATTTGACTTGCCTCTTAATAAATGTGGCGGGATGGATCCGATAACACCATCTACTGGACCTTGATCTGTGTATATTTTTACTCGTTGCGCTTGTAAAACTTGTGGAGACCAACCACCTAATGTTTGAAAACGGATCATACCATTATCTGTGATCGAAGATACAAGAAAGCCAACTTCGTCCATATGTCCACAAACTAAAATTGTCGGATCATCTTCTTGACCTTTGCGAACTCCAAAAATACTGCCTAATCCGTCTTGAACAATATGGTCAGCGTATTTCGTTAATTGTTCTTTCATAAACTTCCGTACATCATGTTCATTTCCAGAAGTTCCAGGAAGTTCTGTTAACGTTTTAAATAGTTCCAATGTTTCTTGATTCATATTATCCCTCTTTCTTCCGTACCATAATAAAAATTATACTTCCCTTGTTTTTTTCATAGCTGACGATCACTGTACTTCATCATGAAAAACCTTACAGAACTATTGTACATAACTTTATAATTGTTTGCTAATATGGAATTTTTTTCGAATAAAGGTAATCATAGTATTTTTATGAAAAAAACGATATAATTTTTCTGACAGGGGGCGATAAACATGAAATGGAAACATTTTCTTATTGGTGCTGCTTGCGGGCTTGCTACTGGTTGGCTTGTACAAACTTTTTTTCATAATAATCAATTATTGTCATCAGAAGAAGTCATCAAAAAAGTGAAAGATTCTCTGAAAACCGAAGGCAAAATTTCAGGATCATGGATTATCACCAAACCGGAAACATTGGAAAGAGATCTTATTACATATCAAGTTTATCGTGGCGGAATAACAAAATTGACCGACAACGATGAGATTAATATGGAATTTTTAGCTGATGCCAAAACCGGTACCATTTTAGAAGTTGAAAAAATTTAACATCTTGAAAAAGACTGTGAAAATGAAAAGCTATACTCCCTTATAGTAGACATGTAAGATATCAAAAAAATCTAAAAGGATTTGCCTTGTTAAATAAAAAACTAAAACTGTTTATGGCCACTGTCTACTTAACCGGGCGTAGTTCAAAAACTCACAGTCTTTTTTAATTCATAAGTATAGTAGTCTGGGGATCTAATATACGTCAGAAGCATATCATTCTAAACTGTTTTTAATTTGTTTGCGAATATCTTTTTCAATCACATTCAAATCATTACCTTCGCTTTGTCCTCTAAGAGCTTCTCTTACACATGAACATTTTAACGGTATTCACTTTCATTTTGTCCACGAGATATTCCTCAGAGTTTCAGACTCTATTTAATCCAGGTTTGCTTGATAAACCTTCTCAAAGCCTTTTCTAAATTATATGTTACTACTTTGTCCATGATAAGCACCCTCATAGACACAACATCTCATGATCTCCACGTAAAAAAGCAAGTGAGTATTTCTTTGAAATACTCACTTGTTAGCTACTTAAATTTCTACATTAACCTGACGCTTTAATACATCTACAATTTTTCCGTCTTTATCCCATTGAATGGCACGATAAACCGCATCATGATAAAAAGTAAGCCAAGCATTATTTTCTGCTGCAAAAGGAATCCACTTTTGTTTTTCAGCTATGGATGCCATCGGATAATCATCATAGGCCATGACCCATAATACATTTTGATGAGCATGGGTTGGCAATAGATCAGCTAAATGGATGGCCATTTCACCTTCTGATTCCATGATAACAATCGCATGACCATCACTATGGCCACCCGTATGCACCATTCGAATACCTGGGTAAATTTCAAGCTCCTTTTCAAACGTTTCCACTTGTTTTTCAATGCCACGCCAATTTTTTTCCCAGTAGGTTGATTTCGAGCGGATATTTGGATTACGCATTTCATTCCACTCTACATCCGTTGTATAAATTGTTGCGTTTGGAAAAGTAGACACATAATCGTCACCTTCGATTTTCGTTATCCCACAAGCATGATCGAAATGAAGATGAGTCATTAATACAGCATCGATATCTGCTGTTGTATATCCCAATTGTTGAAGAGATTGAGCTACTTTGGATTCTTCCGTTACCCCGAAATTTCTTTTTTGTTTTTCCGTTAACTTTCCATTCCCAATTCCAGATTCAATTAAAAACTTCTTTTGATCAATTTCAATTAAAATTGGATCTGTACGGCATTCAATTTGATTTTTATCGTTAACTGCATATTTTCTTGTCCATAAAGGCTTTGGCACAACACCAAACATCGCCCCACCATCTAAATGGGTTACACCGCCATTTAACCATGTTAGTTTTATTTTTCCAATCTGTAATTGTTCCATCTTCCCATCTCCCTTGTTTGTTCAATCAGTTATGAAAATTTTAATATAATTCTACAATTCATACAAATGATTATCATTGTGTTCAAAGCAAAAAAGCTGCTTTTCCTAAGAAAAACAGCTTTCCGTTAATGTTTACCTTTATTTAAAAACTGCCCACCATTTACTTCACTAACATCGGATAACGCAACAAAAGCATTTGGATCAAAGTGTCTAATAATCTTTTTCAATTTTACTTCTTCGATACGAGTAATCACACTATAAACCGCTTTTCGTTTATCACCACTATAACCACCCGTACCTTCAAAATATGTAACCGATCTACCTAACCGATGAACTAAAGCATTGCCAATCTCATCTGCCTTCTCGGAAATAATCACCACCGACTTAGATTCATTTAAACCAGCAATGACAGTATCCATCATTCTTGCAGCAACTAAATATGATATGATCGAGTAAAATGCACTGTTCATTCCAAAGACAAGACTTGCCGATAAGAAAATAAATAAATTAATAAACATGACGATATTCCCAACGGAAAATGGAGTTTTACTACTGATTAATGTTGCTAATATTTCAGTACCATCTAAAGCACCGTCATTTCTTAAAACAATTCCGACACCAATCCCAAGGATACCTCCACCGAAGACCGCTCCTAATAATGGATCATTTGTAAGAGGTTCAACGTCATGTAGTAACTCTGTAAATATCGATGCAAGTACAATTCCATATAAACTTTGAATAGCAAAAGATAATCCCAATTGTTTATATCCGATGATAAGAAAAGGAATATTGATCCCTACAAGAAATATACTAAAACCAATTGGTGTTATTTCTTCCAATAGTAACGAAATACCAACAATGCCACCGTCAATTAATCGATTGGGGATCAGTAACGCTTCCAATCCATAGGCAAAAATTAATGCACCAATCGTAATCCAAATATAACTATTTAAGATGTCTCCCCATTTGCTGGATTCAAAATAATCTTGATTCTTCCTCATTGAACGCCTTCCTTCCAATTAGAATAACAAACTACTACTTTTTTATTAAATACTAAATCGTCTATTTTTTAAAGAAAAATGACAAAAAAAGGAAGTAAATATTCCAATAAATAGATTCGCTTAATATTATTTTCCAATTTATACCCGTACTAAACCAAAGTAAAAGAAAAAATCCCATTAAAGGATATATATCCTTCAACAGGATCCCTGCACATAATTAATAAAATTTCACGGAAACTGCACTTCACAACGATAAATGCGATTTCCTTTTTTGGAAAACTTTTCTTCATATTCGGTCATAATATTTCCTTCAAAATCACTATTATGCAAGTCTAAACTTACGAAATTTAATTTTAAACCGTATTGGGAAAAGCTAATTAACGAGTATTCAAAAAGACCTTGGTTGTCGGTTTTAAAATGCAGTTCCCCGCCTTTCACAAGTATCTTTTCATACATTTCTAGATATGACTTATACGTTAATCTCCTTTTTTCATGGCGGTTTTTCGGCCATGGATCAGAGAAATTTAAATAAATTCGTTCGACTTCTCCTTCTGTAAAATAATCAAGGAGATTTTGGGCATTGACATTCAATAATTTCAAATTCGTTGGTTCCGACTCAAGAGCATAATCCAATGCAGAAACAATAACACTTGTATAAGCTTCGATACCAATAAAATTAATGTCAGGGTGGGCTTTTGCCATTTCGTTTATAAATCTTCCTTTTCCCGTCCCGATCTCAATATGAATCGGATTTGAATTACCAAATAATTCTTGCCATTTCCCTTTATATTTTTCCGGCTCTTGAATAACAAGTTCTGGATGATTCAATAATTTATCCTTTGCCCACGGTTTATGTCGTAAACGCATAAATTCCACCTCTTCTTCAATAACTAGTGTCTCCAATTTAACTACTTACGAAAACAGTATAAAAAGCAAGCATAAACAAATAATAAAATCACAAAATGTGTCATATAGGAGTGAGATTATGCCAATTCAATATACAGACCAACTAAATTTACTAAAAGATATATTACGAAATCAACAAGAAGATTGCTGTGGCTCTGTTTCAGAATGTGAACAAATAGAACGTACAGTGAAATCATTATTAATAAACGGTCAATTACCTGCCGAAGCAGTAGAGATTTTAAATGACATTTATAAATACGGTCAACAAGGTAAAAATACGCAACACTTAGATACCCACATCCAAAATCACCAAGAGCAATTATCTAACTGGGTAAACGAAATCGACCAATTTTCATAAACTCATATCACAACAAGGACCTTCATCTGAAAAAGAGGCTGTCTCCATCATAAGGACAGCCTCTTTTATTTGATTTTCTCTAAATATTCAAGCCAGTATATGCTATCTTCATTACGTCCAATATTTTTAAAAAATTGTATCGATAGCAATGTTTGGTAATAGGCATACCATTTTAAGCGAATTCTCACTTCATCCGTCAAACTTAAACCATACATTTCTAACCAGTTATTCCATTCATTTTCTGGCACATACCAATACAATAATGGACCGATATCAAAGGCAGGATCACCTATAATTGCACTTTCCCAATCTATTAAATACAGCTCATCTTGATCGGTAAGCATCCAATTATTATGATTCATGTCACCATGGCAAACTGCCCAATCAATCGGTTTCATCCTTGAAATATTTGTTTTTAAATAATGATGTGCCTTTTGAAACGTTGGATTATTTTTTAACGCATCATCGACATTTTTCTCTAGATGCATTAAAAGGGTTTCTGGAAATACGGGGGTTTTTCCTAATCGACGCATCATGGATAATAAAGGTTTTGATCGATGGATTTTATTTAATAATTTAGCAACCCGATCACAATTCATGTCTTCAGGTTCAAGTTTTCGCCCTTTAATCCATTGTTGGGCTGTAATTACATCACCATTTTCCAACCGTTTCGTCCAAACTAACTTAGGTACAATCCCCTCTGCAGACAACACTGCGAGAAAAGGTGAAGAATTACGTTTTATAAATAATTTTTCATTATTATGCAACGCAAGAAAAGCTTCTCCAGTTACACCACCGGCAGGTTTAATAACCCAGCCTTTTTCAAACATATAATCCACCGTTTTCACCCTCATTAATGCATCAATCATATTCCTTAGTCAAGAAGCAAATTCAATACTTTCAATCTCAAAAAAACAGATAATAATATAATATAGTAACTCTATGATTGTATCTCTTTAAAAACGTTTTAGTCAAGAGAATTTTAATTAAATCAATTTTCTATCATATGTATATAAGTGTTCTCCCACATATTATTAACATTTATCGATTTATTTTACAAATGACGTGTTTCTATGCCATTTAATAAGGAGACTGCCTTTTCCTTTACTTGAACCGAAACAGATTCATCTCCTTTATATTCACCGTCTGCATGAATTGGAATCGTTTTATCGGTTTCTATAAAAATCTTTTTTCCTTTAGTAAAATATACACCTTTAATTGTTCGATGACCACCCCATAAGACCGTAATAAATAAAAGTAAAATTTTCCATCGGGTTATATTGTAAACAACTGTTACATCTAAAAACCCATCATCAACTACGGCATCTGGAGCAATCTTTAAACCGCCACCAAAATAGGGTTGATTTGAAACCGTCACAAGCCATACACGCTCAAACACTTTTATTTGTCCGTCAATATTCATTTTAATACGAGTAGGTTTGTAAATAAATAATACTTTAAGTAAAAATAAAAGATAAATCAGTTTCCCTAAACCCAGTTTATTATAAATCCGTTTAACTTTTGATTCATTCACCTTTTTTGCTACTGTCGCATCGAAACCAACACCTAAATTATTGAAAAAACACCCTCTATTGGAAGCCTTCACTTGAAAACGACCACAATCAACATTCCGAGCAATCGGAATCTTTTTATATGCACCTAAAAGATGTAAGATATGTTCCGTCGCTTTTTTCGGATTCCTTGGAAGTCGATATCCTCTTACAAAATCATTTCCTGACCCCGCTGGGATATAGCCGACTATTCCATTTTTCATCGGATAAACCCCATTTAAAATCTCATGAATCGTTCCATCGCCACCTACTGCAATGATAAGGATCCGATCTTTTGTATTTTGTAAAATTTTCTTCACTTGCTTAATTCCATCTCCAGGACATTTTGTAAAATATGCCTGATAATAGATATGTTGATGTTTCAGTTGTTTTTCCACTTTGTTCCAAACGCGTAAGCTTAAGCCATTTTTTGCAGCGGGATTAATAATAAAATACAGTTTCACAAAAATCACTCGATTCTTCTATTGATATTTAAACCCTTCGTCACGCCTTGGCATGGCCGTTGTTTTACAATGCTCCAATATACATTTCGCTGCTTTAAATTGAGTGCTTTTTAGAGGCGTTTTTGATAAACGCATTCGTTGAAACCATTCATTATAATTTCGTTGATCAACAATAATCACACCATAAGGAACCTGGGGTAAATCAATATATCCATTTCTACTTATAATAATTTTTTTAATCGGAACATCTAAATTTTCCTGCTTCAAAATTCCCTTTACAATCGACTCAGTTCGATTCAATGATATTAATGGATTTAAAAATTTCTCTCGTCTTTGATTGAAACGGCCATCCCAAAAATATTGATCAGAACCAAGATAAACCGCCCCATCTTCCTTTTCTAAAAATGTAATACAGTAAGTTTCTGTCGGTGTTAACATAATGGTTTCACTTTCAACGGGTGCTTTTTTTAATAAAAATATAGGTTGATACAGCAATAAATATGTATCTGGAAATCGTTGAATAAAGTATTTTAAATTTTTCTCACGATAATAGGAATAATCAATAAAAGATTGGCTAGAAAATGTTGAACTAGCCCATATGAGTTGAACACGGAATAAATCTTCAAGAAATTGACGTTTTAACTCTTCAATCGTTCTAGGAAATGGACCATTTGAAATTTTAAAATCACCTAAATTAAAGTGCTCGTCATCTGTATAAGTGGTTTCTGTTTCGACTTTTGCTTCCAAGATTTCCTCTTTACTGTGCCGCCATTTAAATTTCTGTTTCATCTTATGCCAGAAATTGTCCTTTTCTTCCTCTATATAAACATTGGAACGTTGCTCGGACTCAAACGGTTCTTGCTGTCGCAATTTTTCATATTCCCATTTTTCTTTATAAAGTTCCCATTGCTTACGTTTAAGTCGGATAAACCGTGCTGGATATTTATAAATATCTAGCTCATAACGTGAGATATAATCTTGAAGTTTAATTAGTTGTCCCATAATAAAAACCTTCCTCTAAATAAAGACAATAAACCGTTGTTAACAGGAGTATTATTTTAATGAAAAGCAATAAAACTCATGATATTTCGGTATTTGATTCAAATGTGTTTCATATAAAACGATTTCCTCGACTTGAAAGGTAACGCTATTTCCTTCAATTGTAATTGAAGTTAATGTTTTGTCATTAAATGGTTCCTCGCCATTCCATTTACGTGCAAGAGTGATATGGGGACGAAAAGGTTTACGATCAAGTTCAAATCCTGTCCTTATACATTGATTATACACTTTTTTTTGAATGGAACATAAGCTGTCTGAATGATGAACACCGGCCCAAAAAATACGAGGATTCGTTTTTTTGCCAAAAGTCCCTAATTGATCAATCGTTAATTTAAAAGGATCGACACCTGTTAACGTTTCATGAACTTGCATAATGATTTGTTTCAACATACTTTGTTCGGCAAAACCTAAGAAAGCAAGGGTGATATGATAATCTTCATAATGAACCCATCGTTTAAATGGATATTGTTCTTTATTCATTTCTACCCATCGTTTTAAAAATTGTTTTGCTTCCTTCGGTAACTTAACCGCGAAAAAATAATGATATCTCGGATCCACTCTTATACACTCCTATCCTTTATATCGGTAGTTATTTAATCGTTTACATATAAATGTTGTCATTGTATCCCTTTGTAATAAGTCTTTTTAAATGTCATTGTTACAATCATATTACATAATTGCTTTGAATAATCTAATAAATATTTACATATATTTTATAAAAAGGAAAATATTGATCTTTCCTTTCCCTTAAATCCGCCACTTAAACGTACCATTACGAAGTAAGGTTCTAAAAATCGTCAATATTTTTTATATAGTGCGGAATTTACGAAAAATTAACAGAAATGACTAGTAAATGTTAAGATAATTCGCTATAATGACAGTATTACATAATATGTTTTAGAGGAGAGATTCAAAAGTCCACAATATGTATTAATATTTGTTTTCTACCGTTGTCGTTTGCAGTAAGATCAAAAAAATAATTAGGAGTGTGGTTTTTTGAAAAACTCAACCGACCGGATGCTAACTCGGATCAAGTCAGTCTATATGTTTATTCATGAGAATGGAACTGTGTCAACACAGGAACTAGTTGACGAGTTTGGCACGACTCCTCGAACAATACAAAGAGATCTCAATGTTCTTGCGTATAATGGCTTAGTAAAAAGTCCAAGACGAGGCAAATGGACAACGACAAATAAAAAAGTGAAATTATCATCTTAGAAGTTGAAATATATTCAGCTGTTCATAAATCACTTTATATGAACAGCTTTTTTATTTAATCTTTAGCTACTTGCAATTCTTTAAGTAATGTTATTTCTTCATCGGTTAATTCCCGGTACTCACCTTCAAGTAAATCTTTATCTAATTGAATTGGACCCATCGATAAACGTTTTAAATACACGACCTTTTTTCCTACAGCTTCAAACATTCGTTTTACTTGGTGATATTTTCCTTCCGTAATCGTTAGCTCAATTTCCGATTGAATCTCACCACTTCGTAAAATTTTTAATTTTGCAGGTTTCGTCACATAACCATCATCAAGTTCTACTCCCTCAGAAAACTGTTCTTGATCTGTTTTAGTAACCGTACCGCGAACAACTGCATAATACGTTTTCGGGACATATTTTTTTGGTGATAACAATTGATGTGCCAATTGACCATCATTCGTTAATAAAAGTAAACCAACCGTATCTTTATCTAAACGACCAACTGGAAAAGGCTTATATATCGCATCATCTATATCTAATAAATCCGTAACGGTCTGGTCATAAACATCCTCGGTGGCCGATATGACACCAGCTGGTTTATTCATCATTAAATAGATAAATTCTTTATATTTTACAGTTTCACCGTAAACCGTAATCTCATCATGATTAGGATCAACATGGATCTTTCCGTCAGTCACAATTTTACCATTGGCTTTTACAGCGCCGGCTCTCAGTATTTTTTTAACTTCTTTTCGACTACCAAACCCTACATTGGCTAACAGTTTATCAATACGCATCAAATCAGTCCTCTCGTAATTAATCAAGCGTTTTAAAATTTTATAGGCATCTCACCATTCACTTTTAGACAAATACACATACACTGTTAATGAAAATGCGGAGGAGGTTATGCAAATATGATGAATTATTCCTATTTTTACCAAGATCCAACACAATACCAGGATCCTAGACAAACACAGTTCCCTGGTGGAGGAGGTTTTTTCCCTGGACCTGGTTTTCCTGGTAGTGGAGTGCAAAATCAAATTAATCGCTTAGAAAGAGAAGTAAACCGACTACAACGAGAAGTGGAACGTTTAGACAATCGCGTTCGAAGAATCGAAAGACGGTTAGGTTTTTAGTAGAATAACATTTGTAAAAGAGGGCTGAATTGTATCAGCCCCTTGCATTTTTCAATAATCATTTAATTAGTGCCCAAACGTTGCTTTAATTTTTTCACTTGATCAGGAAATAGGAAATAAATTAACCTTGATTTTATACTTAAATAAAAATATACTACTGCACCAATTACGGCACAAATGCCGATTAATATTAATGCAGTTATTTGATTATCTACTGGGATAAACAGGGAAAAGATTCGATAACTCAAATAAACGACGACACCCATAATGACAGCAAAAATGAAAATAAGTAAACTCCGTCTGTATACAAGTCGATATCGATAATAAGCATAGTATCGAATAATCAATAAATTAATAAGTATAGCTACTCCATACCCAATGGATGTGGCATAAATGGATCCATTCGTTTGGAAAGCTTCAATTAATGGAATGTTTAATATCATTTTGAGTAGCAATCCAATTAATAAGCTTAATACAGTAAATTTTTGTCGATTAATCCCTTGTAAAATAGCGGCTGTTACCGAAAATAAGGCAAATAGAATTGCAACAGGTGCATAACTAAATAATATGTTTGCCCCGATTTCATTATGGCCGTAGAAAAATGTATACATTGGCTCCGCTAAAATCATAATACCGAAAGTTGCTGGTAAAGTTAAATACAACAATACTTGAAATGTCTGATTTAACTGTAGTCTCAACTCTGTATGATCTTCATTTACAAACGATCTTGTAATTAAAGGTACGAGAGTTAGTGAAAACGCTGTTGCAAAGGACACAGGGATAATGACAATTTTATGGGAATTAAAGTTTAACATTGCGTAGAAGGCTTCTGCCTCTTTTGCAAGACCAATTGAAGCCATCGTTTTGTTAAACGTTAGCATATCCACTAGTTGAAATAAAGGGATAGCAATACCAACAATTATAAAAGGAACAGCAGAAATGACGATTTCCTTATACATTTGAGATAAAGAAATCTGTACTTTTCCACGGTCTTGAGCAAGTAACGCATCAAGATATGGTTTTCGTTTCATCCAATACCAAAATAGGACAACTAATCCTCCTATTGCACCAATAAAAGCCGCAAATGTAGCCAATTGAACAGCAAATACCGTCGATCCGTTTAAAATCTTTAAAACAATAAAAGCCCCTAGTAATAAAAAGACAATTCGCACAACTTGCTCTATGACTTGCGAAACAGCAGACGGACCCATGGAACCATGTCCTTGGAAAAAACCTCGAAATAAGCTCATAAACGGAACAATAATAAGTGCAAAACTAACTGCACGAATGACAGAAATGACATCATTTACATTTGAAGTTAGATCATCATCAGGAATAATATACTCTGCTAACATAGGAGCAAGCATATATAAAAAGAAAAATGCCAATAAACCAGTTGCTAACATAATGGCTAATCCCGTTTTAAATAACCGTCTACCAACAGCATATTCTTCTAAAGCATTATATTTAGATATGGTTTTGGAAACGGCCATCGGAATACCAGCTGTAGCAACTGAAATAAAAATTGTATAAGGCACGTATCCATATTGATACAGGGCTACGCCTTGAGTACCAACTAACGCATTAAACGGAATGACATAAAATAAACCTAATATCTTTGATATATATGTACCAAGGGTTAAGATCATCGTTCCCCTGATTAATTTTGACCCCATAAAATCCCTTCCTAACAATACTCTATTTAGTTTTACAGTTCTTAAAAAATAAATTATACACGAATATAGTTTACATGTTTTTGTGTCCAATTGACAATTTCAAATGTGTTTCAACAAAAATCGATTAAATTTTTCCAACTAAAAAATAATTATGTCATCATTGCAGGTTTTTTACAAGAAAATTTATCGCTAATGTTTTAGCATAACAAAAATTGTCATCTTATAATCTTCTTTCTTTCCCTTCTTTTATTTTATATAATAGTTAAGAAATTTTATTAATATAAGTTCGAATAGTTAGGGTGAAAACAATTGAAAACAGATGTACTTGTGATCGGTGGTGGACCTAGTGGTCTAATGGCAGCTATAGCAGCAGCAGAAACCGGAGCCAAGGTTACACTTGTCGATAAAGGAAATAAATTAGGAAGAAAGTTAGCTATTTCAGGCGGTGGACGTTGTAACGTTACGAACCGGTTGCCTATTGAGGAAATTGTTAAACATATCCCAGGAAATGGTCGTTTTTTATACAGTGCGTTTTCCATTTTTAACAATGAAGATATTATTAGTTTCTTTGAAAATTTAGGTGTTCCATTAAAAGAAGAAGATCATGGAAGAATGTTTCCAGTATCGAATAATGCACAATCCGTTGTCAATGCCTTACTCAACCGATTAAAGGAATTACATGTTACAATTAAACCCAATTGTCCTGTAGAAGAATTACATTATGAGGATGGTCGAGTCAAAAAAGTAATATTAAAAACGGGTGAAACGATTGAGGCTAAGGCCGTTGTTATTGCAGTCGGTGGAAAATCTGTACCCCATACAGGATCTACTGGTGATGGTTATCCTTGGGCTAAAAAGGCCGGTCATACGATAACCGATCTATATCCAACAGAAGTTCCATTAACATCTGATGAAACGTTTATTCAAGAGAGAATATTACAAGGTCTTTCATTACGAGACATTTCATTATCTGTACTAAATCATAAAGGAAAATCAATCATCACTCATAGGATGGATATGATTTTTACCCATTTTGGAATTTCGGGACCTGCTGTATTACGTTGCAGTCAATTTGTCGTAAAAGAGCTTAAAAAGGGAATTTCTAAACGAGTAACGATGAAGATTGATGCCTTACCTGATCAGAATGAAGACATGTTATTTCAACAAATGTTAAAAAAAGTGAAAGAGGAACCGAAAAAAGCTGCAAAAAATGCTTTAAAAGGATTTGTTCCTGAACGTTTACTACTTTTCCTTATGGAAAAAGCCGGTATTGAAGAAAACCGTTCGATGAATTCAATTGCGAAAGAGAAATTTAGAACCTTGGCACATTTCATCAAGGATTTTCGGTTTTCAGTCAATGGATCCTTACCAATTGAAAAAGCCTTTGTTACAGGAGGAGGCGTTTCAATTAAAGAAATTGAACCAAAAACCATGGCATCGAAAAAAATGTCCGGTCTTTATTTTTCTGGTGAGATCTTAGACATTCATGGTTATACAGGAGGGTTCAATATTACATCTGCTCTTGTTACCGGTCGTTTAGCTGGCATGAATGCGGGCCAATTTGCCATACAAAGTTAGAAAAAAAGGAGATGTCTTAAGCAAAACAATTACTCCTTATTTGCCGATTCATTTTTAGGAGTAATGATAATACTTAGACATCCTTTTTTTTATAAACCGCATTAAATCATTTCCGATAAATAACCATAGCGGAAAAGCAGTATATTTGATCTTCTTCATCATCTTCATACATAGTTGCCACATGATACTTAATATCAATCAATTGATCTTCATCCAGGTTTTTTAAAAATTGGTTTATTTCAATCTCTAAATCTTTTTCATGTTCATAGTCAAATACTTTTACACTGACCATATCCTCTACACCCCTTTTTATACATGTTTTCCAATAAGTTCGAATTTTATAACTTTTTAAAAAACAAAAAAATACCCTTCATGATAATTTGAAGGGTATTTACAAAAAATCATATTCTTTTACAAATTTTCATCTTTTTATTCAATATAACCCCATTTATACTCATAGGTCGTTGCATTTGCAAACACATCTTTTACTTTAGGAGATAACAGTTGGGCTACACCATATTGATAAATCGGTGCAATGACGCCATCTTCAAGTAAGATTCTTTCTGCTTCTAAAAAATTTTCAAATCGTTCATTTGGGTTATTTGCCAACGTCGTTGCCGTTTCTTCAAGCAAACGATCATATTTTTCATTGGTATAACCTGTATTATTATTTGGTCCGTCCGTAATCCACATATTTAAAAAGGTATACGGGTCTCTATAGTCTGGTATCCAACTAGAGATAGAAATATCATAATTCATTGACCTTTCTAACTCATTTTTTTGTTTTGCTGGTACGGGCTTAAGTGTAATGGATAAGCCAGTTAAATTTGTTTCCAATTGATTTTTAAGATATTCGCCCATTACGGTCGTTACTTCATTATCCCCCAGTAATAATTCTAACTCAACTTCTTTTTTCCCTAGTTCAGTTAAACCTTTTTGCCAGTTACTTTGAGCATTGTTCAAATCGTATGTCATTATATCGCCGCTTACATCACGATAATCTTCCCCTGTATCAGGCATGGTTACAAATTTTTCAGGGACAAAGCCGTTTGCAACAATGGATCCATTATTTAAAATTTCATTCACTAAAGCCTCTTTATTAAATGCTTGACTAATTGCTAATCTTATATTTTTATTCGCTAATGCTTCATGATTTTGATTCATTCGTAAAAAGGTAATGGAATATTGCGGATTCACTTGGAAATCTTCACGACTTGAATATTTATCAACTAAATCAGATGCGATATCGACAAGATCAACAGTACCTTGTTCATATAATTGAACTGCAGTATTAGGATCTTTAATGACTTCAAAGGTAATTTCTTCAAGCTGAACAGTGTCCGCATCCCAATATGTATTATTTTTTACAAGTTTCCACGAGGTTGCTGTACTATTCCATTCTTCAATTTTAAACGGACCATTTGATAAAGTTGTTTCTGAACTTGTACCAAACCGCTCACCTTGTTGTTCAACAAATTTTTGGTTTAACGGCAAAAATGTGCCAAATGTCGTTAAGCCCATAAAATATGGGGTTGGGTTTTCCAACTCAACAATTAACGTATAATCATCAGCAGCTTTTACCCCGAGTTCTTCTGGAGGAAGCTCTCCTTGACTAATCGCTGTTGCATTTTTAATAACGTCATTCATCATATAAGGACCATAAACAGAGCCGGTTTTTGGATCAATTGCACGCCGCCAAGCATAAACAAAATCATGAGCAGTTACTGGATCTCCGTTTTCCCATTGGGCATCTTGACGCAGACGAAATGTCCAAGTTAAGCCATCTTTACTAACAGAATGATTCATTGCAATTCCTTCTACTGGAATCGCATTTTCTCCGAGGCGATAAAGTCCTTCCATTCCATTCGCTATAATGTGAAAGGAATATTGTTCAGAAGCCATCGCGGGGTCCATTGTAGGTAATGCATCACCAATTGTTAAGTTAAGAACTTGCTTTTCCCTTTCAGAAGTATTTTCTCCTGCTTTATTTTCATGTTCCCCGTTTCCACATGCTGTCAATACCATGATAATGAAACAAAAGAACATTATTTTTAACCAATTTTTCATCTTTTACTGTCCTTTCCATAAAAGATTTGCAACACCAACAAAAACACTCAAAAAAACAGGCTCTTATATACGTAAACATTTATGTTGCAACATCTCACTTCCCTGAAACAATGTCACCGTTCCACTCTAACATGCCACCCACCATATTTATTGCTTTATAACCATTTGCTTCTAAAAATTGACAAACATGGCCGCTTCGTCCACCCGACCGACAAATAAAAATATATTCTTTATCTTTATCGAGTTTGTCCATATATTCTGGAATTTGATTCATAGGTATATGTTTAGCACCTGGAATCATTCCATTTGCTACTTCATCATCTTCACGTACATCAATCAAATGAAGTACTTCACCCTTCTCCATTTTTTCTTCTAATTCTTTTGGTGTAATTTCTTTCATAATTAGACCTCCATTTTTATACAATGATCAAGTACCCACTATATTTTATTAATGTTTATGCAATCATACAAGCATTGCTTTAACAGGAACTATATCATAACGAAAACAGCCGTCATTTAAGACGGCCATTTTCTAATTAATTTGCAACAATATTTACTAATTTTCCAGGAACTGCAATTACTTTACGAACCGTTTTCCCTTCAAGTAACTCTTGGATATGCTCATTCGTTTGTGCAGCTTCTACTAATGCATCTTTAGAAAGATTAGCAGGCACAACTTGTTTTGCTCTCACTTTACCGTTAATTTGAATTACAATTTCCACTTCATTTTCTACGAGTTTGGCTTCATCATAAGTTGGCCATTCCGCATACGTAATCGACTCTTCATGACCAAGTTTTTCCCAAAGTTCTTCAGCAATATGTGGGCAAACTGGTGAAAGTAATTTTACAAAACCTTCAACATATGCTTTTGGAATTTCCTTCGCCTTATTTGCTTCATTAATAAAGACCATCAACTGTGAAATTCCGGTATTGAAACGCAATGCTTCATAATCATCTGTTACTTTTTTCACCGTTTGGTGATATATTTTTTCAAGTTCTCCACCTGTTTTATCAACAATTTTTTCAGACAATATACCATCATCGGTAATAAACAAACGCCAAATTCGATCTAAGAAACGACGAGATCCATCGAGGCCCGTTGTTGACCAAGGTGCGGATGCTTCCAATGGTCCCATAAACATTTCGTAAAGTCTTAATGTATCTGCACCATGGCTATCCACAATTTCATCTGGATTGACTACATTGCCTTTTGATTTACTCATTTTTTCATGGTTTTCACCGAGAATCATACCTTGGTTTACTAATTTTTGGAATGGTTCTTTTGTTGGTACAACACCGAGATCATAAAGGACTTTATGCCAAAAACGAGCATATAACAAGTGGAGAACAGCATGTTCTGCCCCACCGATATAAAGATCAACAGGCAGCCAATACTTCACTTTCTCAGGATCGACAATGAAATCATCATTTTCTGGATCAATATAACGCAAATAATACCAACAGCTACCAGCCCATTGAGGCATCGTATTTGTTTCTCGGCGACCTTTTTTACCTGTAACAGGGTCAACAACTTCCAGCCAATCTTTTGCATTCGCTAGTGGTGATTCACCTGTTCCTGATGGTTTGATTTCATCCATTTTTGGTAGCATTAACGGAAGTTCTTCCTCAGGAACCGCCGTCATTGTACCGTCTTCCCAATGGATAATTGGAATAGGTTCACCCCAATAACGTTGACGGCTGAATAACCAGTCACGTAGTTTATACTGAACTTTTTTCTGGCCTATGCCTTTTTCTTCAACCCATTCAATCATTTTCTTAATCGCTTCTTCTTTGTTTAACCCATCTAGAAATCCTGAATTTACATGTGGTCCATCGCCAGTATAAGCTTCTTTTTCAATATCTCCGCCAGCAACGACTTCACGAATTGGCAAATTAAATTTTTTCGCAAATTCATAATCTCTTTCATCATGGGCAGGTACCGCCATTATTGCCCCTGTACCATAGGACATTAAAACATAATCAGCAATCCAAATGGGCATCTTTTCATCATTAACAGGATTCACTGCATAAGCACCAGTAAATACACCGGTTTTATCTTTTGCTAAGTCTGTTCGTTCAAGGTCAGATTTTTTTTGTACTTCTGTTTTGTATGCGTTAACCGCTTCTTTTTGATCTGCTGTTGTAATTTTATCCACAAGTGGATGTTCCGGTGAAAGGACAGCATATGTTGCACCAAATAATGTATCCGGACGTGTTGTAAATACTGTAAACGACTCATTATGACCATCAACATCAAAGGTAATTTCTGCACCTTCCGATCGCCCAATCCAGTTACGCTGCATATCTTTCAAACTTTCTGGCCAATCCAGTTCATCCAAGTCTTCAAGAAGACGATCAGCATATTCTGTAATTTTCAAAACCCATTGTCTCATCGGTTTACGAATAACTGGATGTCCTCCGCGTTCACTTTTACCATCAATAACTTCTTCGTTTGCTAATACCGTCCCTAATGCCGGACACCAGTTTACAGGCACTTCATCAATATAAGCTAGTCCCTTTTCAAATAGCTTAGTAAAGATCCATTGGGTCCATTTGTAATATTTTGGATCTGTTGTATTCACTTCCCGATCCCAATCATAAGATAGTCCTAACGAATTAATTTGCCTTTTAAAAGTTTGAATATTTTTTTCTGTAAATTCAGCCGGGTCATTTCCAGTATCTAGTGCATATTGTTCAGCAGGAAGACCAAAAGCATCCCATCCCATTGGATGTAGCACATTATATCCTTGCATTCGCTTCATTCTGGCAACAATATCGACCGCTGTATAACTTTTTGGATGTCCTACATGAAGTCCCGCACCGGATGGATACGGAAACATCGGCATCGCAAAATACTTCGGTTTACTCATGTCCTCGCCAGTTTTAAAAGTTTTGTTTTCCAACCAATAACTTTGCCATTTTTTTTCAATTTGCTTATGATTAAAACTCATCTAGTTCCTTCCTCCTTATTTGCCTTTTATTTGCGAACAAAACTTTTGAAACGGAATATTTTTCATAAAATAAAAATCCTCCCATCCCAAAAGAAATTTTTGGGACGAGAGGATTAGTATTCTCCCGCGGTACCACCCAGTTTAATATATACGATCATAGCAATCGTATATATTCGCTCATTGGCCCGTAACGTGGGTCGATTCGGCAAATACTACTTTCATGTTCATATTTGCGACTCGAAGGCGAGTTCACGTTGTGCGATGACTGGCTTGCACCAACCGCCAGCTCTCTAAACATTGCAAACAACATTACTATTCCTTCTCATTGTCTTTCGAATTTGCTAATTATGGAAATATTATATTGAAACTTTCGACAAATTGCAAGCTATTAAAGAAGCCACGATCAATAATTCCTCCGCAACAACAACTAGAATGCAAAACGATTCATTCACCAGTCGGCATTTTCATGTAGTTATACGTTTTTTGTATTATATGCCATTGTTTTAAATTATGACAACAAATTGTATGAGTATAGTAGCATTAAAAGAAAAGTTTGATCCATAGTTATTATTATACCAAATATAAATAAAACTATACTCATAACCAGTTTATTTAATAGATAACTTAATGCTATATTTTTTAAAAAGTTCATCACGATAATGAATCAAAGCAAAGTTTAACATCCATTATCTTTACATACTAATTAAATCGTGAATTTCTTTTGGTGTTTACAAAACAAAGTCAGCTTCTTCAAATCCTTCAATCTTTTTCGATATAGTTCCATCTACGTTAAAAAGGACATATATAAACAATTTCAATCTCCCTTAGACTTGTAGTTATAACATAAGTTACCACTATCTTAAATTGGGCATGCCTTTTCTAAAGAAAATATATTTTTTCGTTAAAATGATCTTAAGCTAAAGCCAAAAAAGTACACCACTAAATTAATAGTGATGTAAAAGCAAAGAAAAGAAAAATTATTTTCCTTTTCAACTCCTTTAGTTTTCAAATCCTTAACTTAGATTAATCAAACTTTGGCTTCTTTTTTTCAACAACCGCTTGTACACCTTGTTTATAATCATCTAGCTCCGTCACAATAGCCATAAACGAAGAAATCATATCTAATGACGATCTGAGATCCATATTCCGGTTTTGATAAACTGCCCGTTTCGTTAGTCTCATTGCTTGCTGTGGTCCACTTATTAATTTTTGAATATATTGTTCTGTAAAACGATCTAATTCTTCATCTGGAACAACGAAGGTTACTAACCCCATTTCCTTTGCCTCTTTTGCAGTAAGAACTCTTCCTGTCCACAACATATCTAATGCACGATCTACTCCAACTAATCTAGGAAGAAAATAAGCTCCTCCATCCCCCGGAACGATACCAACATTAACATAGCTTTCGGATAGTTTCGTACTTTCTGCTACAATTCGTATGTCACACATTAATGCCATATCTAAGCCGGCTCCGAAGGCAAAGCCATGGACCTTGGCAATTACGGGTTTGTCAATTTCTTCAAGCAATAATGGAATTCTTTGAATTTTTTTCCAAAGGGAATTTTTTCGAGCCAGTCCCGTACTTGATATATCTTCCTCACTTTTAAAAAATCCGTTCCCCTTCGCCATTTCTTTAATATCGCCGCCAGCACAAAAACCTTTGCCATTGCCGGAAACAATGACAGCACGTATTTCATCTGAATCGCGGACCGTCTCAAGCGCTTCAATCCAAGTATTGATCATTTCTTCACTGAATGCATTCATGCGATCTGGTCGGTTTAACGTAATTTTAGCTACCGTATTTTCAACAGAAAATAATAAATCAGCCATTTTCCTCCCCCTACTCTCACGATTAATCCTTTACTTTTACGCCACTGGATTTTTTACTGTTCGTTCTTGTTAAAAACTCCCATAACGTAGCGTCTTCACTATTTAAAAACTTGATTGCTAACTTTTCGGCCCAGTCATTTTCATTCCCTACCTCTTCACGCCATGACCAAAGTCTTCTCGTTAATTGATGGAGACGATGTTCATGGGTAACGCCAATAGCACCATGAACTTGATGGGCAAGCTCGGCAACTTTGCCAGCAGCTTCATTTGTTTTCACTTTTGCACTAGCTAGTTCATAAACATCATTATTTTGTTGGAAAGTTTCAATCGCTTTATTTGTGATCGTTAGAGAAGCTGCCGTTTCTCCTGCTAAAATCGCTAAGTATTGTTGAACCGCTTGTTGTCTATGAATTGGTCGTCCAAACTGTTCACGCTCTCTCGTATATTGAACGGTCATATCTAATATAATTTCCATCGCACCACTTATCATGACAGCTTTTGATAAAGCTAGTATTTGTTGAGCTCTTTCAATTAACGCTGCCTCGTCAACAACTTTCAATTGCAATTGTGCAACCAATTGATCAATTTTAATCGTATCCATCGGTTCCCCTGCAAGATTATTCATCTTTTCAATCTGTACATTTTCTAAAGGTAATAATACGAGATGAGTTTCATTTCCTATTTTTGCCAAGGTCAAAAGCTTTTTCGCATATCTTCCCCACGGTACATCAGTAAGTGTGCCCGAAACATGGAAACCATTCTCTTTTTCGTAAATATGAATATGTTCGTCGTTTTTTATTGAAAGAGTTGTCGGTACGGTTTCCGTCTGAAAGCCTGAATCATGCAATAACCAATTGACGATTAATGTTTCTGAAACCGGTAAAGGAACAGCATACTTTCCTATTAACCTTAAAATGTGAAAACCATCAGCATAATCACCACCAGTTCCACCGTTTTCCTCCGGTATTCCGATCGTAAAGATGCCTGCTTCTTCTAGTAAGTCCCACAACTTTTGTTGCCATGTGCCGTCTTCAGCCTGATCAATTAATTCTTTTGTACAATTTTCTTTTAAAATTTTCTCGGCTAACTCAACCATTAGATCCCTCATATCACTCATTGAGCCACCATTCCTTTCGCTACAATTCCTCTTAAAATTTCGGTCGTTCCGCCACGTAAAGTAAAACCTGGAGCATGTAAAATTGATTGGGCTAGATATTTTTCAATACGGTTTTTCGAATCTAATGAAGGCTTTCGATTAACGAGTAATCTTGTTAGTTCAGCGACATATTTTTCAAATTTCGTTCCCATATCTTTAATTAACGCTGCTGTTATCGCTACATCTTTACCTTCCTCTAAATATTGAGCTACCCCAACAGACATTTGACGAAGACTATTTAATTCAGCTACTAGTTTCATAGATTCTGTTAAACGAGGGAGATCTTTCTCTTTCTTTAATTCTTGAATTAATTCTTCTAAAAGTGGAAATGTACTTAAAATACGCTCAGGCCCGCTTCTTTCATAAGCAAGCTCTGCCATATTTTGTTTCCAACCATTGCCTTCTTGACCTACTAAATTCTCATCTGGAACAAAAACGTTTTCAAAAAAAACTTCATTAAAATGGGCGGCTCCAGTTAAATATTTAATCGGACGAATACTAACTCCTGGTGCAGATAAATCAACGATTAATTGGCTTAAACCGGCATGACGATTATTTGGATCCTTTGGTCTTGTGCGACAAAGAACGATCATATAATGGGCATGGTGAGCACCGCTTGTCCAAGTTTTTGAACCATTTAAAATCCAGCCGCCATCTGTTTTCTCAGCTCGTGTACTGACAGATGCAAGGTCAGAACCGGAGTTTGGTTCACTCATCCCAATCGCAAAATAACATTCACCTTTCGCAATTTTCGGTAAATAGAAGTTTTTCTGTTCCTCTGTACCGAACCTTAAAAGTAGAGGACCTGATTGACGGTCTGCAATCCAGTGTCCGGCAACAGGCGCGCCTGCTGCAAGTAATTCTTCGATTACAATATATCTATCAATTGCACTTCTTTCTGCACCACCATATTTTTTTGGCCATGTAATCCCAATCCATCCCTTTTCACCGAGTTTTCGGGAAAACTCGGGATTAAACCCGTTGAGCCAAGAATCACACCTTGTTTCATATGTACCTTTATCTTTTTCTTTCTGTAAAAACGCCCGTACTTCTTGTCTAAAGTTATTTTGTTCTTCAGTAAATTCCACAACTGGTAGATCAAAATTGTACATTTCATTCCCTCCTCCAACCTAAAAATTCAGAAAATAAAAAACTATATATATGTATACAATATTACGTTTTCTATTATGATTGCAAATAAAAAATTCTTAAAAGTCAAAATAATAAGGAAAGGACATTATGAAGTCCTCTCCTTTTTTAAACTTAATGTTCGAGTAAGGTCATTTCATTTTGCAATGCTTGTATTTGTAATCGCAAACGATGTAATTGTTCCCGTTGCTGGGCATTTGCAGACTGGTACAATTTCATTAGCTCATTGTAGCATTCTTCCAGTTCAAGTTGTGCATTTGTGTAACCTACATCATCGTAATGTTGTTGTCGTGATCCTTCGATTAAATGGGCACGGGCATAATCCATTGTCTGTTGACATTCGCTTATAAATCGTTCTAATGATTCACGTGTTGTCATTGTATCCCCCCTCAAAACCAAATCGAATCAAATGAAAGAGGGAAATCTCTTTCAAAACTATTATCTGCTCTTATTGAAATTAGTTGTTATAAATTTTTTGGGAATAATGGTAAAATGAATTGAATAACATCTTGACATTGATGCTTTAAAAAGCCACAAACTTTGAAGGGAAGTTTTTCTATGAATCCATTTCCATATTCAGTGGATAATAAGCGATACCATACGTGGAATTATCATCTTCGAAATCACTTTGGTGAAAAAGTATTTAAAGTTCCGTTAGATGGAGGTTTTGACTGTCCAAACCGAGATGGTACAGTTGCTTATGGAGGTTGTACCTTTTGTAGCGCAGCCGGATCAGGAGATTTTGCTGGTGACCGAGCAAAACCAATTGATTTACAATTTCAAGAAATAAAAAATAAAATGCATCAAAAATGGAAAAACGGGAGATATATTGCCTACTTTCAAGCCTTTACAAACACGCATGCTCCGGTTAAAGTATTGCGTGAAAAATATAAAGTTACCCTCGCACAGGAAGGTGTTGTCGGATTATCGATTGCAACTAGACCAGATTGTCTTCCCGATGATGTTGTTGAATATTTGGCAGAATTAAATGAACGAACCTATTTATGGGTTGAATTAGGATTGCAAACCGTTCATGAAAATACTGCAAAATTAATAAACCGAGCCCACGATCTTGAATGCTACATAAAAGGGGTTGAAAAGCTTCGTAAACATAATATTCGCATTTGTAGCCATATTATTAACGGCTTACCACAGGAAGATTATGACATGATGATGGAAACAGCAAGAACAGTCGCAAAATTAGACGTACAAGGGATTAAAATTCATCTTCTCCATTTATTGAAAGGCACTCCTATGGTCAAACAATATGAAAAAGGGATGTTAAAATTTCTATCCTTTGAAGAATATGTTAATCTCGTATGTGACCAGTTAGAAATTCTTCCACCTGAAATGATCGTCCATCGAATTACTGGAGATGGTCCGGCGAATCTAATGATCGGACCGATGTGGAGCATAAATAAATGGAGTGTGTTAAATGCTATTGATAAAGAATTGGAACAACGTGGCAGCTTTCAAGGAAAATTTTATAGTGACAAAGCTGAAAAGGAAGCGATTAACAAATGAAACTTGAGCGAATACTTCCTTATTCACATACTTTAATGGAAAAAGCTGCCTCAAATGGTGATATTGTTGTCGATGGAACAGTTGGCAATGGGAATGATACAGTATTTTTAGCTAAGCTAGTCGGTCCAACTGGTAAAGTTTATGGTTTCGATATTCAAAAGGAAGCGATTGAAAGAACAAAAAAACGGCTGCAAGAAGAACAACTAACTGATAATGTAGAACTTTTTCAAGCAGGTCATGAAAATATAAAAAAGTATATTCCGAAACATTTCCATGGTCACGTAAAAGGGGCTATTTTTAATCTTGGTTATCTACCAAAAGGGGACCATCGTGTCATAACAAAACCAGAAACAACCATTCAAGCGCTTGAACAATTATTAGATATAATGGCTGTAGAAGGGATAATCGTTTTCGTCGTGTATCATGGTCACCCTGGTGGCGATGTTGAAAAAGAAGCATTGGTCGATTATGTAAAAAATATCGATCAACAAAAAGCCCATGTTCTTTGTTATCAGTTTTTAAACCAGAGAAATAATCCTCCGTTTATTATTGCTGTTGAAAAACGAAGATAATTTTCGACAATAAAAAAGTTCGCCATCAACCTATATAGGCGAACTTTATATATATATATTAGCAATTATGCTCAGTAACTTCTTTAAAATCTATTTCAAAACCTAGATCCCTTAACATTAAAAAGTCTGTTGATTCTTCTTGTCCATCTGTCGTTAAATAATCACCAACAAAAATGGAGTTTGCTGGATACAAACCAAGCGGTTGTAAAGTTCGTAAATTTACTTCACGTCCACCGGATATTCGGATTTCCTTTGTTGGATTTACAAAGCGCATGAGAGCAAGCACCTTTAAACAATATCTTGGATTTAATTCATTTGTTCCTTCTAATGGCGTACCTGAAATTGCATGTAAGAAATTTACCGGAATCGAATCTGCGTCTAGTGCCTTTAAACTAAAAGCCATATCTACTACATCTTCTTTTGTTTCCTTCATCCCGACAATAACTCCAGAGCAGGGTGAAATACCAGCATGTTTTACATGTTTAATCGTATGTAGCCGATCGTCAAATGTATGAGAAGTCGTTATAGCAGAATGATGTTTTTCCGACGTGTTAATATTATGATTATAACGATCAACACCCGCTTCTTTTAGTTTCAAAGCTTGTTCTGAGTTAAGGATACCTAAACAAGCACAAACGGTTAAATTAAAACGTTTTTTAATCTCCTGTACAGCCGCTGTCACCGTATCAAGCTCACGTTGGCTTGGTCCTCTACCACTTGCTACAATACAATATGTACCAACTTGCATTTCATAGGCTTTTTTAGCCCCTTCCACAATACTTGCTTTATCCAACATTGTATATTTCTCAATCCGAGCATTAGAAATACTCGATTGAGCACAATAACTACAATTTTCAGGACAAATTCCCGATTTCACATTCTTTATTTTATTCAATTTCACTTTATTACCAAAATAATGATGACGAATTATATAAGCAGCATGAAGTAATTCAAGTAATTCCTCATCTGGTGACTTCAAAATACGAAAGGCTTCTTCTTTCGATAATTGTTTTCCACTTAAAACTTCATAGGCTAATTCTTTCCAATTTCCCATTCCATTTTCCCCTTTAACAACAGAACTAATTTTTGAAGCAAAAGTTATTTATGCCCCTGTACGTAAATGTTGAAATTGACCCTTTGTTAAAACAGATACGCGCATACGATGTGCAATAATACCAGCAACAAACGCTAAAATAATATCCTTAGGCAGCGGTGCTATCATCCATAGCCAAGCCATTCCGTAAGAAAATCCTTCCGGAGCTTGCGCCCAATTTAAATAGGCAAAATACATCCAGTTTGTTCCAACTACATAGTTGATGGCAGTACCTACTAACGCTGCAATAATATAAGGTGTAACTGTCTTTTTATTTTTGACTATTTTTCCACAAACAAAGGCTGCGAGTATAAAGGAAAGAATAAATCCGAATGTTGGGAAAAATAGAGCAGCAATACCACCTCTAAATTGTGCAAACAGAGGAAGTCCTATGAGTCCACCAATCATATAAACAGTTGTTGCCATCACCCCAAGTCTTGATCCAAGTATTAATCCTGCTAAAATTGCAAAAAAGGTTTGCAACGTAATGGGAACACCACCTACGATTAAAAACGGTGCAATAGTGGTAATATTAGCGCCAATTGCAATCAAAACAACGAATAAACTAATTAGGGTTATTTCAATTGTTTTTAATTTTCCCTTCATATAACGGCACCTCCAAAATATTATTAACAATCTAAAAATAATGGACAACCGACCTTTTTGTCAACCTTTTAAATATAAAGTTGACATTTAGAGTTAAAAAATAGCCGTTTTGAAATTATAAACGGCTAGTAATGGTATACAACCTATACTTTAGTCTGTTTTCGTTGATAAATTTTTGCATTCATGTAAAAAAATTGACTAATCCAGCCACCATGTTTTCGGATTTTTTTTGCCAACAGTTCCGTTTCTTGTGATTGGATTTTTCTGTCAGATAAATATAGTCCTAATAAACCTCGATTAATCATTTGATGAAATTTTCGATCAGGGAGTAAACGTGCATGTTTATCCGCTTCATCTATAAATAATTGGAATCGATTCAATAATTCTTCATGACTTTCATAATAAGAACAAAAATTTAAATCTCCTCCTAATTTATCTTCTTCTTGATCAATGAAATAATCCAATAAAATATGTAAACCTTGAATATAAGGAAAATATCCATTACGAACGGTCTGAGCCTGCTTACGAGTAAAATTTTCCTGACATGCATAAGAGACAAGACAAAAAATTCCTAACGTAGAACCCGAACAAGCAGCAAACTCAAACCAATTTATATCAGGCAAAGAGCTCTTATTGGCTATAAACCAATTTTTTAACCGAGGCAATCGATCTTCTTCTTTTACATGTTTATGTACTTGTAAATCACAATAATATTGACACAAATCGATTAAATGCTTGCGAATGATAGGATAGCCTTTTACATTCTTCAAAACCGTTTGGCATGTTTTCACTAATTCTTGTAAGTAACCACCGTCATCTTGTTCTTCCCGATAACGATAGTAATTTTTGCACCCATTTTCAATTGTAACACTATCAAACATAGCCTGATGAAGTGTACGGAAGTCAAGAGGACTAAGGGATGTCGAACGATCGCAAAGGTTATCTAAATAATCACTAATCGTTTGATAAGCAACAATAAATGAAATGGCCTCTTTATATTTTTCTTTTGCTAATAAGCCGAGTATCGCTCCACCTTCACAATGAAATCGTTTATTTTTTTGGCTATTTAATGCTTGTTTTCTCAATTCCCGATTCGGAATTGCCTCCGCTTTTCTATTCCAGTGTTTTAATTCTTCATCAACGATTGGGAATATTTTTTTATAACATTGTTTCATCAAAGATAATGGGTTTTTTGGAATTGACAATATCTTCGCCTCACTCATGTATTTTTTTTTAATACTTATTCAATTTATAATCACTATTTGTCTGTTTAAGTGAAAAAAGCATTAACACCACAAAATATTTATATTTATTGTAAAATAGTTTTGTTATAAACGAAAGGAAAGGGAGTTTGGGAATGTTTAAAATTTATCCATATAAAGGGGTATATCCGAAAATAGCACAATCAGTATTTTTAGGTGACTTTGTCACGATTACTGGAGATGTAGAGATCGGGGAATATTCAAGTATTTTTTTTAATACTGTTATACGCGGGGATGTTGCGCCAACAAAAATTGGCAACAACACAAATATTCAAGATTTATGTATGCTCCATCAAAGTCCAAATAACCCGCTCATAATAGAAGATAATGTAACCGTTGGACATCAAGTAACTCTACATAGCTGTATTATTAAAAAAAATGCACTTATTGGAATGGGATCGATTATACTTGACCGTGCTGAAATTGGAGAGCATGCCTTTATAGGGGCTGGAAGTCTAGTCCCCCAAGGTAAAAAAATTCCACCACATACTTTGGCCTTCGGACGACCAGCAAAAGTAATTCGCGAATTGACAGATGAAGATTATAAAGAAATGGATCGGATTTATCGTGAATATCGGGAAAAAGGCCAGTATTATAAATCTTTACAAAGTAAGTAGTAAAAGTGGGGTTGCATTGTATGTGATACTTTCGAATACTTTCTATGTATAACGCAATTTATAATAGTTTTCCAATAAATATTCATTAAATTAAAGAAATTCTCTCCTCCTAATACCACTCCAATTAAATTAGAATATTTGAAAGACATTAATAAGGCTATCCAGTTCAATAACGACATGCTGGATAGCCTTATGAGCATTCTATTTTATTTATTTTATATTTTTATTATGATTATATAGAAACCTATTTTACACTACTGCATAAATCATTTTGATTTTATGCAGTTTTTTTGTTTATATATGTCATGTTTCCACTATCTTAATAGTGTTAACTCGTTAAAAAATTAATCTAAACCTTTTAACTGAGGACCGAATAACTCAAAACGAATATTCTCTTCAGAAATTCCCATTGCTTTAAGATTTTCGACCATTGCTTTCATAAATGGTTGTGGTCCACATAAATAAACAATTCCGTCTTTATTCACTACCTTTTCTAAAAACTCGCGATCGATGAGTCCTAAGTGATCAACTTCAGTCGTTTCATTAACTTTTTCATCTAACACTGTATAAAGGTTCGCATTCTCTGCTTTCGTTACCAATTCTTTCAGATCTTCGTGAAATGCACGGACATTTTCATTTCTTGCCGCCTGAATAAAAGTGATTTTCCGTTTACTACCTTTGTTTACTAATGTTTCAAACATACTGAGCAATGGTGTAATACCAACACCTGCTGCTATAAATGTCACTGGCTCTTCTTCTGCAGTATTTAATACAAAATCGCCAGCCGGTGCACTTACATCTAATCGATCACCTTCATTTACATAATCATGTAAGTAATTTGAAACAATACCAACAGGTTCTTTGTCTGCCTCACGTTTTACAGAGATTCTGAAATAATCTTTTCCAGGAGCTTCTGATATACTGTAATGGCGATTATGAACAAATTTTTCACCTGGAATAACCACTTTTACAGTAATGTATTGTCCTGGTTGGAAGTCTGGAACTGGTGTACCATCTAGAGCTCGTAAGTAGAAAGAAGTAATTTCATCACTTTCTTTTACTTTCTTAATAACTGTAAATGGTTTAAAGTCTGCCCAACCACCTCGTTTAAGCGCAGCTTCTTCATACATTTTCGCTTCTATTTGGATAAATACGTTAGCAATTTCTCCATAAGCTTCTTCCCATGCTTTTAAGATTTCATCAGTTGCAGCATCGCCTAAAACTTCTTTTATCGCATATAACAAGTTTTCGCCAACAATTGGATAATGTTCTGGACGTATACTTAATGCTCTGTGTTTATGCGCTATCGTTTTTACAGGACCAATAATCGCTTCAAGATTATCGATATTTTCTGCAGCAGCAATAATCGAATTTGCTAAAGCCGTTGGTTGAGAACCGACTTTTTGGTTTACATGGTTAAAATAGTTCAATAGTTCAGGATTTTCCCCCAACATTTTTTTGTAGAAGACCTTCGTTATTTTAGTACCATACTCCTTTACAACAGGTGCCGTTGATTTCACAATCTCAATTGTTTTCTCTGATAACATTTCGTCCTCTCCTTTTTAAACATATATTTTAAATACATCTTAAATGTATCTAAATCGCTTTCAAAAAGCAATATTTCAAATACATCTTTAAAAAAACGTTCACAATTAGAAGAAAATATCCATACGTTTTTATTATGTTATAATAGAAACAAAATTAACTTTTGGTGATGTCCATGCGAATGACTTTATATACCGATTACTCTTTACGAACCTTAATTTATCTTGCTGCAATGGATCAGAACAGACTTTGTAATATACAAGAAATTGCAGATGCTTACAATATTTCAAAAAATCACTTAATGAAAGTCATCCATAATCTCGGAAAACTTGGATACATTGAAACGATTCGAGGGAGAAATGGAGGATTCAAACTAGCAAAGAAACCAGATAAAATTAATATTGGTGAGTTAGTTCGTCAAACAGAAGATGGATTTTATTTGGTTGACTGTATGGACCCCAATCATCCCAATCCATGTATATTGACAAATTATTGTGGATTAACTCGAGTCTTTCGGGAAGCTTTAAACGCTTATTTCCAAGTATTAGATCAATTTACACTCGCTGATATTGTGCGAACTCCCCATCTTTACAAGAGAATTTTACAACAAGAATAAATATATTTTCTAACTTATATGTTTACCCCTTCTTATCATAAGTTTCTCTACATAAGGACCATTCCAAACAAAAGTCCGTCTTTAGAAAACATTTTGATTTAGAAAATGTCATACTAAACCACATGTTTATAAAGACGGACTTTTATTATATTCTATCTGTCACCTTATGAACATACCATTTTACAAAATAGATTAATCTACTTGAGCTTCTTCCCTTAAAATTTTTGCCTTATCCGTTTGCTCCCAAGGAAGATTTAAATCAGTACGACCAAAATGACCGTAAGCAGCTGTCTGTTTATAAATGGGACGACGTAAATCTAACATTTTAATTATTCCTGCTGGGCGTAAATCAAAATGTTTCCGAACAAGCCTTACTAGAACATCTTCACTGACTTTGCCTGTTCCAAAAGTATCAATAGCAATCGAAACTGGTTGAGCAACACCGATGGCATATGCGAGTTGTACTTCACATTTTTCTGCAAGACCTGCTGCTACAATATTTTTTGCAACATAACGTGCTGCGTATGCGGCAGAACGGTCTACTTTTGTAGGATCTTTTCCAGAAAAGGCGCCACCTCCATGACGAGCATAACCACCATATGTGTCAACAATAATTTTTCGACCTGTTAATCCCGCATCTCCTTGTGGACCACCAATTACAAATCGTCCCGTTGGATTAATAAAATATTTCGTTTGATCATCAATTAAATCACTAGGAACAATAGGGTGAATGACATGCTCTTTGATATCCTTTTGAATTTGTTCCAATGTAGTCTCAGGATCGTGCTGAGTAGATAGGACAATTGTATCAATTCTCATAGGCTTTCCGTTTTCATCATACTCCACTGTTACTTGTGTTTTTCCATCAGGACGTAAGTATGGTAAAATTCCATCTTTTCTTACAACGGATAAGCGCCGAGATAATTTATGAGCCAATGATATCGGTAATGGCATTAACTCTTCTGTTTCATTACATGCAAAACCAAACATTAATCCTTGGTCACCGGCACCAATTGCTTCAATTTCATCGTCTGTCATTGTACCTTCTCTAGCTTCAAGTGCCTCATCAACACCCATAGCAATATCCGGTGATTGTTCATCAATCGATGTTAATACACCACATGTATCTGCATCAAAGCCAAATTTTGCACGGGTATAACCTATCTCACGAATAGTATCACGAACAATTTTTGGTATATCAACATACGAATTTGTTGTAATTTCTCCAGATACTAAGACTAAACCCGTAGTTACTGATGTTTCAGCAGCTACTCGAGCATTTGGATCTTTACTTAGTATTTCGTCTAAAATCGCATCGGAAATTTGATCACATATTTTGTCCGGATGTCCTTCTGTTACAGATTCAGAAGTAAATAAACGTCTATTAGCCATTTTTATCCTCCTTAATGTACACAACAAAGATAATAACCATTAACTTTATCATTATTATGAAATAAATCAAAATTCCAATTCCTAAGATGGAAAGGAATAATACTTCTGATTCATATGAATTAATTCATTCACGAACGTTTTACATATACATACACTATATGGTATTTTCAACGCATATGTAACAAGAAATGAAGGCTAAAAAATAAAACCTTTCCCCGCTAGAGGAAAGGTATATTTGCGTTCCTTTCACTCTTATCGATCAAGGTATTCCTTGCATCGGTTAGCACCTTGCACAAATGCAGGTTGCTGGGCTTCTTCGGGCCTGTCCCTCCACCAACTCTGGATAAGAGTATCCATTCAAATGTAAATCTTACATTAAAAGAACCCTAAGTGTCAATCATTTTAATCAAATAATAACTATAAATTTTTATTTTGTAAAAAGAGTATATTAATAAGAAATCGTTAATATTTTTTACGAAATTCTTTCAACTTTTTTTGATTATTAGTATAGACTAATAAAATAAATATGTTATACTAATTAAGCAAAGGGTAAATAGAAATCATAAAGGGGAAGGTTTTTTTAAATGAATACAATTTACAATGTCAAAAGTTTAGAAGGATTACTTAGTGGAACCAATGTTGTTACACAATTATCCGTTCCAAAATTGGTTGAAAAGGTAATTAGCAGAAATGAAGGGGTACTTACAACTTCAGGAGCTGTAAGTGTTAAAACCGGAAAATACACTGGTCGATCACCGAAAGACAAATACTTTGTTCAAGAAGAATCAGTCTGCAATAAGATTGATTGGGGCAGTATTAATCAACCAATTTCGGAAGAAAAATTCTCACGTTTATATGCAAAAGTTTTAGATTATTTAAAAGTAAAAGATGAAATCTTTGTTTTTAAAGGATTTGCTGGTGCAGACGAAAATTATCGCCTTCCTATTCAAGTGATTACAGAATATGCTTGGCATAATTTATTTGCTCATCAATTATTTATCCGTCCAACTGAAGAAGAGTTAAAAAAACATGAAGCTCAATTTTCAGTTGTCTTTGCACCAAACTTCAAAGCAGATCCATTAGTTGACGGTACTCGTTCTGAAACATTCATTATCGTTTCATTTGAACATAAAGTTGTATTAATTGGCGGTACTGAATATGCTGGCGAAATGAAAAAATCCATCTTTACTGTCATGAATTATTTACTACCAGAACAAGATATTCTATCTATGCATTGTTCTGCAAACGTTGGAAAAGATGGTGATGTCGCACTATTTTTCGGGCTTTCTGGCACCGGAAAAACAACCCTATCCACCGATGATGACCGCAAATTAATCGGTGATGATGAACATGGTTGGTCCCTTGATGGCGTATTTAATATTGAAGGCGGTTGCTATGCAAAGTGTATCAATCTTTCTGAAGAAAAAGAACCGCAAATCTATAACGCTATTCAGTTTGGATCAGTCCTAGAAAATGTAGTCGTTGATCAAAACGGAAAAGCTGACTTTGATGATGGAAGTTTAACAGAAAATACAAGAGCGGCATATCCATTACATGCCATTAAAAATATTATCACACCAAGCAAAGCTGGTCACCCAAAAACCATTATCTTTTTAACAGCCGATGCATTTGGGGTATTACCACCAATTTCAAAATTAACGAAAGAGCAAGCAATGTATCATTTCTTAAGTGGATATACAAGTAAATTAGCTGGTACCGAACGCGGTGTTACAAGTCCAGAAGCAACATTTTCAACTTGTTACGGAGCGCCATTCTTACCATTACCAGCTAACCGCTACGCTGAAATGTTAGGTGAAAAAATTGACCAGCACAATGTACAAGTCTTTTTAGTAAATACAGGCTGGACTGGCGGTGAATACGGTATCGGAAGCCGTATGAATTTAAAATATACAAGAGCAATGGTTCGCGCCGCAATTGAAGGTAAATTAAATAATGTTGAAACTGTAAAAGATTCAATATTTGGTTTACAGATTCCAGTGGAAGTGCCTGGCGTACCTTCAGAAGTCCTTTTACCAAATAAAACTTGGTCCGATGAAAATGCTTATTTTGAAAAAGCAAAAGAACTAGCGAATCAATTTAAAGAAAACTTTAAGAAATTTTCTAGTGATAATTTAGAAATTGAAAAATTAGGCGGGCCAATTATATAGATTATAAGGGTGTCTAATAAGACATAAAAAGTGGATTTTTTGAAAGGAGCGTTGGCGGCGACTCCAGTGGAAACAACAAAAACTTTGTGCCGAAAGCATAAGCATCAGGCACACAAGCCACGGCCCCAGCAAGCGCACAAGAGCGTTTGCTGGGGCCGTGCCATTGGATGCGCTTCTAACAACGTAACCTATCAATGATCCTCAAAACTAGACTTTCCAGATGAATGCGGTTTACTAGCAATGATTTTCGCATCACTAACAAATGATCTTGCTCTTGTGATATATCAAATTTCACCGACGTCCCCATAGCCAAGAACAAATTAACGGTCCTGGACAGGATCAATATCGTGTGCTTGGAAAATCCTGTCCGTACACATGGAAAAAAGCAGTGATTTCAGAAAATCACTGCTTTTTCATGATTTATTTTTCTGGTTGTTCAGAAGTAACGGCAATATCTTCATATCCCCAATCTGTTCCCACTTCTAACGTATAATCTTTCACTCGATTATTAACTGCAAATAGCTCTATACGGTATAAAGTTGGAATGATAGGTACGTTATCAACCATATGTTGTTGCCATTTGTCATATACTTCTTTACGATACTCGAAATCAAATGCGTCCTCAGAATGACCGTCAGCTAATAGTTGTTCATTTTCCTCATTTACATAACGAGGGTAATTGAACTTCGCATATTTTGAATATAAGCCATATGGATCTGGGTCTGTACCGGTTGACCAAGCCGCTTGATAAATATCAATAGCAGGATCATCTTGTTCTATACGATCATAGAAGGAGTTAAATTCATGTAGACGACCTTCTAATAATTGAACTTTAATACCTATATCATCCCACCATTGGATATAAGCTTGGGCGACAGGTTCGGATGTTTCACCACTATCCATGGAAGCAAAATTAAATACCATTTTATTTCCATCTTTATCCTCACGATACCCATCACCATCGACATCTTTATATCCAGCATTATCTAAAATTTCTTTTGCCTTTTCTGGATCATAATAGTATCCTTCAATGTCAGGATTATGAAAATCTTCAAAGAATGGAATCATTAAAGTACTTGCATTTGAACGTAAACCATTGTAGAAGTTTTTCGCAATTGCATCATTATCAATTGCATAGGCCATTGCTTTACGTAATTCTACGTCTTGTAGTGGAGTATCTCGATCCTGAACAGCTTCGCCTTTTTCTTCATCCCAACGACCTAATTTAAATGCAATATACGTATAAGCATTCTCAACTCGTCCTAATAACTGGAAGTTTGATGGTTCATAATCAGTTTCATACTGATCACTTGGGAAAGTTGCAATATCGATATTTCCACTTTCTAATTCTTTCTTAATTGTTTGTGGAGAAACAACTTTTAATACAACAGAATCAAGTTTTGGCTTTCCACCATAGTAATTTTCAAAAGCCTCATACTCTACAGATTCACCAGGTACGATGTTTTTCACCTTAAATGGACCAAAACCAACTACATCAGTACGAATTTTTTCTGAATTAATTAATTCACCTATTGGAACATCACCGTAATGATCTTTTGGAGCTGCATATGCCCAAATACCAGAAAGAATAGATGGATTTGCTTCTTTCCATGTAATCTTTACTGTTTTTTCGTCAACAACTTCGATACCTGAAATTTCATCTGTTTTACCAGCATGATATTCTTCCATACCTACGATATCAGAAATTAAAGTATCCCCATAACGTACACCTTGGTAATCTGGGTGTCCTATAATATAGTAGGAGTATGCATAGTCTTCAGCTTCTAATGGTTCACCATTGTGCCAATATACTCCATCTTCAATTGTGATCGTTATAGTTTTATGATCTTCTGAAAGTTCAAACTTCGCCGCTGATTCTACATCATTTGTGATTTGATAGTTTTCATCATAACCAAAAATTGGCTCAGAAAACCAGTCTAAAACCTCACGATCTGGTGCACCTTCATAAAACTGCCAATCTAGTGTTCCTTCAAAAGGTGTACTAGATACGAGTGCTACGTTAATTGAACCTCCTTCGATTTCTTCTTTGTCGTTAACAACGGTTTTTGGAAATTGAGATTCATAAACTTCTTCTTTCTCTTTTCCTTTCTCTCCTCCTGATGATCCGCTATCACTGCTTGAAGAACTTCCAGATCCACTTGAACATGCGGACAGGATGAGGATTAAAACAAGGAAAATACTTAGAAACTTAAATTTTCCTCTTTTCGCCATAACAGCAATTCCCCCTTTAACCTAATCTTTGTCTTGCATCGGCAGCACGTTTCAATGCATTACCGATGAAATTTATACACAGCATCAATACTAAAATTAGTATTGCTGCAGGTAACCATACCCACGGCTTATTTTCCATTACTTCCGGATTACGAGAATAGGATATTAATGTTCCAAGACTTGGTACATTTTCCGGAAGTCCAAAACCTAAGTAAGTAAGACTCGTTTCGATCCCGATATTACCAGCTAAATTCAGGGTCATATTAACAATAATGATAGAGCTCAGATTCGGGAGAACATTAAATAACATAATTTTCCAATCTGGTGTACCTAGCGTTTTCGATGCTGCTACATATTCAAGTTCTCTTTCAGCCAAAGCCTTCGATCGGACAAGCCGACATTTCGACGTCCAATAAAAAAGACTCATGATAAAGATAAATTTTAATACATTAAATTCAGGTACAATTGATACGTATACAATTATGATCATTAATGCTGGTAGAACAAGGACAAAATCCACTGTCCTCATAATGACATTGTCAACCCAACCACCATAATATCCAGCTAATAATCCTAAAGCAATCCCAATTATTGACGTAATTAACGTAATTGCAATACCAATTGTCAGTGAATTTCTTGCACCTAGTATTAATTGATTAAATACATCCCGTCCACCATAATCAGTTCCCAACCAATGTTCAGCACCAGGTTCTCTAAACTGATTAAATATATCTACTCTAGTTACCTCTCTAGTGTCTAATCCCAATGAATAGATATAAACATATAAAACAATACCAATAAATAGAATTAAAGAGATTAAGGCCACTTTATCTTTTAAAAACTCTCGGACAATAATTTTAAAACCAGATGGAGATTTTACTTTTTCTAGATCTGTATTTGTATTGTTAACTACTGGCGTTGCCATTTCTTTCCCCTCCCCTTAATTAGGCTTTAATCAATTCGTATGCGCGGATCAACGATACTTAAAATAATATCTGATAACAATGTTCCTAAAATAGATAATACTCCAAATAACATTACAAGTACGTTGACGACCGCAAAATCCCTTTGTTGAATTGAATCGACAAACAATTGGCCTAATCCAGGGTAACTAAAGATTTGCTCAATAAAGATTGAACCAGACAAAATATATACAATGTCATAGCCCAAAAAGGCTGCTACTGGCAATAAAGAATTACGGAATATATGGCGAGTATAAACTTTGCGTTCTGGTGTCCCTTTCGCCCTTGCTGTTTTAACAAAATCCTTTAATTTTGTATCAATAATTTCATTCCGTAAATATTGGATGGTAGAAGTTGTTGCCAACAAAGCGGATGATAAAGCCGGTAATAATAAATGGTGTAATTTGGATACGTACCAATCCCAACTACCGGGTTCTGTACGAACATCCACACTTCCACCGGTCGGAAACCAGTCCAAAGTAAACCCAAAGATATATAGCATAATGAGTGCAAAAACAAATATCGGTATCGAGAAACTTACGTAACTATATGTAACGATAAATTTATCCATATTAGTATCAGGCAATCTTCCCGCTATAACCCCTAATGGTACAGCAATCAGATAGGTTAATATTAAAGTGGCTAAACCAAGCCAAAATGTATTGGCAATACGACTTTCTAACATCGTTTCAACCTTTACATTATGTACATATGACATCCCTAATTCGCCCTGAACTAAATTTCCAATCCAACGAACATATTGTTCATGCCACGGGTCATTTAATCCCAATTTATCCCGTAATTCAGACTGGTAAGCAGGGTCCAAATTAGGACTATTAATGAATTTCCCTGAAAGAGCATCACCAGGCATTGCCTGAGCTAATAAAAAGATGAGTACACTTAATAAGAAGAGCTGAGGGATTGCGATTAATGATCTTCGGATTATAAACTTTAACATAATTACGCTCCTCTCTATGGTAATGCAACTGAATGTGTTTCACTTATTGGCTTCAAATCAAATATTTTCCCCTCAGCATCAAAGTATTTATCATAATTATTTTTAAATTCTTCGTTAACTTTTCTGCGAAAAGCCGTATGTTGTATTCGTTCCTCTGGATTCATTTGAGGAATGGACGACAATAAACGCTTTGTATAAATATGCTGAGGATATTCAAATATTTCGTCCTTTGTCCCTTCTTCAACAAGGCGCCCCCGATACATAATGCCAATACGATCACACATATGTCTAATAATTCCTAAATCATGACTTATAAATAGATAGGTTAAATTAAATTCTTTTTGAATATCTTTCATAAAGTTTAGTACTTGTGCTTGAACGGAAACATCTAGTGCTGATACAGGTTCATCAGCAATGATTAATTTCGGGTTCAGTGTCAGCGCTCGCGCAATACCGATTCTCTGTCTTTGACCTCCCGAAAATTCATGAGGATATTTATAAATGGATTCAGGACTTAAGCCAACTTTTTCTAAGACGTCCATTACTTTTGTTTTTTCTTCATTCGGTGACAATTTTTCAAAGTTACGAATCGGTTCTGCAATAATGTCAAGTACTCTCTTTCGTGGATTTAATGAAGAATAAGGATCTTGGAAGATCATTTGAATATCTTTTCGATATTGATAAAAATCTCTTCTCTTTAACTTAGTTAATTCAATATCATTGAAAAAAATTTTTCCTGCAGTTGGACGGTTTAATCCAATAATTGTTCGTCCTGTTGTTGTTTTTCCACACCCCGACTCACCTACTAATCCATATGTTTCTCCTTCTTTTAATTCAAAAGTAATATCGTCTACAGCTTTTACATGATCTATTACTCTTCTAAAAAATCCACCTCGAACAGGATAGTAAACTTTTAAATTTTCTACTTTAAGAAATGTCATATTTTACTGCCTCCGTATCATCAGGAAAATGGAAATCTTGGTAACAAGTACAGCGTACCCAATGGTTTTTTTCGACTTCGTGTAAGGTTGGATTAATTTCATGGGCTGACTCCTTAATCCAAGGTATCCGACTAGCAAAACGACATCCTGTTCGTGGGAGATTTTTTAAAGATGGAACAATTCCTTGAATTACATGTAATCGATCTGAACCTTCTGCTGCTGAAGGAATGGAATTAAAAAGCGATCTTGTATAAGGATGCAATGGATTTGAAAACAATGTATATACGTCTGCAATTTCTACAATTTCACCTGCATACATGACTGCTACACGATCCGCCATTTCTGCAACAACGCCTAAATCATGGGTGATTAAAATAATTCCTGTTTTCATCTGTTTTTGCAATTCTCGCATTAGATCTAGAATTTGTGCTTGAATTGTCACATCCAGAGCAGTTGTAGGCTCGTCAGCAATTAGAAATTTAGGTTCACATGCAATCGCAATTGCAATAACTACCCTCTGTCTCATCCCACCTGATAATTCGTGAGGAAATTGCAAATAGGTGCGTTCTGGATTCGGAATGCCTACTTTCTTTAATAATTCCAAACTTCTTGCCTTCATTTCCGCATCAGATAAATTCAGATGATTTTTCATCGCTTCCTCAATTTGCTGACCAATTCTCATTAAAGGATTTAAAGCTGTAAGCGGATCCTGAAAAATCATCCCCATTTCATTCCCACGGTATCTATTCATTTCTGCAGTTGACAATGTCAGTAAATTTTGTCCCTTAAAATTGACTTCTCCTTCTAACTTTGTATTTAATTCGTTATGAAGTCTCATAATTGATAACGCCAAAGCACTTTTTCCACAGCCTGATTCACCGACGATTGCTAGGACTTCGTTCTCATTTACATTTAGTGAAACATTGTCAACGGCAGCATAATACTCATCATGAATGCGAAAGGATGTTGTTAAATTCTTAATTTGTAAAAGTGGTTGCTTCGTCAATTGTCGGCCCTCCTCGATTGTTGTCAAAAATCTGAATAGTAATACTCATCGACCTGTTATATTTGTTTTTTATATTATTACAAATTTATTACATTTGCAATATTTTTTAGTAAATTCAGATTAAAATATCATTCGAAAGAATAAAATTATTCAGATATTATTATAGAAAAAATTATTTCATTTTACTGAATTAAGAAAATAATATTATTTAATTATTCTGAAAATTATACCTATATTTAGTGTAATAATAATATTAATAGTTTTTTTATTTTAAGTAAAGTAAGAACTTTTTATAGTAATTGAATATAAAATGGTGCTGTCCATCCAAAATAGTCGATTTAGAAGTGAAAGATGATGGCCACGCAGAAAATTGTTTCATATTTTTCCTACGTGTACAGAATCAGTGATGCAAATCTAAGTACAAGAGTTTTTGCCGAAAGCTAAACGCAGACGAACGTTCCTATAGCCCTTTCCAAACATGCTTCTGCGCTGTGGTAGATTAGCAATGGAATAAAACGATTAGGTACTTACTTTATGGACAGCCCCACTAACAAATCTTTTATTTTTATTTTCATTAATTAATATTTTTCAATGTTGCTAACGTATATACAATTGTTGTCTTTTCTTTTGAAAATAAAAGACTTCTAATAATACCTTCTCCTATTGGTTCCTTCGTTTCCCCTCTTTTTACTGGAATAGATACATCCATTGGATACAAATGATATCCATCTAAAATAAGTTCAAAATTATTTTCTTTTACTCTTTTTTCTTTCCCTTCCGTAATTATGCATGATTCAATCTGGACAGACATTGCCATTATCCATTCCTCCCTTAGTTCCAGTATACCAAAAATTCAGATTTCTACGATTTATTTTTTTCTCTATTATACATACAAGACTAGATTTACTTTTTTTAATTAGGCATTCACACATTTCACATTGATACATACGATAACGTATCGGATAGTGCATTTGTAAATAACAGGGGGAATATAATGTGAAAGGCTTTAAAATATTATTTATCATGGTTATTTTTACGTTCATTTTTTCCGCTTGCAGTACACAACAACAAAGTCTACAAAAAGTGCGTATTGCAGAAGTAACCCATTCCATCTTTTATACACCGTTTTATGTCGCAATTGGAAAAGGTTTTTTTGAAGAAGAAGGTTTAGAAATCGACTTAACAACAGTACCAGGCGGAGATAAAACAATGACTACATTAATTTCGGATGGAGCTGATATCGCCTTAGTCGGTTCTGAAACTAGTATTTATGTTAACGCACAAGGTACAGATGATCCGATCATTAATTTTGCTCAATTGACTCAAACGGATGGTACATTCCTTGTATCACGAGAACCAATTGATGACTTTACTTGGGATATGTTAATAGGTTCGACTTTCCTCGGTCAGCGGAAAGGTGGTATGCCACAAATGGTCGGGGAATACGTGTTAAAACAACATGGTATTAATCCACATGAAGATTTAGAGTTGATTCAAAACGTTGATTTTGCAAATATTGCCCCTTCGTTTTCATCCGGAACAGGGGATTTTGTGCAACTATTCGAACCAACTGCAAGTATTTTTGAACAAGAAGGTAGAGGATATATCGTCGCTTCCTTTGGTGAAGAAAGTGGGCATATCCCATATACCACTTTTATGGCAAAAGAAAGTTATATCAATAAAAACGAGGAAATTATTGAAAAATTTGTAAGAGCATTATATAAAGCACAAAAGTGGGTATATGACACACCATCTGAAGAAGTAGCTGAAACCATTGCTTCATTTTTTGAAGATACGGATATGGAAATTATTACTTCCTCTATCGAACGATATAAATCTCAAAAATCCTTTGCCGAAGATCCAATATTAAATGAGGAAGAGTGGAATAATCTGCAAAATATCATGGAAGAGGCCGGTGAGTTACCAGAAAGAATTGATTATGATACGTATGTGAATACAGAGTTTGCTGAAAGTATATTAGAGTAATTAAAAAAGATGCATCAGTGAAGGGAGGCTAATTATGAGCTTCTTACAGATTCAAGATGTCAGTCATGTTTATTTTTCAAAAAATGACCGTACTTTAGCCATCACAGACATCAATCTTACAATTGAAGAGGGGGAATTCATATCCATAATCGGGCCAAGTGGATGTGGAAAAACAACAATCCTTTCCATTGTTGCAGGTTTAATCACTCCTAGCGTTGGAAAGGTAATCCTCGATAACGAAAGCATTACTGGCCCAAATAAAAACACAGGTTACATGTTACAACAAGATTATTTATTCCCGTGGAAAACCATTCGCGAAAATATTTTTCTCGGCTTAAAACTAACCGGTCAATTAAATGAAAAAACAAAACAAAAAACATTAAATCTTTTAAAAAAGATGGGGCTTGGCCATGTAGAAAATCAATTTCCGACCCAATTGTCAGGTGGCATGCGTCAACGCGTGGCTCTTGTAAGAACATTAGCGACAAATCCAAAACTATTACTACTTGATGAACCTTTTTCAGCGCTCGATTTTCAAACAAAATTAAAATTAGAAGATCTCGTATTTAAAACATTAAAGCAGTTTGAAAAGACAGCAATACTTGTCACCCATGATATAGGTGAAGCGATTGCTATGAGTAATCGAATTTACTTATTTACAAACAGACCAGGTACTGTTCATAAATTATTTAATATCCCTGAAGAACTTAGTAAAATTCCACCATTTGAGGCCAGAAATCACCCGTTATACAATGAAATATTTCAAGGAATATGGAAGGAGTTGGAAAAACTTGAAAATCAAAATGAATATTGATTCCATGCATCGTGAGTATAAAAATAAGATAATTCGGGAACAGCGTTTTGTTATTTTTTTCCAGCTTCTGATTTTTATCACGTTTTTTGCCCTATGGGAGATCGCAAGCAATCTTAAATGGGTGGACCCGTTAGTCTTTAGCTCCCCTTCCAAAGTATGGAATTTATTTGTGGAAAATATACTTGAAGGCACCATTTACGCCCATATATCCATTACATTATTCGAAACCATTCTCGGTTTTATAATTGGTACAATTGCTGGAACTATTTTAGCCGCCATTCTTTGGTGGTCCCCATTATTGTCAAAAATTCTCGATCCATATTTAGTTGTATTGAACGCGATGCCGAAAGTTGCTCTTGGACCGATTTTAATTGTCGCGCTTGGTCCAAACATGACTTCCATCGTCACCATGGGCGCAATTATCTCAGTAATCATTACAACAATCGTCGTATACACTTCTTTTCGTGAAACAGATCCAAATTATATGAAAGTATTACAAACTTTTGGTGCAACGAGATGGCAATGTTTTAAGGAAGCCATTTTACCCTCATCATTTCCAGCCATTATTTCAACATTGAAAGTAAATGTAGGCCTAAGTTGGGTAGGGGTCGTTGTCGGTGAATTTTTAGTATCGAAACAAGGGTTAGGATATTTAATTATATATGGATTTCAAGTATTTAATTTTACACTAGTCATGCAGTCGCTTTTAATCATTGTAATCTTTGCAACAATTATGTATAAAATTGTAGAACTAATTGAAAATGCTCTAATTAAAAATAGATAAATAATGAAGGACACCAGATACAAATGGATAGAAAAAGTAAAAGTAGCGGCGAGCCAAAAATGTATCAATATTTCCCTACTTGCAGAAAAACTGAAACATACTCAAATCCAGCGGGATAAGAAGTAAATCTTAAGATCCCGAGTTAGGACTAAAGATACCTGAGGATGCGTCCGCTACTTAATCATGTAAAATTTACTATAAAACTTCATTGCTTTCTTGGCAGTTCGTTAAAAATAAACTTCTTTTATTCGTTTGATACTTAACGGCACAACGTCATCTTGCATAATAAAACTATATTCTTCTCCTGAAAAGGAAAGCGTATTTGAAATTTTTTTCAAAACAGGGCCATCCGTTTCCATATAATTTTTCTTTTTTTCCAGCTTTTCAATTTCTGCAAAATAAACCGCCTTGAAAAAATGTTCATCTTTTCCACAAACTTCATATTGACCTACACGAAATAAGCTTTTTACTTGTCCCCCTGTTTCTTCATATACTTCTCTTTTTGCAGCTTCTTCCAAATTTTCATCTGCTTCCACTTTTCCACCTGGAAATTCCAATCCTCTTTTTTTATGTTTTGTGAACAACCAAAAATTTTTATACTTAGAAATAACAAGGACATGTTTTACTTTATCATTCCATTGTTCACTTGAATAAGTAAACCGAACTTGATTTCCATTTTTATCAATAAATTCATGCATCTTATTCAACCTCGCAACTACACTTATCGATTTACACATTACATAGTATCATGAAAACTATTATTTCTCTTACGGAAATGACTTCCTTCTGTTTAGCCCATCAATAATATACTAACACAATATTGATATAATTCTTCTCATGCCTTTTTTATCAAAATACGATTCATTCCTAAATTGCTGGACGTTTCTTAGAACTTCTTCTCGATTGTGCAGTTTTTCATTATTGATATGTTTTTTCCTTAACATCATAAATAAAAGAAAAAATTTTTTAAATATATTGACTAAAAAGTTTTTCGGGATTATAATTCTCTTTAAACATTTATTAAGTTTTCATTAATATAAAAAATCTGAACATTAAAATGTGGAAGGAAGTATAACGATGACTCAACTTGCTCAATTGGAATTTGTCAAAGCGGACAAATTAAAAGAAAAACCAGATCCAAGCACATTACAATTTGGAAAAGTATTTACAGACTACATGTTCGAAATGGACTATGACATTGAAGAAGGCGGGTGGCATAATCCAACCATTAAACCATTTAGTCCCTTATCCTTATCCCCAGCTTCATTTGTGTTTCATTATGGTCAGGCCGTTTTTGAAGGTTTAAAAGCATATAAACAAGCCGATGGAACCATCGTCATTTTCCGACCTGAAAAACATATTGCTCGCTTAAACACTTCCAATGAAAGATTATGTATCCCCAAAGTTGATGAAAAATTAGCCTTAGAAGCGCTTGTTCAATTAATTGAATTAGAAAGTGATTGGGTCCCTGAAAAAGAAGGCACTTCACTTTATATACGCCCATTTATCATTTCAGTCGAACCATATTTAGGTGTTAGACCTTCTTATCATTATAAATTTATGATTATTCTCTCTCCAGTTGGTGCTTATTATGCTGATGGTCAATTAAATCCTGTTAAGATTTTTGTAGAAGATGAATTTGTTCGTGCAGTTAAAGGTGGGGTTGGCCATGTTAAAACTCCAGGTAATTATGCCGCAAGTCTTCTTGCCCAAGAACACGCTCAGAAAAAGGGATATGAGCAAGTGTTATGGTTAGATGGCAAGGAAAATAAATATATAGAAGAAGTTGGCTCTATGAATATCTTTTTCAAAATTAATGGTGAAATTTATACTCCGAAACTAAACGGAAGTATATTATCTGGTGTTACAAGGGATTCTGTCATTGAACTTGTCAAAGATTGGGGAGTTCCTCTACATGAAGAACGTATAGCCATTGAAGATATTTTTGAAGCTCATCAAAAAGGACTATTAGAAGAAGTTTTTGGTACAGGAACAGCGGCTGTTATTTCTCCAGTCGGCGAATTAAGATGGGAAGATAAAGTAATAACAATCAATAATAACGAAACAGGCGAATTTGCTAAAAAACTGTATGATACAATAACGGGAATTCAATACGGAAAATTAGAAGATACGTTTAATTGGGTCAAAAAAGTAAAATAAAACTACTAGGAGATAGTCTTACAGGCTGTCTCCTTTCCTTTTATAAAATTTTTCTTATTCATCATTCATCTAGACTTTTTTCTTATTTAATGGTAAAAGTAAATAAACATAAGATATTCAATAAGAAGGAGTGAGCGCACAATGAAATTTGTTGATGAGTTATATAACTTTTATAAAGATCAACTAATGGCAGATGAAGAAGACGTCGATTTATTAATATATTCCATAATGCAAGACCTCTCTCGGGAAGATATGCTTCGGGTGATGTCTGAACTAAATGATAATGAATTGTACCAAATTACCGGTAGTTATTTAGCTTTTAAGTTAAAGGAAAAAATTGTTCAAGACCAAGACTTAGGATCATTACCTAATGATAAATATTTAAATTAATACATAAAAATTGGCTGCTTGATAAGGCAGCCATTTCATAATTACCCAAGGAATGCTTTGTACATCCATATATGTTTTTCAAAACTTGAACTAATACCTAATAATAAGTCAACGGTTACTTCATCACCAGAATCACTTGCAATTTCAATTGTCTCTAATAAATTTTTATTGATTGATTCTAAATCTTGAACAATTTCGGTAACCATCTCTCGGTCAGTACCTTTTGATGTTGCCTCTTTTATTGAAGCTAATTCTAGACTTTCTTTCAATGTAGAAATTGGGGTCTCACCTTTTTGTAATAATCGTTCGGCTACATCATCACTATGACCTGTAACTTCTTCATAAAGCTCTTCAAATTTTTCATGTAATGTAAAAAAATGAGGCCCTTTTACAAACCAATGAAAATGATGGAGTTTCATATAAAAAACTTGTAAATCAGCCAAAATGAGATTCATCTTATCTTTTAATTGTTGATCCATTCCATAACCTCCTTTAAGGAAATGTATTCTTCTTTACTTTTATCAAAACGTGATATTATTATGTAGAAAGAAAATAATTATTCCTTCTAAAATTTATTATACACCTGCAAAAAATTAAAGATTGTCATTAATGTGAATATTTTCTTAAAATTTTGAGGATGTTATTATGTTAAAAAAAATACTTATTCGTTTCATACAATTTTATCAAAAATTTATCTCTCCAATGAAACCACCAAGTTGCCGTTTCTATCCAACCTGTTCTCAATATGGTGTCGAAGCTATTTATCGTTTTGGGGCACTAAAAGGTGGTTACTTAACCATACGAAGAATTTTAAAATGCCACCCACTACATAAAGGTGGTTGGGATCCTGTACCCGAAGAATGGCCATTAAAAAAAAGAAAAAATCAGCATTGAAAAATAATATTGAAATGTCATCCGCTATACTATAAATGGAGCCACTTAACAGTATGTAAAAAATATCTGTTAACCGCTCCATTTTTTTCTTGCAATCATATCAGTTTTCCATTATCATACTTTTAGATAAATCGTAATGAATACGATTTGTGATTTTTTACTTAGGAGGCTTCTATGAAGAAACTATTAATAGCTACAATCAGTTTTCTATTAATTATTTTACTAACAGGTTGTAATGTAGATCGTACGAAGGAGGATACTGAAGGGAAACTGATCGTTCATACATCAGTCTATCCATTGGAAGATTTTACAAAAAAAATTGGTGGAGAATTTGTTCGTGTTAAATCAATATATCCACCAGGCATTGATGAACATTCCTATGAACCTTCTCAAAAGGATATTATTGATATGGCAAATGGCGATTTATTTTTCTACATAGGTCATAATTTAGAAGGATTTATGCATAATGCAGAACCAATTTTAAAAGATGAAGGTGTCAATGTTATTGCTATTGGAGAAAAAGTCCAAATAGACGAAACAGAAAAGCCGCAACATGACCATGAACAGAACGAGCATGACGAACACGAAGAACATGAAGATCATGGACATCAGCATGGTAGTATTGATCCACACCTTTGGCTGGATCCGATCTATGCTAAGCAAATGGCTATAGCAATAAAAGATGCCCTTAGTAAAGCGATGCCTGAACAAAAAGCCTATTTTGAAGAAAATTTAACAAATTTGGTAAATCGGCTAGATGATTTACATAAGAAATTTGAAACGTTAGCAGAAACTGCAAAAGTAAAACAGTTTGTTGTCTCTCATTCCGCCTATGGTTATTGGGAAAAGCGTTATGGTTTAAAGCAACTAAACATTTCGGGTATTTCAACTTCACAAGAACCTTCTCAAAAACAGTTAGTAGAAATTATTAATGAAATTGATGAGAACCATCTTCAATATTTATTAGTCGAACAAAATGTAAGTAATAAATTAGTGAATGTTATTCAAAATGAAACAACAATTGATACACTCCCTATCCATAATTTAGCAGTGCTAACAAAACAAGATATAGAAAATGGTGAAGATTATTTTTCATTAATGAAAAATAATCTGGAGACACTAAAAAAAGCGCTAAATCCATAAACGAGTGGGGTAAGCTTAACCCCACTCATTATTTTCTATCATTTCTCGTAAACGTCTCCGCATAATTTTATTTGAAGCAGTTTTCGGTAGGTTAGTGGTTTTTAGCCATTTTTTTGGAACTTTAAATTTAGCAAGTTGTTCTTCACATAACTTTTGCAATTCCTGTTCTTCCACATGCCAACCATCTTTTTCAACAAAAATTCCATAAGGGATTTGTCCCCATTTCTCATCCGTAATTCCGACAACAGCTGCTTCTAAAATTCCAGGGTGAGTTTGAATAACGTTTTCAACTTCAGCCGGGTAAATATTTTCACCGCCAGAAATAATTAAATCTGACCGTCGATCAATGACAAATAAAAATCCTTCTTCATCCATGTACCCGACATCGCCGGTATAAAACCATCCATCTCTAGTAAAACTTTTTTCATTAGTTTCTTCTCGTTTATAATAACCTATTGTTACATTCGGTCCTTTTACAACGATTTCACCAATTTCCATCGGTTTTGCTATTTTATTATCTGTTATGATCTTCACTTCACTTAAAAATAATGGTTTCCCAGCAGAACCTATTTTTTCTAAACTATCTTCTGGTGATAACGTTACAATTTGAGATGATGTTTCAGTCATTCCATAAGATTGAAAGACAGGAATGCCTTTTGATTTACAAGCTTTCAACAACGTAACAGGAGCAGGACCACCACCGAGAAGGAAACAACGTAAAGCAGGATGATACTCACGTTCACCTAAATTGTCTATTAGTCTTTGGAGCATAGCCGTAACAACAGACACTATCGTTGCTTTACCTGCAATTAAATCTTGATTGATTCGTTTCTCGTCAAACTTATCATAAAGGATAACTGGGATGCCATATAATACGCTCCGAATTAAAATTGAATAACCGCTAATATGAAATAAGGGGACGGCTGTAAGCCATGCATCGTTTTCTTGTAAACCAAGATTGAGTATGTTTCCTATAGCACTAGACCAATGGTTTCCATACGTTTGCAATACACCCTTCGGAAAACCTGTCGTTCCAGAAGTATACATAATTGTACATACAGCTTTTTTACGAAATTCTGTCACATATTCAAATTCTTTCTCTTTTAAATCCTGTATTTGCTCATTGATGAGAATAGCATTGGGGAGATGGGAATGGAAATTTATTTTATTCGGTAATAATTCTTCTTCAGTTATTAAAAATTTCACTTCACTATCTGTAATTTGGAATAAAAGTTCCTTTTCTTGTAAACGTATATTTAATAAAACCGCTTCACAACCGAGTAACTGAAGTGCATGTATAATCATAACCGTATTTGGATGATTTTTAAGTAAAACCGCTACTCGATCTCCTTTTTGCACTCCTGCAAAATGCAGTTTCTTAGCAGTAGATATAACATCCTCTTTTAATTGTTTAAATGTCCATTTTTTATTATTAAATATTAATGCAATACGATCAGGTGTTAAATAAGCACGTTTTAATAGCCAGTTTGGTAGTGTTTCTTCAACTAACATGATGTCACCTCTTTTAATAGAGCAATAAGCGAACCCATCCATTTAAAACTGCAAAATAAAACTCATAAAAAATATGCTTTAAAAGATAAGCAGCTATTGGTAGCTGCTTATCTTTTAAATCTATTGTTTTTACTCCTGACCGAATTAAGGGAATCGTGGAAATTGATCAAAGTTAGGTTTCCGTTTTTCTTTAAAAGCATCCCGACCTTCTTGTGCCTCAGGTGTTGTATAATATAGTAACGTAGCATCCCCTGCTAGCTGTTGGATTCCAGCCATACCATCAGATTCTGCATTAAAAGCGGCTTTTAAGAAGCGAATTGCCATTGGACTTTTCTCAAGGATTTCTTCCGCCCATTTCACTGTTTCATCTTCCAATTGTTCTAAAGGTACAACTTTATTTACTAACCCCATTTCAAGCGCTTCCTGAGCATTATATTGACGACATAAATACCAAATTTCCCGGGCTTTCTTATGACCGATAATTTTTGCTAAATAACCAGCACCATATCCACCATCAAAGCTGCCAACCTTTGGACCAGTTTGCCCGAAAATAGCGTTTTCAGCAGCAATTGTTAAGTCACATACAACATGTAAAACATGCCCGCCACCGATTGCGTATCCTGCTACCATTGCAATAACTGGTTTTGGAATAATCCGAATGAGCCGTTGTAAATCTAACACATTTAAACGTGGAATATGGTCATCTTGACCAACATAACCACCATCACCACGAACCTTTTGGTCACCACCGGAACAAAATGCTTTGGTTCCAGCACCAGTTAAAATAATCACGCCTATTTTTTGATCATCCCGAGCATAGCTAAATGCATCAAGTAATTCCTTTACTGTTTCTGGGCGAAATGCGTTATGTACCTCTGGACGATTAATCGTTATTTTTGCAATACCATTATATGTTTCATATATGATATCCGTATATTCGCGTTCACGAATCCATTCTCTTGCCATTTATTATGAATCCTCCTTTTCATCTAGCAAAATGTCCACTACTATTTTACCAAACTTATCTCTTTTTTCCACATGAACAGCATGGCCTGCTTCTAAAATTGTAAACATTTCTCCTTTTGGAAGTTTTGCTACCATTTCAAGTCCGATTTTATAGAATTTTCGGTCGAGCTCACCTGTTATAATATAAGTAGGTATATTTAATTCATTTAAGCGATTCCACCAGGATGGTTGGACACCTGTCCCCATTCCACGTAAACTATTGGCTAAACCATGAGGATTTTGAGCTAAACGCTCTTGTCGAATGTGTGCTTGAATCTCTTCCGACAAACGTTTTTGGCTTTGAAACAAAGGAATATTCTCCCAATACTGAACAAATCTTATAAGCCCTTCCTCTTCGATCATTCGAGCCAATTTTTCATCCTGTTCTTTCCTTTGTAACCGTTCTGTACCTGTTTTTAATCCTGGAGAGCTACTCTCAAGAATAACTGAACACACTTTTTCCGGATATATCATTGCAAAAGATAGTGCAAATCGTCCACCCATGGAATAGCCTAATAAATGAGTCTGGTCTATATTAAGTTTTTTTAAAAAAGTATAAATATCTTCCACAACATTTTCTATTCTATATCTATCAATTAGTTCAGGGCTTTCTGTTTCTCCATGTCCCGGCAAATCAATAGCAATTACTGTAAAAAATTTCGACCATTTTTTTATAAAAGGCTTCCACGTATTCTTACTTCCTGTAAAGCCATGGAACAATAGTAAAGGTTCACCATTTCCTACAATAAAGTAACTGTAGTTCATCCCGTTTAAATTTATAATCATTTCTCGATCATCCTATTATTTCTATTACCCAAAAATGTTTTCTATTTCCCTGGAAACATTATTCCACAATTTTTGACGAATTTCTGCATTTTCTTGACGATTCGTCAATACTTCAATAATTTTTAATCCCTTTTCCATCCTTGTATGCTCCATAACAGATAAATATTGTTGAAATGTTTCCACTTTATAATATTTACCGCCATATAAATGTGCTGCATGTTCAAATCGAAGATCAGTGGGTGTCCCAAATAATAATTCAAAATAAGTCGGGTAATTCGCCTGTTGAAGCATAGAAAATATTCCCCCACCGTTATTATTGATAATTAATATTGTGAGATTTAAATCATGCATTTTAGCAGCAAGTAAACCGTTCATATCATGATAAAAACTTAAATCACCTACCACCAGATACGTATGATCTTCAATGACACTAATACCTAAAGCGGTCGATATTAAACCGTCAATTCCATTTACACCCCGATTACCAAATAACTTGATCTCGGAACTATTTGAATGGAAAAAGTCGTCCATATCACGAATTGGCATACTGTTACCAATCATAACACTCGCTTTTTTAGGTAATAAATGTTGTAGGTGATAAATTAATCTTCCTTCACTTATACCTTCATCATCAATTTGAACAATACTCTCTTTGACTAATTGATTTAATCTTAACCATTGGTCAGTCCATGTTGAATTGAACCTTGTTTTATTATTCGTTAAGGAAGCTAATTTCTCGCAAAAAATTTGTTCATCACAGTAAATCATTTCGTATGCACTACTAACAGGATCACGCCAACCTTGTCCACCATCCACGATGTATTGAGGAACATCAGCATGTTCTTTCAAATAAAACATTAAAGATTTCGACACCGGCATAGAGCCAAAACGGATAATCATTTCCGGCTTTAATTTTTTTCGGGCAGTCTCATTTTTTAGAAAAGCGTTGTATGAGTCTAAAATTAACTCTTTATTATGTGTGCCGCTTCGCAATTGGGATAAGGGATCAGCAATAATTGGATAATTTACATTTTCGGCGAATTGAACGATTGCTTCATTAAATGCTGGATTATAAACATCCATTGGTCCACAAACGATTAAACCTTTCTTAGGTAATTTATCCACTAGTTCATTGAACGACTTATCCTTTAACGTTGGATAACTAGTCATAATTTTTACGTTAGAAGAGTCCGTTCCTTCAAATTTGTTAGGATCATCCATGTTAGGAACTAGCGGTTCACGTAACGGGAAATTCAAATGTACGGGGCCATATGGTCTTTGCATTGTAGTCTGTACGGCCCGTGAACATACCGTTCGTACAAACATTAACATATCTATAGAACTCTCAGGTAACGGCATATCTTGAAACCATTTCACATGTTTCCCATATAAGTCCACTTGATTAATCGTTTGAGCTGCACCAATATCCCTCAACTCATGTGGACGATCTGCAGTTATAACAAGTAAAGGCACCCTAGCATAATAACTTTCTACTACTGCAGGAAAATAGTTAGCAGCAGCTGTTCCAGAAGTACATAAAATAGCTACAGTATTATTCATGGCTTTCGCTAAACCTAGGGCAAAATATGCGGCTGACCGTTCATCAATATGAATGATAACTTCGATTTCTGGATGATCTGCCAAAAGCATTGCAATCGGAGTAGACCTTGAACCAGGACTAACAACAACTTTTTGTACTCCAGATTTGGCCAATTCATCGACGAAAGCACCAATATATTTTGTCATCGCTTCTTGATTACTCATAAATATTTCCTCCTAAAGCCCGTAACATTGGACGAAATTTCACTTTTGTTTCGACAAATTCTTTTTCTGGATTTGAATCTCGAACAATTCCACATCCTGCAAATAGCACTGCTTCCCTATCCCTTATTAATCCTGAACGGATCGCTACCACAAATTCACCGTTATGTCTGTAGTCAACCCAACCGATTGGTCCTGCATACATACCACGTTCAAAAAGTTCAAAGTCACGGATCATTTGTAAAGCCACCTCAGTTGGTGTTCCACCTAAAGCAGGCGTTGGATGTAATTCTTTTACAAAGTCGAAGATCGATTTTTTATCTTTAGCCCATCCTTCAACGGGTGTATACAAATGATGAATATCTTTATTTGTCATAATCTGAGGCGAATGAGCTTTACTAATGGACTCACAAAGTTGTTGAAAGGCTTCTGTAATCATGTCAACAACAAACTGATGTTCGCCCAAATTCTTTTCATCATTTAGTAATTCCTTTTTCATTCGTTCATCATCATCTTCTGTTTTACCTCTAGGAGCAGAACCAGCAACACATGCTGAAAACATGCGCTTTCCTTCCTTTTTAACTAACCTTTCTGGAGTAGCACCAATAAAACAATCTTCATTACTTGTTAATGAAAAAATATAGCTGTTTTTTTGCTGATCTCTTAAATTTTGTAAAAGAGCCACACGATCAATCTCATTCTCAAACAATAAATGTAAATCACGTGCTAATACTACTTTTTTTGCATATTCTTGATTGAGTAAGTGAATTGCCTTCCTTACTTGCTGTACCCATAGAGAACTATTTTTTTCTATAACATTTGGAAGACTCATTTTTTCTTTTACTTGAATTTTATTGTCAACATTGGAATTCTGTAAAATAAAATTTCGTTCTTTTAATATTTGTTCGATATCTTCTTCTTTCATGCCATCAGGGGTACATATTATATTCATCGTAAAATAACTTTGGCTGTTCACATTGGTTACCATATACTTAGGGACATAAAAAATGCCGTGGCTAAAGTTATTCCATAGATTGGATTCTTTATTTACATAGTCAAAGGAAAATCCCCCAAATAAAACAGGTCCAACACCTGTTACTTTAGGATATGGATTATTTATAATGGAACGTTCAACTAATAGCTGCCATTCTTCACTAATATTTTCATATCGGTTATTTATGTCTGTTACGTTCATCGTCATAGCAGCACCTAATCCAGCAATTAATAAGTTAGAATGGGCATCTTGCCAATAAAAATTTTCATTTACAAAGTGATCTATATTACTATGAATAAATTGAAAAGCATCTATACCATCTAGTTTCTCAACATAACTAACTATTACGTCATGTTTATTTTTTCTCGCCTTTTCTACCCCGCTGTTTATCAAATTTTCATTGTATCGACTATACTCCAGATAAAAGCCTTCCTTATCATTTTCCATCCAGAAAAGGAAATTATATCAATTGACACTTTTTCTTAGATTCCCTAAACTAAGTATAGAAGTTCACATGTTAGTCAAAATTGAATAACTAATAGAGGAGAGCGAATTTCATGCAACCTGATATTCAAGCCAAACAGCGGACAACTCTTGAAAAAAACAAAGGTTGGCAAGTTTGGTGGCAATTAATGCGACCTCATACATTAACGGCCTCATTTGTACCGGTAACACTCGGTACGGTGTTAGCGTTTGAAGTTTTCAATCGTGTGCATATCGGACTGTTCTTGGCAATGCTTATTGCAAGTATATTAATTCAAGCAGCAACCAATATGTTTAATGAATACTATGATTATAAAAGAGGACTCGATAACGAAGAATCAGTCGGAATTGGTGGCACAATCGTCCGCGATGGAGTTCATCCAAAAGTAATTATGCGACTGGCTTTATTATTTATCGGGATTTCCATTTTGTTAGGCATTTATATTTGTGTAAATAGCAGTTGGTGGATTGCTTTAGTTGGAGTTATTTCAATTTTAGTTGGATATCTATATACAGGTGGGCCATTACCTATTTCATCTACTCCACTTGGAGAAATTATGTCCGGTTTATTTATGGGAATTAATATTATTTTAATTTCCTACTTTATTCAAACTGGTATGATTACAACAACTGCCATCTTAGTATCAATCCCAACAACGATATTAATTGGGGTTATTAATCTATCAAATAATATTCGCGATGTTAAAGGTGATAAAGAATTTGGAAGAAAAACTTTGCCTGTATTACTCGGTAGAGATAATGCATTAAAAATTATGGCAGCTAGTTTCTTCATCTCCTATATATGGATTATCGGTTTAATCATATTCAATCATTTAACTCCATGGCTTCTCATTGTATTACTAAGTATTCCAAAAGCATACAAAGCTGTAAAAGGGTTCATTGGTAAAACAGAACCTATTGAAATGATGCCAGCAATGAAAGCAACAGCACAGACGAATACGTTCTTTGGATTTTTATTATCAATTGGATTTATTATCTCATTTATATTCTAAAACAGCAGTCTATTCTTAGACTGCTGTTTTAATTTAGTTAGATATAGATAGCATATTGTCTATAAATGTTTCGCAATTAATGTATTTATAGTTCATCTTCTATTTAGAGAAATTGATTTCCCATATCATAATCTCACAATTAATTGTATTTTATTTATTAGTATAATTATTAGAACTTTTTTACTTTTTAATTTTACAAGATTTCACAACGGACATTTTAGGGGCGAAAATAATAAATTTGTACTTATATTTGGTCCACAAGTAGTTGGCAAAATGACAGTTGGAAAAAAATAAAAAAATTAACGGCTTTTAAATTATTTCACAATCATCTCACGATAGAATTGCTCGAACCGTTTTTTGGATTAGTCCAATAATGTGGAAACTATCAGATTCATTTCGAACTGAGATTTTTAAAGCCTTTGCAAAAACTAACCAACCAGGTTTAATATTCACTTATGTATGGGCTTTTGATAGAAAGAAGATTGAAAGTTTGTAGAGAACATCTGTAGAATTTTTGAAGAAAAAGGAGTAGAAGTATATTTCGTAGAATTAGAAGCTGATATAAATGAACGCATAAATAGAAATAAAAGTCCATATCGATTAAAAGAAAACCCATAAAAAGAAATATTGAAAGATCTGAAAGAGAATTACTTGAAACAATGAAAAGTCATAGATTAAATTCTTATAAAGGCGAAATAACAAGAAAAAATCATATAAAAATCAATAATACAAATCGGACACCAATTGAGACAGCAAAAATGATCTCAAAACGATTTCATTTTTTTATAAGAATACATAAAATGATCCCCAAAAAAGACAATAACTACTCTAGAATCAAATAAAAAGCACTTCCTAATAGGAAGTGCTTTTTCAATGACCCCTACGGGATTCGAACCCGTGTTACCGCCGTGAAAGGGCGGTGTCTTAACCACTTGACCAAGGGGCCAAAATAATGGTGGAGAAGGTGGGATTCGAACCCACGCACCGGATAAACCCGGTCTAACGGTTTAGCAAACCGTCCTCTTCAGCCACTTGAGTACTTCTCCATCTGGCTCCGCAGGTAGGATTCGAACCTACGACCGATCGGTTAACAGCCGATTGCTCTACCACTGAGCTACTGCGGAATAATATATTTTTTCTGATGGGCCTGAGTGGACTCGAACCACCGACCTCACGCTTATCAGGCGTGCGCTCTAACCGGCTGAGCTACAGGCCCATTTATGGAGCGGGTGAAGGGAATCGAACCCTCGACAACAGCTTGGAAGGCTGTGGTTTTACCACTAAACTACACCCGCATAATAAATTATT
>SMEK01000017.1_pt1 | contig 63411 bp, 64 predicted proteins | sample 2456371 | NCBI WGS metagenome assembly SMEK01 (sample SAMN10132590, study PRJNA489261) | soil metagenome | isolation source: day1 antibiotic-loamy sand soil ammended with composted manure from dairy... | place: USA | collected 2015-04-01
CATGAGCGCCGCCTCCCGCGCCGACAGCTCGAACTCGTCGCTCCCGGTCAGCAGCAGGGCGGTCACCGCGTCCCACATCGCCAAGGGGGATTCGAGCAGTTCCTGGCCGAAGGGGGTCACGGTGAGCCGGTTGTATCGGAAAAGGAGCTTCTCCCATGGGTTGTTTCACATAAAGTTAACTATGCAATCGGTGCACAGGGGAATGTGTCCGGGGACATTACTTATATAAAAGGACATGTATATGGGGCAGGAGCAATTTTTAGGAGCTCGTTATATTTTGATCTACACAGCAAAGGGTTTGTAAGTCTTCTTTCTGACAGAAAAGGCAACCAGTTAAGCTCAGGAGGAGATACAGAGCTATGCCTTGCTTTGGTCTTGCAAGGATACAAGATATTCTATTCTGTAAATCTAGAATTCCAGCATTATATTCCCATTGAACGTATTTCTCAATGTTATGTGCAAAAGATGAATCAGGACAAAGAGCATTCTAGAATTGTAATTTCTTTGTACCAATATAAAATTTTTAAACCTGAAATTTTCCATGACCAATACCTTTGGTGGAAGGAGCTAGCCTATGCTTTAAAGGAGGGGATTACAAATATTGGAAAGAAGAATGAGGTTAATTATTTGCGTTACTTTGTCCGGTTATTGAAAGACAAGAAGAAGTTTCATGAAACAAAAGAATATATAAACCACCTATATAGTTATAATGCAAAGGTTAGTTGAGACAAGTGTGATTGTCCCAACTTATAATGGGGCCAACAAAATTTTAAACATCTTGCGATCTTTGGAGAAGCAAGTATGTCAGGACTTTGAAACCATAGTAGTAGTAGATGGCTCGACAGACGATACCTTACTAGTTTTAGAGCAGAACAAATTTGCCCTAAGAAGTTTTAAAATAATTGAACAATCTAATAAGGGAAGAGCGGGAGCTAGAAATACTGGGGTGCGAGAAGCAACGGGAGATTTGTTGATTTTTTTTGATGATGATATGCGTCCACAGAAAGATTGTGTCTCATATCATATATCCCATCATAAAATGTTTGCAGGATCAATTTGTGTAGGCTCTATCTTAAACGATTATGAGAATGCCCAAACAGAAATGCAAAAATATAAAGCATATGTGAGCAGGTTGTGGGAAAAGGATTTGAAGGCATTAGGAAAGCATAATGAACCCCTTCCAAAGGAAATGCTTTACATATCTGCTGCTAATTTTTCACTTCCGAAAGATTTATTTATAAAGCTTAAAGGGTTTGACGAAAAGTTAAGTGACCTAGAAGATCTTGATTTTGCAATCACATCGTATTTAAACGGCATACCCATTTTTTTCAACGAGTGGGCATTTTCATGGCATGATGAAGATTATACCTTAGATTCTTATATCAAGAGGAGAAAAGGGTATTTAAATGCTAAAGAACAATTGAAAATAGATAAGCCGGAAACCCTCCCATTTATTATGAAGCTTGAGCCTAAAAACTTCAGGTTGAAAAGGTGGTTCTTTTGGTTGCTTTCATTTGATAAGTGGGTTACTCTAGTTGACAAGTATTCTTTTTTCAGATGGCTGCCAAATAAAATAAAGTTTAAATTGTATGATTTTATTATAACTAGTAAAGTCATCTATTTCCCTTAAAAATTGAAACCAAAAAACATCTTGCATGTTATAGATTCCCTAAACATGGGAGGCGCAGAAAACATCCTTGTTCATGGCATTAATCATCTTATAGCAAGTGCACCCTACATAAGACATTATATTGTTACATTATATACTTTAGGAGAGCTTACAAAGGATATAGATTCTAGATGTTCTATAATTTGTTTGGGTTTAAACAAGAAAAATTTTTTGATAAAAATTTTCTATCTAAGAAGGTTAATAACGAAAAACAAAATCGATATTATCCACTCACATTTATTAGACTCCACATTAATTAGTAGAATAGTGGCATCCAAAAATGTCAACTTAGTTTCGACCTATCACTCTCCACTACATGACCCTGCACAAGTAAACTATTCTAATTGGCGTTATTGGATGGATAGGATTACCTATAGTAAGAAACACTTCCTCATTTTTGTCTCTAATACGGTAAGAGATAATATTTGCAAGAGATTGCGTGTGAGTGAAAATTATAAGGTTGTTCCAAACTTTGTTTCTGAAGCATTTCAGCCAGTTTATCAGTATTCGTCTAGTGAACCACTGAAAATTGTCACAGTAGGGAATTTGAAGGAGGTCAAAAACCATATTCTTGCTATTAGAGCTTTTTCCAAACTCAAAAGCTTTCCTATAACATTAGATATTTACGGAGAAGGGCATTTATACTCATCTCTTAAGGAGGAAATTGAGAAAGCTAATGTGAAGGTTACGTTAAAAGGGAGGGCTAAGATTTCATCCGATCTTTTATCGAACTATGACTTGTTTTTGATGACATCGCTATACGAGGGTATGCCATTGTCTCTTATTGAGGCAATGAAAACAGGATTGCCTTCTTTATTACCTTATACTCCTACTTTTGAGAATGTTGCAGGTCAGGCAGCTATTTATTATGATGAGAACAACGAGGGGGAGCTCTCTAAAAGAATATTGAATATTTATAAAAATAAGAGATATCTTGAGCCCCTATCTGCTAGAGCGATAGAACAAAGTAAAACATATTCAATTGACAATTACCTATTGGCATTAATTGATATTTATGAGAGCTTTAAACCATTGACTGTTGGCTAAAATCCTCTATCTTTCCTATGATGGCTTAACAGATCCTTTAGGTCAATCTCAAATTATCCCATATTTAGAAGGGCTTTCTAAAAAAGGGCACAAAATTCATGTCGTTAGTTTTGAAAAGCCTCATGCATTTCACCATTTAAACCAAGTGGTGAACGAGAAATTAATCAAGGCCAATATCCAATGGCACCCCCAGATATATCATAAATCACCCCCTGTTTTCTCAACCCTCTGGGATTTGTTTAAAATGGGGCAAGCTGTCAGAAAACTCCACAAAAAATATAATTATCAGATTGTTCACTGTAGAAGTTATATCACTTCTTTAGTGGGGCTTGCAATGAAGAGAAAGTACAAAGTTAAATTTCTATTTGACATGCGAGGCTTTTGGGCAGATGAACGGGTAGATGGAGGGCTTTGGGATATCAAAAAAACCATATATAAAATCATATACAATTACTTTAAGAAGCAAGAAATAGCCTTTCTAGAAAATGCCGATGCCGTTGTTTCATTGACCAATAACGCTCAGCATGAAATAAACAGCTGGTCTCATGTGAATATAAAAGCCCCTATTCATGTTATTCCATGTTGTGTAGATTTGAGTTTATTCAATAGAAATGGAATTAACACTTCAGAAATTCAAGCAAAAAGGAAGGAACTGGAGATTGAAAAGGAGGATTTTGTCTTAACATATTTAGGGGCGATAGGAACATGGTATATGTTGGATGAGATGCTTGATTTTTTTACTGTTTTGTTAGAACAAAAACCTAATGCTAAGTTTTTGTTCATTTCTGCTGACCGGGATATGATCATAAAAAAGGCTCATACAAAAAATATAGCCCACAAAAATATCATAATATATAAAGCCCAAAGAGATGAAGTGCCCTTGCTATTATCCTTGGCACAGCTATCGGTTTTCTTTATCAAACCAGCCTATTCGAAAAAAGCCTCTTCTCCAACAAAGCAAGGAGAATTAATGGCAATGGGCGTTCCCATAATCTGTAATTCAGGCATTGGGGATACAGATGAAATAATTAAGAGGTTTAATGCTGGAGAAGTAATAAGTGACTTCAGTCCAACCTCATACAAAGAGGTACTAATAAGCCTTAATCGTATTGTCGAATTAAACCCAAAGTCAATTATTGAAGGAGCCTACCAGACCTATTCGCTTGATAATGGTATAGAGCGATATTCTAAGATATATAATGACTTGGTTTATCAAAATAATAATAGATAATTATAAATAAATTCAGTATTTTTATGGTTATATTAATGTGGGCGTGATTTTATAATCGAATTTTATAGAGGAGACAATATTACAATAGTTCCTGTATTATCCTCTTTGTGAAGGAGACTTATCGTTAGCCCCTACTCTCACTGTAAAGCAAGAACCTTCTTTCAATGTTCCTATCGGTACTTCCTTAATCCATAGCAATGGGAAGTGGTATGGGTTTGTTTGTAGCATGAATGATAATGCCATTTTTAGACTTGATTTTGGGGCCTCCCTCACCAATAAGTCCCCTGACCTTGTAAAACTCAATAGTACTGGAGGCTTGCTGAACTTCCCGCAGGATATTAAAGTAATGGAATATGAGGGAGAGTTTTTTGCATTTATCTACAATAGGGTGGGAAACCAGCTAGTAAGACTTAACTTTGGATCATCCATTGAAAATATAAATGTCACCGCTGATGCGCTTATATCTGGTAATGGGTATGTCAACGGTGGCTTGGATGTCATATTTGATGGGAAGCAATGGACTGCTTCCCTTACTTATAGTAATTATATCAGGTTAATCAACCTCGGAGATTCTCCCAAAAATACTCCTAGCCCAAGCGATATTATTGTTTCAAGCGCTTTTGCTGATATAGATGGCATAGGCGATATCACCATTGTCCAGGATAATGGACAATGGTATGGCTTTGTGGTTGGGTTTAATTCAAGAACAATCCATCGCTTGGATTTTGGAGATAGTTTATTTATCAATCCTGTGTCTCATAGACTAACTTCTTTTGAATTAGGTTCATTGCAGCCTTATGGAGTGGTTGCGAAAAAAGATGAGGGTGAATGGCATGTTTTTTCTACAACAGGGCAGGGAAGCTTACTGCATATTGCCCTAGGCCAAGATGTTACCAATAACACTCCAATATATTCAAATCTTGGCAATCTGGGAGGCTTAAACGCCACTCTAAAATTTGATATGGCCAACTCCTCTTCAAGATGGGTAGCGCTGACCACCTCGTGGAATACCAATCGATATCACCTGATTGAATTTCCTCAGGCAGATTGTCCTTTCGATCTTGAATATTCCGAAAGCGAAACGGTTTCTCTAAAAGCGCTAAAACAAGGTACGCAGCACATTACACTCTATGGGAAGGACACCAAAGGCATCCCAGAACAAGTCACCAAACAAATCACCGTCACAGACAATCAAGCACCAAACATAAATTTTGTCACTGACAATCTCTGCCTCGACAACCCCACCACTTTCTCTGCCCAAAACCTCACCCCTTCCCAAACCCTCACTTCCTACACTTGGGATTTCGGTGATGGCACAACAGCTACGGGCGAGGAGGCAACGCACCAATACACTGCTCCGGGTACTTATAAAGTGCGGCTGACGGTAGAGGCCGATGGAGGCTGTGGTAATTTTATTGAGAAGGAGGTGCATATTTATGAGGCCCCCGATCCGGAGTTTAGTTTCCCTTCTGAGGTGCTTTGCACCAATGGGGCGATTGCTTTTGAAAACCTCACTCCTGGCGAGTATAACGATGATATTACCTGGCTCTGGAATTTTGGAGATGGCACAACTTCGACAGAAAAGCACCCTAGCCACACCTATACTTCGGGCGGTACCAAAACAGTGACGCTTATAGCTTCTATCCCAGGTTGCAGCGCCACTATTAGTCATACCTTGGAGGTTATCGAAGGGCCAAGTGTGGACTTTAGTGCCGCCAACTTATGTTTCGGGGAGGAGGTGGAGTTTACTAACCTCACTCTGGGCGATGACATTACCGGCTATTCCTGGGATTTTGGCAATGGGGAAATCTCTAGCGAGATAAGTCCAACAACCACTTTTAGTGAGCCTGGTGCTTATGCCGTCAGTCTTACGGTCACCACTGCTTCCGGCTGTAACAATACCATGACCAAAACTATTACGATCCGTGACTTGCCCCAGGTGAATTTTGTCCATGCCATGTCGTGCAGTGGCATTCCGACGGCATTTGAAGACCGTTCTACCGTTGCCGAGGGGAGCATCAGCAGTTGGCTTTGGGATTTTGGGGACGGCCATACTTCTACGCAAAAGAATCCATCTCACGCTTTTGAAGGACCGGGCACGTACGAGGTGAAGTTAATCGCTACTTCGTCATTTGGTTGTGTGGACTCTACAGTACAGACCGTGCTGGTAAAAGCAGCGCCAAAGGCAGACTTTAATGTGGAAGTAGGTTGTCTAGGAACTTTAAGCCGCTTTACAGATACTAGTATCGTTCCAGATGGGGATGAAATCGTAAACCGTGTATGGATAATTAATAGTGCCACCTTTTATTCTAAAAACCCTGAGGTGCCGTTTACCCAACCGGGTACATATGATGTAAAGCTTTCGATTACATCAAGTAATGGCTGTGTTTCCACTATCACCAAAACGATTGTAGTCGATCCATTGCCCACGGTCGATTTCGATTTTAGTAACGCCTGTGTAGGAGAGCAAGTTGCCTTTAGGGACCTCAGCCAGGTGTCGGGAGGAGAACAGATTGTAGAATGGCATTGGCAGTTTGGAGGAATAGCAACTTCAAATGAACAACATCCAGAGGTGGTTTTTGCTCAAGCTGGAAATGTATTGGTCACCTTGACTGTGACCACAGATAGAGGCTGTTCTGAGAGTATCTTGAGGACGATCGCAATAAATGGTCAACCTCAGGCGGCTTTTTCTGTCAATCAATATGCAGGCGCACCACCTTTACAGGTCAATTTTACTAATAACTCGATTGGGGCAGTGAGTTATCAATGGTTATTTGGTGACCAAGAAAATAGCGCTACCACAGAGCAAAGCCCTACATTTACTTACGAGGGCATAGGTAGATTTGAAGCAAAGCTTGTCGCTATTAATGCTGCAGGGTGTTCGGATACCGCTGCTGTCTTCATTGAAACTTTAGATCCGGAGATGGATCTTGCAGTTGATGCGCTCAATGTTTTTACAATTGCCGGTGATATACAAGCAGTGATGAAGTTGACCAATAAAGGCAGCATTGCTATTCGAGACTTCGATATTTTAATGGATCTTGGGGGTCAAGTTTCATTGAAAGAAAAGTTTTCGGGAGAGATAGTAGCCGGGGAAACGATTAATTATCCGTTGAGTATCCGTCTGTCCGAACAAGAGGCTGCAAGGGTACCCTATATATGTGTTACGCTCATGCTCGATGAAACCGGTTTTGCTGAGGTAGATGCAGAAAACAATAAGGCATGTAAGGAGATTTCCAAAGAATTTGTGCTGCTGTCCCCATATCCAAACCCTGTTGAAGATTGGGTGTACCTCAGCTTTGTGATGCCCGAACGGCAGCCCGTTACGTTAACTGTCATGAATAATTTGGGGAAAGTGGTGGAGGATAAGGCTTTGGCGAATACAAAGGTAGGCTTAAACGAATATAAGTGGGATCTCACTACTTTGCCAGCAGGAAGTTATGTGTTGAAGGTAAAATATAAGGACAGTGTACATTTACGAAAAGTCGTGATAAGATAGGGCTTAGGGATTGTGGAGATTGCTTCACTTTTGGCTATTGCTATGCTTGTGGGTTGGGTCATTGATCAGTGCTTTCTCGGGCATTGTCTGGTTTAAAGTGCGCCGTTCGCAAAGACGGTAATTCCGGGCCTTTTGGCTTCTGACTCTGCTGATCGTCTTTGCGCTTACTGCTTGCTTCACCTAATCAAAACCTTTCAAATCATTGTCTTCTTCTTCAAGTCGTTCAAGCTGTTCTTGAGTAGCATATACACTTTCTTTTATACGTTGTAGGTCTTGACTCACAATGCCCCAAATTCCATGCTGGTCAAGTTCGAGTGGGGCTTCAAAAGTAGCATTCTGAAGCTGTGCCAGCACATCAAGGTCTAGATCGGGATACCGCCTTTGCCAATCGTCTTCACTTTTGAGCATTTCAGCCGCCTGCCCTAAGTTTTTAAGGCTGCGGTGCACCGCAAGTCGCGCATCTTCAGAACCCGTAAAGTCCTCATAAGTCATGCTTTCCGTATAGCTATTGATCTCGTCTATTTCTGTTGCTATGTTATTTAAATGCAAAAGTTCCTCTTCTCTAGTCATCATGATAGGCGTTTGGTATTGAAGAAATTAACTTTGCTATGGTGAATATGTTTTAGAATTATACTAGCCCAAGAAGCTAAAAAGACGCGTGTGGCTTTTTTCGCGGACTTTTATAGGCATATTTCCATCTTTTATGCGACCACAGCCAGTCAGAAGGGTATTGGCGTATGGTTTTTTCCATTGCCCGAACAAATTTCTCTGTAATCTCATTTTTTTGTTCTTGTGCTGGCGATTCCGATAATACTTCGAAAGCAATAGCGTAGTGCCCTCTTTTAGTTCGCTTCATTTCCACGTACAATACAGGCATGTTCATTTTTACCGCTATTCTTTCGCCGCCGGTAAAAAAATTGGTCTCTTGGTGCAAAAATTCGGTCCATAGCACATTGGCATCATGTTTCGGAGCCTGGTCTCCAACCATAGCAATTATCCTAGCAATTCCTTTCTTGGAGATGAGTGACTTGTAAAGGTCATTCTTTTCGATCATGTTTGCGCCAAACCTACTTCTAATGGAAAGCATAAGATTGTCAGAAAAAGAGCTGTTTAGTTTGAGATAAACAGCATCCACGGGGTAGTCCAACTGTAAGGAGCATGAAACAAGCAGCCACTCCCAGTTGCATTGGTGCGAGGTGAGGACCACGACAGGTTTGTTCTGAGTCCGGAATTGCATAATTGCTTCTGGATTCTCGATGACTACTCTTTCCATTAGCGCTTTTTCGGAGATTGTAAGAAGCTTAATGGTTTCGAATATAATATCCATCAGGTTTTTATAGAAACCTTTGGCGATCGTCTTGAGCTCTTTAGAAGTCTTCTCGGGAAAAGATTTTTTTAGGTTATCGAAAACAACTTTCTTTCGATATGATATCAAGTGAAATATGATAACAAATAGCATATCGGCTATGGCATATAGTGCCGAAAAGGGAAGCCTGGATATTATTTTAAATAAAAACATACTATATTCGAAAGAATGCGACAAGCAGCACTATTATAGTAAATAAACATGGTCTCTTTTCCTAATAGTGCAACATTATGTAAAAAGAGGAGTTAAATAATAAAATTTCCGATTTTTTTGCCTTAGTCCTTTTTCATGCACTGACGGAAAATCATACTTGTAAAATGACCATTCAAATATGTCAGAAAATTTGAGACAAACTTATACAGAATTGGAGAAAGGGAGAATCTTCGACAAAGAGTTTTTGCCGCACATCGATTCTATGTATAATTTTGCATATAGACTTACCTTTGATGAAGACGATGCAAAGGACTTGGTACAAGAAACTTACTTGAAAGCTTTTCGATTTATTAATTCCTTTGAGCAAGGAACTAACGCAAAAGCGTGGTTGTTTCGAATATTAAAAAACAGCTTCATAAACGATTTCCGTAAGCGGAGCAAGGAACCTTCAAAGGTAGACTACCAAGAGGTAGAAACTTTTTACAACTCGGAGGATACGGAGATGTCTGCGACTACAGACCTTCGTGTGGAGACAGTTCAGCACATGATAGGAGACGAAATCTCCAATGCTTTGAATTCCTTGGCCGTTGATTTCAGAACCGTCATAATACTCTGCGATTTAGAAGGGTTTACATATGAGGAGATGGCTAAAATATTGGATATCCCTATAGGGACAGTCCGCTCGCGGCTGCACAGAGCGCGCAACTTATTGAAAGAAAAATTACAGTCTTATGCAGAATCAATGGGGTATAAATAAAAAAAAGTTGTAATATGGCAACCATGTTTACCAAATGGCTTAGAAAAACACTGAAGCGTACTGAAAGTGCAGATGAGCAAGGATGTAGGGAACCTGAAAAATGTATGGAAGTGCTCCATCTTCTGCTTGACGGAGAAGCTAGCGAGGAGGAGTCGAAGTACTTCCAACGGCATATCGAAAAGTGCATGCCATGCTATGAGTGCTATAACTTAGAAATAGCGATCAAAGAAATCCTACAGACCAAAATAGAAAGAAAGCCTGTCCCTCAAGACTTGGTAAATACCATAAAATTAAAGATTAAAGAAACAGTATAACCAGGTTCATGCATCAAGGAAAAGCCCTTATATTTTCTGCCCCTTCCGGATCCGGCAAAACAACCATCGTAAAGCATCTTTTAAACAATAATCCTAACCTTGGATTTTCTATTTCCGCATGTACTCGTGATAAGCGTGGCAGGAAGGAGGAAAATGGGAAGGACTATTATTTCCTTACACCTGATGAGTTTAAAAAGAAGATTGACAACGATGAGTTCATAGAATGGGAAGAGGTATATGCCGGGAACTTCTATGGAACCTTAAAAACCGAAATTGAACGCATTTGGGCCGAAGGAAAACACGTTATTTTTGACGTTGATGTAAAAGGGGGGCTCAATCTGAAACAATATTTTAAAGATCGCGCATTGGCTATTTTTGTGAAGGTGCCCAGCATAGAGGAACTTGAAGGAAGGCTTAACGATCGCAATACAGATACGCCTGCTAGCATCTCCCAACGACTCTTCAAAGCAAAATTTGAAATGCAGTTTGAAAACAAGTTTGATGTGACATTGGTAAACAACGATCTTGAAGAGTCACTCAAAGAAGCACAACGATTAGTTGACGAGTTTATCCAGCAATAACATTTTCAGCAATAACATTGTAATAATGGAAAGTGATAGTTAGAAGGTTCAGCTATCTAATATTTTGTGTCTAATGTCAAACATCTTTATTTATAATGAATATTGGTCTGTTTTTTGGCTCATTTAATCCTATCCATATCGGCCATTTGATAATAGCCAATACGGTAGCAGAGCTCAAGGGCATTGATCAGGTATGGTTCATAGTGTCGCCTCTCAATCCCTTTAAAAGCAGCAAAAACCTTTTGCACGAGTTTGATCGAATGGATATGGTGGAGTTGGCTATCGAGGATAACTTCAACCTTCGGGCTTCCGATATCGAATTCCGCATGAAACGACCAAGCTATACCATCGACACTCTAACTTATCTGAGTGAGAAACATCCAGCTTATAATTTCAAACTAATAATAGGTGGGGATAACTTGAGGAGCTTTCATAAGTGGAAGAACCATAAGGCCATTCTAGAACATTATGGCCTAATCGTGTATCCTCGGCCGCAATCCATATTTCCTGAAGAGATTAAAAATCATCCTAATGTCAAGATGATTAACGCCCCTTTGCTTGACATTTCTGCCACATATATCCGCAAACAGATAAGGGAAGGAAAGTCTATACAATATATAGTGCCACAAAAGGTAGCAGAACATATAGCGTTCAAAAAACTATATCAATAACGTGCTCATATAAACCTCCCATTAGCGCTACAGTTGGGGGGATAAAAAAAGCCCAGCATGTGCTAGGCTCAATTTGTCATTTACGATATTACACATCCTTCTTAGATGGTCATTATTTCGGTTTCCTTTTTGGCTACCAAAGCATCTATCATTTCGGTGTATTGGCTAGTCAAGATTTGCACTTGCTCTTCTGCCCTCTTTATATTGTCTTCTGAAGCACCTTCTTTCAGCAACTTTCTAAGCGATTCGTTAGATTCCTTTCGGATATTTCTGATACTGATTTTGCCATTTTCTGCTTCTGCTCTTACTTGCTTCATCAGGTTTTTTCTCCTTTCCTCGGTTAGAGGGGGGATATTCAACCTGACCAACTCACCATCGTTTTGGGGATTGAGGCCTAAGTCGCTATTGATAATGGCTTTTTCAATTTCTCCGATTAGCTTTTTTTCCCATGGCTTGACCACGAGTGTTCTAGCATCGGGCGTGTTGATAGAGGCTACTTGAGAGATGGGTGTTGGAGAACCATAATAATCGACCATGAGGCCATCAAGCATGTTAGGCATGGCTTTTCCTGCACGAATCTTCACGAATTCTCCAGAACAGTGCTGAACAGCTTTGTTCATCAAATCTTTTGCTTCATCCAGATATAATTGTATTTCTTCTTCCATTATGGTAAAGGTTGGTTTTGTGCGTTTTTTCTTCTGATCTAAATATTTCCGGTCCTAACTTAGTTAATTAAGGTACCTACTTCGTGACCTTGTACGAGATCTAATAAGTTACCAGGTTTATTCATGTCAAATACAATTATGGGCAAATTGTTTTCCTGGCACAGGGTAAATGCAGTAAGGTCCATGACATTCAATCCTTTTTCGTAGACCTCAGAAAAGGATATATTGGAAAACCTCGTGGCGGTAGGGTCTTTTTCTGGATCTGCAGAATACACGCCGTCAACCCTAGTACCTTTTAAGACGATGTCAGCCTCTATTTCGATTGCTCTAAGGCTGGCTGTAGAATCTGTTGTAAAATAAGGGTTTCCAATCCCTGCCCCGAATATTACCACTCGTCCTTTTTCTAAGTGCCGCATGGCTCTTCTTCGGATAAAAGGCTCACAGACTTGTTCCATTTTTATGCCAGAAAGCAGGCGTGTATAAAGCCCTGTTTTTTCTAAAGCACTTTGTAAAGCCATGGCATTGATAACAGTGGCCAGCATCCCCATATAGTCCCCTTGTACTCGGTCTATTCCAGAACTTTCGGCCTGAACACCTCTAAAGATGTTGCCTCCGCCAATTACGATGGCGACTTCAACACCAAGTTCCTTTACTTTTTTGATCTCTTTTGAATATTGCTCAAGTCTTTGAGGGTCTATTCCATACTGTTTGTCTCCCATCAGGGCCTCTCCACTGAGCTTTAAAAGAATGCGCTTATATTTCATTGTTTCGTTTTTTGGCAGTTTTTCACGGGGCAAATATAGTAGGCTAAATGCTATTTTTAAAATCAATTAAAACCTGATTTTTCTCAACGCTGTCTCCAGCCTTTACCAATATGTTTTTTACGATCCCGTCACCCGGAGATTTTAGAGTGTTTTCCATCTTCATCGCCTCCAATACCATAATCGCATCTCCTTTTTTTACTTCGTCTCCTTCTTCCACATGCAACTGCAATATAAGGCCAGGCATTGGAGCGATAATATTTTTTGCCAGAGAAGAAGTGGCTTGAGTCATGCCAAGCTGCTCCAATAACAGATCCATTTTGTCTTTTATGGCCACCTCATAATGCTCTCCATTGATTTTGATCACAATTACTTTGCTAACAAAGTCTGTAGAGATAAGTTCTGCTGTATAAGATCGATGTTTGTATAGGATATGAAAATGCCTTCCGTCATGGGATAAGTCCCAGTCTATGGCAACGTCATCTATTATAAGGCCTCCGCCTTCTTCACTGATTGTAAATGTTTTGTTACGGTTGACGGTTGCTTTTAACATGAAAATGTGGTTAAGAAAGATGGAATAAGATTTAAAATCCGTAAAAAATTAACAATATTTGATCCTTATTTGAAGCCTTGTTGTTACAACCTCATTTTATGGAATATTAAGGCAAGATAGACATTATATGGTATAATTGATGTTCAAATAACTCAATACCTTTTGTTCGACTTCTAAAGTAGAAATTAATGCGTAAAAATTCAATTCTAATTCAATGTCTTGGACTCTTCTTGTGGATCTTCTCATCTTGTCAGGTAGCGAATCAGCCTGACCAGTCATACCAGGAAACTGTTCAAGTCAACGATACCCTACCACTAGAGAGTGTGATAGCCACCGAGCGGCCTATTTGGGAAGGGATATATCGCGCTGAGGAGACCAAACTTTTTGCACTAATACACACCAAGTTGGAAGTGAGCTTTGATTGGGAAAAGAAGTACCTGCATGGCATGGCCACACTTGAGCTCTCTCCTTATTTCTACCCACAATCTAAATTGATCTTGGATGCAAAAGGTTTTGATATTCATGGGGTTTCACTTTTAAGCGGTGAGCAAAAGCAGCCGCTGCAATATGAGTACGATGGTATGGAGTTGGAAATAATGCTAGAAAGAGAATATACTAGAGATGAAAAACTTTTGGTAGAAATTGCCTACACTGCAAAACCATATGAGCGGGAGACAGGAGGCAGTAGGGCCATCACGTCCGACAGAGGCTTGTATTTTATCAATGCGGATGGCAGCGACCCTGCTAAGCCCCAGCAGATATGGACACAAGGTGAGCCTGAGTCAAACTCTGGTTGGTTCCCTACGATTGACGCGCCTAATCAACGTACCACACAAGAAATGTACATAACAGTTGATGAGAAGTTCACCACTCTGTCTAATGGTGACCTTATTTATTCTCAACTGAATGAAGACGGGACAAAAACAGACTATTGGAAAATGGACAAACCCCATGCTCCATATTTGTTTATGATGGCAATAGGGGAGTATGCGGTTGTAAAGGATTCGTGGGAAGGCATAGAAGTTTCTTATTATGTAGAACCAGCATATGAGCAATATGCCAAAGATGTTTTTGGACATACGCCTGAAATGTTAAGCTTCTTCTCCAAAAAACTTGACTATAAATATCCTTGGAGCAAGTACTCCCAAGTAATTGTTCGGGATTTTGTGTCTGGTGCGATGGAGAATACTACTGCGTCCGTCTTTATGGAAGCAGTACAGGTGACCGATAGAGAGTTATTGGATAAGCATTGGGATGGTATCATAGCCCATGAGCTAATCCACCATTGGTTTGGTAATCTGGTGACTTGTGAATCTTGGTCCAATATTCCCCTCAACGAAGCCTTTGCTAATTATAGCGAATACTTATGGACTGAACATAAATACGGCATTGATGAAGCAGATTATGAAGCCTTGATTGAGCTGGAAGACTATTTGGAAGAAGCCAAGACTAAGCAAGTAGATCTTATACGATTCTATTATGAGAATAAAGAAGACATGTTCGACAATCATTCTTATGCCAAAGGAGGAAGGATATTGCACATGTTGAGGAAATACGTTGGTGATGATGCCTTCTTTGCTTCATTGGCATACTATCTTAAAACCAACGAATACTCGGATGTGGAGGTGCATAACCTCAGGTTAGCATTCGAGAAAGTGACAGGCGAAGACATGAACTGGTTTTTCAATCAATGGTTTCTCGCCTCAGGGCATCCACAGCTGACCGTCAGCCACCAATATGAAAATGGGAACCTGACCCTTACAGTGAATCAGATTCAGGACTTGAGCACTACACCGCTTTATAGGCTGCCTTTATATATAGATGTGTATTATGGTGATAAGAAGGAAAGGTTTGCTATTAATATAGAAAAAGCTCATGAGGAGTTTGAGTTTGATATACCACATGCCCCATCTTTAGTGGTCTTTGATGCAGAAAAACAATTGTTGGGAGAGATCCACTATGAAAAAGATCTTGAGACGTTGGCCTTTCAATATAGGAACACAGAAAAGTTTCTGTCGAGATACGAAGCAATAACTCGCTTGGCCGATCACATACAGAATCACGTGGCATTGGAGGTTTTAACAGAGGCATTGTCAGATCCCTTTTGGGGGATAAGGCAGGAAGCTATAGCTGCACTGGACGGATATGACGGAGAAGGGCACGAAGCTATTGTGGCAAGGCTTGCAGAGATGAGCACGAGGGATCCTAAGTCGTTGGTGAGGGCCGATGCTTTGGCAACGCTCGCAACTTATGAAGCAGACCGCTTTATTAATCAGTTTGAAAGAGGTTTGGAAGATGCCTCTTACGCAGTGGTAGGCGCTGGAATTTATGGATATGCACAAACTGCTGCTACCGATAAGGAAGAGCGGTTCGCCAAATACGCAAAAATTAATAATGCGAATGTGACGATTCCTTTGGCAGATTATTACGTCACGAACAGCATAGAAGGAAAATCCGATTGGTTTGTGGAGAAGATAAAAGCTTCTAGAAGGGCGGACTTATATTATTTATTACAATATTTTGGCCAGTATCTTATGCAGGCTCCAGAGCCTGTCCGAAAAGAAGGGGTGAAGTTGTTGGATGAATATGCTACTACCAATGATACATTCTATGTTAGACTTGCTGCATTTCAAGGGCTTCTTCTCTTGGAAGAAACGGAAGGAGTGCAAGAAATTATTGAAAGGTTGAAGAGAGATGAGCAGGACGAAAGGTTAAAAGAGCTATATTCAAATTTTTAAATGTGCTTCAACATTGACAATCAGAAAATTAAAAAGTGCCTTCGAAAAAATAACATCTTTTTTTGTTTAATATTTGAATATAATAAAAAAGAGTATAATTTTGCACTCTCTTAACCAAAATCAGGCGTAGGTTTGTAGCTGTTAAGAGAGCGTTCTTTTAAAGTATTTAAAAGGAAATGGGGGGATACCAAAGCGGCCAACTGGGACGGACTGTAACTCCGTTGACGTATGTCTTCGTAGGTTCGAATCCTACTCCCCCCACTAGTAGTTCACGATAGGGTTTATTGTTCGCGATTTGCATATGGTCGTAAACCCCTTCGCCGAATACAATCCATAATTGAAAATAATGCGGGAGTAGCTCAGTTGGTAGAGCGACAGCCTTCCAAGCTGTAGGTCGCGGGTTCGAGCCTCGTCTCCCGCTCGATTAAAATAGCAGTTAGTCTTAGAAGAACTCTAAAGCTAACTGCTTAATGGCTAACGGCCAATTAAGATTGTGAAGCCGATGTAGCTCAGGGGTAGAGTACTTCCTTGGTAAGGAAGGGGTCATGGGTTCAAATCCCATCATTGGCTCTAGGTGATAAGAAGGCTCCTGATTCATTCATCGCTGGAATACCTTAACAAGAGTATAATAAATTAAAATAATAATTCACTAAACTTAGAATTTTCAAATATGGCTAAAGCAACCTTTGACCGTTCCAAACCGCACGTCAATATCGGTACAATTGGTCACGTTGACCACGGCAAAACAACTCTAACTGCCGCAATCACCACAGTATTGGCAAGTAAAGGGTTATCTGAGTTGAGAAACTATGATTCTATTGATAATGCCCCTGAAGAAAAAGAAAGAGGTATCACTATCAATACATCACACGTAGAGTATACTACTGAAAAGAGACACTATGCACACGTAGACTGTCCTGGTCACGCTGACTATGTTAAGAACATGGTAACAGGTGCTGCTCAGATGGACGGTGCTATCTTGGTGGTAGCTGCTACTGACGGTCCAATGCCTCAAACTAGAGAGCACATATTGTTGGCTCGTCAGGTAGGTGTTCCGGCCCTTGTAGTATTCATGAACAAAGTTGACTTGGTAGACGATCCTGAACTTCTTGAGCTTGTTGAGATGGAGATCAGAGATCTATTGAGCTTCTACGACTTTGATGGCGACAATATTCCTGTAATCCAAGGTTCTGCGTTGGGTGGCTTGAATGGCGATCCTAAGTGGGTAGACAAGATCATGGAATTGATGGATGCAGTGGATGAGCACATTCCTCTTCCTCCACGTATCACTGACAAAGATTTCTTGATGCCTGTGGAAGACGTATTCTCTATCACAGGTCGCGGTACTGTTGCTACTGGTAGAATCGAGAGAGGTATCATTAACAGTGGTGAAAGCGTTGACATCCTTGGTATGGGTGCAGAAAACTTGAAGTCTACTGTAACTGGTGTTGAGATGTTCAGAAAGATTCTTGACAGAGGTGAAGCAGGTGACAACGTAGGGCTATTGTTGAGAGGTATTGAGAAAACTCAAATCAAAAGAGGTATGGTTATCTGTAAGCCAGGTAGCGTAACGCCTCACTCAAAATTCAAAGCTGAAGTTTACGTTCTTTCAAAAGAAGAAGGTGGTCGTCATACTCCATTCTTCAACAAATATCGTCCTCAGTTCTATCTAAGAACTACTGACGTGACTGGCGAGATCAAATTGCCAGAAGGTGTTGAAATGGTTATGCCTGGCGACAACATCACGATTGAAGTTGAACTGATCAATAAAGTAGCCATGGAGAAAGGTCTTCGCTTTGCGATCCGTGAAGGTGGACGTACCGTAGGTGCTGGTCAGGTAACTGAAATATTAGACTAATTGATTGCAATTTGCATTGGATAATGCTATGGCACTGAAAGTTATTTATTCTGTAAATGCCCTTAAGCGCTCTATAGCTTTATCCTTGTAGCGATATTTACAAACGCGTTTCTGTTTATACAGAAACGTGTTTGTTTTTTATAATTATTATGGTAACTTTGCACACCCTTTTGGGCTGTGTATAAACGGGTGTAGCTCAATTGGTAGAGTAGTGGTCTCCAAAACCATTGGCTGGGAGTTCGAGTCTCTCCACCCGTGCAATTGAAAATAGTATAAAGCAGATGTTGAAAATCTCAATTTTTATAAAGGAGTCCATCGATGAAATGCGCAATAAAGTTTCATGGCCAAAGTACAACGAGCTGCAAAATAGCTCTATATTGGTATTGGTGGCATCGTTAATTTTTGCCTTGGTAATCGGACTGATAGATTTGGTTTTTAAAGAATCTATGGACTGGTTTTATTCTGCTTTTTAGGAAGTTAATAAAAAAGACTTTTTGATGAGTGAGCTAAAGTGGTATGTCGTTAGAGTTGTAAGCGGTCAGGAAAAAAAGATCAAATCCTATTTGGAGACTGAGATCGGCAGGCAAAACCTGCAAGAATACATCCCTCAGGTTTTGATCCCCTCCGAGAAAGTTTACGAAATGCGCAATGGCAAGAAACGCGTGCGAGAGAGAAACTTCTTTCCAGGTTATGTCATTGTCTCTGCCGACCTTACGCATGGAGAAGCGCACCATACCGTAACAAGTATCCCAGGAGTAATTGGCTTTTTAGGTTCAAACGACGGGGGAGCTTCCAAAACTCCCGTTCCATTACGACAGTCGGAGATTAATAGGATTTTAGGGAAGGTAGACGAGACTGATGAGTTTGAAGAAAAGCTTGACACGCCATTTATAGTTGGAGAGTCCGTGAAAGTAATGGACGGACCCTTTAGTGGTTTTACAGGAACTGTTGAAGAGGTGTTTGAAGAGCGCAAGAAACTTAACGTTATGGTTAAGATATTCGGTCGTAATACGCCTGTCGAATTGAATTATATGCAAGTAGAAAAACAAGAGTAGCAAAATGGCTAAAGAAATAAGTGGTTATCTGAAATTGCAGATAAAAGGGGGAGCGGCTAATCCTTCTCCTCCAGTAGGACCGGCCTTAGGTAGTAAGGGGCTTAACATTATGGAGTTCTGTAAGCAGTTTAATGCTAGAACTCAGGATAAGCAAGGCGTAGTTTTGCCTGTGTTGATCACGATTTACACAGATAAGTCTTTCGATTTTGTTGTTAAAACTCCACCTACCCCAGTGCTGTTGGTTGAAGCTTCTAAAATCAAAAAGGCTTCATCTGAGCCTAACCGTATAAAAGTAGGATCTGTAAGCTGGGATCAAGTGAAGCAAATAGCAGAAACCAAAATGCCTGACCTCAATGCTTTCGAAGTAGAGTCAGCTATGAAAATGGTAGCTGGTACTGCACGAAGCATGGGAATTAGGATCACCGGAAAATCTCCCTGGGACAATTAATTTTAAGCTGAGATACTAATGTTGATACAATTGATCAGCTTTAAACGAAATTAAACAATGGCGAAGTTAACAAAAAAAAGAAAGGAAGTACTGAGCAAGTATGATCTTGATCGCAGCTATTCATTGCAAGAAGCTTCCAACATAGTAAAAGAAATTACTACGACCAAATTTGACGCTTCTGTAGATTTAGATGTACGCCTAGGTGTAGATCCAAGAAAAGCGGATCAAATGGTTCGTGGTGTTGTAGCACTCCCTCATGGTGTAGGGAAAGAAGTAAAAGTGTTAGCACTGGTTACTGACGATAAAGCACAAGAGGCTAAAGATGCTGGTGCCGACTACGTAGGACTTGATGATTACATTAAAAAAATTGAGGAAGGTTGGACAGACATTGATGTGATCATAACCATGCCTGCGGTAATGGCTAAAGTTGGTCGGTTAGGAAGGGTTCTGGGACCTAGAGGGCTGATGCCAAACCCTAAGTCTGGTACTGTTACTATGGAGGTAGGCAAAGCTGTTCAAGAGGTGAAAGCTGGTAAAATCGACTTTAAAGTCGATAAGACTGGTATAATCCATACAAGCATTGGCAAAGTGTCCTTTTCTCCAGAAAAGATCCACGAGAACGCTATGGAGGTAATCCAAACACTTGCCAAATTGAAACCGAGTTCAGCCAAGGGCACTTATTTCAAGAGTATAAGTTTGTCAAGCACTATGAGCGCGGGTATTTCTATCGATAAAAGTACTATAGCAGGAATATAATCATGACTAAGGAAGAAAAGGAAATAATTATAGAAGACCTGGCTGAAAGATTTGCCAATACAAGCTATTTCTATATCACAGATGCAGCAGGTATGTCTGTTGCTCAAACAGATGCCTTTAGAAGAATGTGTTACGATAGAGGCATCGAATATAAAGTAGTAAAGAATACTTTGATCAAAAAAGCACTTGAAAAATCTGAAACAGATTATACAGACTTTAATGATAAAGTATTGAAAGGATTTTCTGGAATTTTGTTCAGCGAAACTGGGAATGCTCCTGGAAAGCTAATAAAAGAATACAGGAAAAAGGATAAGGGAGGAGACAAACCAAAATTAAAGGGTGCTTCCATCGACTCCGATCTCTTTATAGGTGAAGAACACTTGGAATTTTTAAGTACGCTTAAATCCAAGGAGGAACTTATAGGAATGGTTATCTCCATGCTTCAATCTCCTGCCAACAATGTTATTGGTGCACTTCAAAGTGGCAAAAACAAATTGGCTGGTATTGTCAAAACCTTATCAGAACGAGACAGCTCGGTTTAATCAATTTTAAAATTCAATTTCAAAATTCAAATTAAAATGGCAGATTTAAAAGCATTCGCAGAGCAATTAGTAAACTTGACTGTGAAGGAAGTTAATGAGTTGGCAACTATCTTAAAAGATGAATATGGCATCGAGCCTGCCGCTGCAGCTCCAGTTATGGTTGCTGGTGGTGGCGAAGCTGGAGGAGGAGCCGCCGCAGAAGAAAAATCTTCTTTCGACGTAATCTTGAAATCAGCTGGTAGCGCTAAGTTGGCAGTTGTGAAAAAGGTAAAAGAACTTACCGGATTAGGCTTGAAAGAAGCTAAAGAATTGGTAGACAGCGCACCAAAACCATTGAAAGAAGGTGTAGCTAAAGACGAAGCTGAGGCACTTAAGAAAGAACTAGAAGAAGCTGGTGCTGAAATAGAACTAAAGTAATCAGCTTGACCATTTTTATAAATGGAGCCTTTAGAATTAGGCCTGGCAAACGTCAGGTCTTTTCCTGTTTGTACGTGTATTTTACTCTTCTCTATAAAATGAAACTTCCCTACGGTTTTTAGGGTTAGGGAGTTACAATAATTTCAGCTTGGTAGCAAATGCACATTAACAAATAGGTGTTGTTTCCAACACGAATATTTTCAAAATAAAATAAAAAAGCCTTGGTTAATAATAATCATTCTAATCGAATTAACTTCTCATCTATAAAAAGGGTTATTGATTATCCTGATTTTTTGGATATCCAGTTACAGTCCTTTAAGGACTTCTTCCAATTGGAAACCCCAGCAGAAAAGAGAAGTCAGGAAGGTTTGTTCAAGGTTTTTTCTGAGAATTTCCCAATTTCTGATTCCAGGGAAAACTTTGTACTAGAATTTATAGACTATCTTGTTGATCCACCAAAATATTCTGTTGACGAGTGTATCGACAGGGGCTTAACCTACTCCGTTCCACTAAAGGCAAAATTGAGGTTGTCTTGTAACGATGAGGACAACGAAGACTTTGAAACTATAGAGCAAGAGGTATTTCTTGGAAATATCCCTTATATGACGCCCAAAGGTTCCTTTGTGATCAATGGTGCCGAGAGGGTGATCGTCTCTCAACTACATAGATCGCCAGGGGTTTTCTTTGCTCAAAGCAAGCATACCAATGGCACAAAATTATATTCTGCCAGAATCATCCCCTTCAAAGGGTCATGGATCGAATTTGCAACGGACGTCAATAACGTCATGTATGCATATATCGATAGGAAGAAAAAATTTCCTGTAACAACGCTTTTGAGAGCAATAGGGTATGGTACGGACAAAGATATCCTTGATTTATTTGAGCTTTCAGAAGAAGTAGCTGCAAATAAAACAGCCCTTAAAAAAATTATCGGTCGTAAACTAGCGGCTAGGGTACTTCGCACTTGGACAGAAGATTTTGTGGATGAAGATACAGGTGAGGTTGTGTCCATAGATAGGAACGAGGTGCTGATGGAGCGCGATTCCATTATTACAGAAGATGATATAGAACTAATCGTAGAGTCTGGTTCAAAGTCCATTATTCTGCATCGAGAAGATGTGAATATTACGGATTATACCATTATATATAATACGCTTCAAAAGGATAATTCTAACTCCGAGAAGGAAGCTGTTGAGCAGATTTACCGGCAACTTAGAAATACTGAGGCGCCAGATGAGCAAACTGCTAGGGATATTATCCAAAGCTTGTTCTTCAGCGACAAACGTTATGACCTAGGTGAAGTAGGAAGGTATAGGATCAACAAAAAGCTAGGCCTTGACATAAGTGTAGAGACCAAAGTACTTACAACCGAAGATATCATCAATATTGTAAAGTATTTGATTGGGCTGATCAACTCAAAAGCTGTAGTGGACGATATAGACCACTTGAGCAATAGAAGGGTAAGGACAGTAGGCGAGCAGTTGTATAGCCAGTTTGGTGTAGGACTTTCTAGGATGGCAAGGACCATCAAAGAAAGGATGAACGTAAGGGATAACGAAGAGTTTAAGCCTGTTGACTTGATCAATGCTCGAACATTGTCATCGGTGATCAACTCTTTCTTTGGTACCAACCAGCTTTCTCAATTCATGGATCAAACCAATCCGTTGGCAGAGATCACACACAAGCGCAGAATGTCTGCCCTAGGACCTGGAGGTCTCTCAAGAGAACGAGCCGGATTCGAAGTGCGAGACGTGCATTATACACATTACGGAAGACTGTGTACCATTGAAACCCCTGAAGGGCCCAATATCGGTTTGATTTCATCACTATGTGTGCATGCAAAAATCAACCATATGGGATTCATCGAGACACCGTATAGAACGGTGGAGAACGGTGTGGTCAATATGAGTGGGGATGTAATTTATCTCACGGCTGAAGAAGAAGATTCTCACAATATTGCTCAAGCCAACGCACCTATCGATGATAAAGGAAACTATATAAACGATAGAGTAAAAGCAAGATTTGAAGGTGACTTCCCGGTAGTAGAGCCAGAACAAGTTACCTACATGGATATTGCTCCAAATCAGATTGTGTCTGTCGCAGCTTCGTTGATTCCATTCTTAGAGCATGATGATGCGAATAGGGCATTGATGGGATCTAACATGCAGCGCCAGGCAGTTCCATTGTTGCGTCCAGAGGCGCCTATAGTGGGTACTGGTCTAGAAGGAAGGGTTGCCCTTGATTCTAGGACATTGGTGACAGCAGAGCAAGATGGTGTTGTCGATTTTGTGGATGCCAATAAAATTGTAATGCGCTATGACCTCAATGACGACCAGAAATTGGTCAGCTTTGATGATGAGCTTATTACTTATAACCTGATCAAATTTAGGAGAACCAACCAGGATACCTGTATAAATCTCCGTCCTATCGTCCAAAAAGGGCAGAAAGTGAAAAAAGGCGAACCTCTATGTGAAGGTTATGCTACTGAAAAAGGAGAGCTGGCATTGGGTAGAAACCTGATGGTTGCATTCATGCCTTGGCAAGGGTATAACTTTGAAGATGCCATTGTTATCTCTGAGAAGGTTGTACGAGACGATATCTTTACTTCTATTCACATTGAAGAATTTGAGCTTGAAGTGAGAGATACGAAGAGGGGTGAGGAGGAGCTTACTTCTGAAATTCCTAACGTAAGCGAGGAAGCTGTAAAGAACCTTGACGAGAACGGGATTATTAGGGTAGGTGCAGAAGTAAAAGAAGGCGATATCCTGATAGGAAAGATTACTCCTAAGGGAGAAACAGATCCAACTCCTGAGGAAAAGCTTTTGCGCGCTATATTTGGAGACAAAGCTGGCGATGTAAAAGACGCTTCATTGAAAGCTTCACCTTCTTTAAGAGGAGTGGTAATTGACACCAAACTGTTCTCAAGGCCTAAAAAAGACAAGGACCTACGGGCAAAAGCCAAAAAAGAAGTTGAAATACTCAAAGCTAAATATGGCAAAGAACTTAAAGCCGTTAGAGCACAAATGATCAACAAACTGGTTGAATTGCTTGATGGAAAAACTAGTTTAGGCGTTAAGCATAAGTTTGGTGATGAGATTATTTCTAAAGGAGTTAAGTTCAATCACAAAAACATTGAGCAGAACATATTCCCTGAGAAAAACATCTATAGGGACGAGAGTACATATAACGTTCCTGAAGAAGTGAACCTTATCTCTGACCTCATTCTAGACAACTGGGTTGACGATGCTAAGACCAACCAGTTGATTGTTGAAATGGTTAAGAACTACAACAAGAAGCGAAACGCTATCTCTGGCGAGTTCAAAAGAGAGCGCTTTACCTTGGAGGTTGGAGATGAACTGCCAGCAGGAATTGTTCAATTGGCAAAAGTATATGTCGCCAAAAAGAGAAAACTAAAGGTAGGGGATAAGATGGCTGGAAGACACGGTAACAAGGGTGTTGTTGCCAGGATCGTGAGAGAGGAAGATATGCCATTCCTTGAGGATGGCACGCCAGTAGATATCGTCTTGAACCCACTAGGTGTACCTTCCAGGATGAACTTGGGACAAATCTACGAGACCGTATTAGGATGGGCTGGATTGAAGTTGGGTAAAAAATATGCTACTCCAATCTTCGATGGTGCATCTATGGAGCAGGTGGCAAATGAACTAAAAGAAGCCAACCTACCAGAATATGGAAGGTCTTATCTGTATGACGGTCTAACCGGAGATAAATTCGATCAACCTGTTACTGTAGGGGTAATATACATGCTGAAACTAGGTCACTTGGTAGACGACAAGATGCACGCAAGGTCTATAGGCCCATACTCGCTCATTACGCAGCAGCCACTGGGTGGTAAAGCTCAATTTGGTGGACAGCGTTTTGGTGAGATGGAGGTTTGGGCACTTGAAGCATTCGGTGCTTCTCATGTGTTGCAAGAAATCTTGACCATCAAGTCTGATGATGTTATCGGTAGGGCCAAAGCTTATGAGTCAATCGTGAAAGGTGAGAATATGGCTAAGCCTAATATTCCAGAGTCCTTTAATGTATTGGTGCATGAATTAAGAGGGTTGGCACTTGAAATTACCCTTGAGTAAATTTCATCGGTTGGTGTTACTTATAGAAGAAGCACCAACCGTAAATAGTTGATTAAGTATACATCTATCCATTAGAAATCAATAAAAATGGCATTCAGAAAAAATAAAAAATTAAATAATGACTTCTCAAAAGTTACTATAAGTTTAGCTTCTCCTGAATCCATCTTGGAAAGCTCTCATGGCGAAGTAACACAGCCTGAGACCATAAACTATAGGACATATAAGCCAGAAATGGGAGGTCTTTTTTGTGAGAGGATCTTTGGTCCTGTAAAAGACTGGGAATGTCATTGTGGTAAATATAAGCGCATCAGGTACAAAGGCATTATATGTGACCGATGTGGTGTGGAAGTAACAGAGAAGAAGGTTAGAAGAGAGAGAATGGGCCACATCGAGTTGGTAGTGCCAGTAGCACATATCTGGTATTTCCGTTCATTGCCTAACAAGATCGGTTATTTGCTAGGTTTACCTACCAAAAAGCTAGATCAAATCATATATTATGAGCGCTATGTAGTCATTCAGCCTGGCGTGAAAGCTGAGGATGGTGTTAGTGAACTTGACTTCCTTACTGAAGATGAGTACCTCGACATCATAGATAAGCTGCCTAGGGAAAACCAGCTGCTGGATGATAATGACCCTAACAAGTTTATCGCTAAGATGGGTGCTGAGGCACTTGAGATGATCCTGTCTAGGATAAACCTTGATGACCTGTCGTACAGCCTAAGACATCAAGCGGCTACTGATACTTCTCAGCAGAGAAAGGCAGAAGCCCTTAAGAGGTTGAAGGTGGTAGAAGCGTTCAGAGATTCTAGAACAAGGATCGAGAATAGACCTGAGTGGATGATCATCAAAATGGTGCCTGTTATTCCGCCTGAGTTGAGGCCACTAGTGCCTTTGGATGGTGGTAGGTTTGCCACTTCCGATCTGAATGATCTCTACAGAAGGGTAATTATCCGAAACAATAGACTTAAGAGATTAATTGATATTAAAGCTCCTGAAGTTATCCTTCGTAACGAGAAAAGGATGCTTCAAGAGGCTGTCGATTCACTTTTCGACAACTCAAGAAAGGTGAATGCAGTACGCTCAGATGGAAATAGAGCCCTAAAGTCTTTAAGTGATATGCTTAAAGGTAAACAAGGTCGTTTCCGTCAGAACTTGCTAGGTAAAAGGGTTGACTATTCAGGTCGTTCTGTTATCGTAGTAGGGCCTGAGCTAAAGCTGCACGAGTGTGGTCTGCCGAAAGATATGGCAGCAGAGCTGTTCAAACCATTTATTATCAGAAAGCTGATCGAGAGAGGAATTGTTAAGACGGTAAAGTCAGCTAAGAAGATCGTAGATAGGAAAGATCCCGTGGTTTGGGATATTTTGGAAAATGTGCTCAAAGGGCACCCTGTATTGCTCAACCGTGCTCCTACATTGCACAGGCTAGGTATTCAGGCTTTCCAGCCCAAGCTTATTGAAGGAAAAGCTATTCAGTTGCACCCACTGGTATGTACAGCTTTCAACGCTGACTTTGACGGTGACCAAATGGCCGTTCACGTACCTTTAGGGCATGAAGCTATTTTGGAGGCCTCATTGTTGATGCTCTCTTCTCATAATATTCTCAACCCTGCAAACGGGGCTCCAATTACCGTTCCTTCTCAGGACATGGTGCTTGGATTGTATTATGTTACCAAAGGAAGGAAAAGTACTAAAGAAGAACCCGTGTTGGGTGAGGGGATGATCTTCTATGGTGAGGAAGAGGTTATAATAGCCATCAACGAAGGAAAACTTTCTAAGCATGCCCATATAAAGGTAAAGACAAAGGTCAGAAATGAGCATGGCGAACTGGAACTGAAATTGATAGAAACAGTTGCCGGAAGGGTAATATTCAATCAATATGTGCCAGAGGAAGTAGGATTTGTGAATGAATTGCTTACGAAGAAAAAACTTCAGCAAATTATTTCCTTGATCTTCAAGATATCTGGAATGGCTAGAACAGCACAATTCCTAGATGATATCAAAGACCTAGGCTTCCAGTCTGCATATAAAGGCGGACTGTCTATGGGACTCAACGATGTGATGGTTCCTGTAGAGAAAGCACAATTGGTAGAACAAGCCAAAGAAGAGGTGGATGCAGTATGGAACAACTATCTCATGGGTCTTATCACAGATAATGAGCGTTATAATCAGGTGATTGATATCTGGACGAGGATTAACTCTCAGTTGACCAATACCTTGATGAAGCAACTCGAGGAAGATAAGCAAGGATTTAACTCCATCTATATGATGATGCACTCTGGTGCTAGAGGTTCGAGAGAACAGATCAGGCAGCTAGGTGGAATGAGGGGATTGATGGCCAAGCCGCAAAAGAACCTCCAAGGATCAGTAGGTGAGATTATTGAAAACCCAATTCTTTCTAACTTTAGAGAAGGGCTTGATGTAATTGAATACTTTATTTCTACTCACGGTGCTCGTAAAGGTCTTGCGGATACAGCTTTGAAAACTGCTGATGCCGGATACTTGACAAGGAGATTGGTGGATGTAGCGCAAGATGTGGTAGTAAATGAGGAGGATTGTGGATCGTTGCGAGGCTTGGTAATAACGGCATTGAAAGAAAATGACGAGGTGATTGAGCCACTATCTGAAAGAATTTTGGGTAGGGTATCGGTCCATGATATTTACAATCCGGAAAATGATGAGCTTATTATAGCTTCTGGAGAAGAGATAACAGAGGATATCGCACAAAAGATAGACGATGCCAATGTTGAAGAAGTGGAGATCAGGTCGGTATTGACTTGTGAAACCAAGCAAGGAATCTGTGCAAAATGTTACGGCCGAAATTTGGCCAGCGGTAAGTTGGTTCAAAAGGGCGAGGCAGTGGGTGTTATTGCTGCACAATCTATCGGAGAACCTGGTACACAGCTTACTTTGAGAACATTCCACGTTGGAGGAACTGCTTCGAACATTGCAGTTGAAGCAATGGTGAAGGCTAAAGCGGATGGAGAGATCCAGTTCGAAGAGCTTAGAACTGTACAGACTATCAACAACGATGGAGAAAAGGTAGAGGTGGTTATGGGTCGTTCGGGCGAGATAAAGATAGTCGACAAAAAGACTAACAAGACTTTGATGAGCAACCACGTACCGTACGGTGCTTTCCTAAAAGTGAAAGAAGGTGATGTAGTAGCAAAAGGCGACGTCCTTTGTGCTTGGGATCCTTATAATGCGGTTATCATTTCAGAGTTTGATGGAACGATCGATTTTGAGTCCATTGAAGAAGGGGTGACATTCCGCGAAGTTTCTGATGAGCAGACAGGCCATAGAGAGAAGGTAATCGTTGATACTAAGGATAAAACTAAGAACCCTGCTATTTCTGTAATCTCGAAAAAAGGTGATGTTAAAACGTACAATATACCTGTTGGCGCTCACTTATCTGTTGATAATGGTAGTGAAGTGAAGGCAGGCCAAGTATTGGCAAAGATTCCACGCTCAATGGGTAAATCTCGAGATATTACCGGAGGTCTTCCTAGAGTTACGGAATTGTTTGAAGCTCGTAACCCTTCTAATCCTGCAGTGGTAAGTGAGATAGACGGTGTGGTAACGTATGGTGGAATTAAGAGAGGTAACAGGGAAATCTTCATAGAATCTAAGGATGGAGTGAAGAAGCGTTACTTGGTTTCATTGTCTAAGCATATATTGGTTCAGGACAACGACTTTGTGAAGGCCGGTTATCCACTTTCTGATGGTGCTATTACTCCAGCGGATATCCTTTCTATCAAGGGACCTACAGCGGTTCAGGAGTACTTGGTGAACGAAATTCAGGACGTATATCGCTTGCAAGGGGTGAAGATCAACGATAAGCATATTGAGACTATTGTAAGTCAGATGATGCAGAAGGTTGAGATCATTGATGCAGGTGATACAAGTTTCCTACCAGGACAAGTGGTGGACAAGTTTGTGTTCAGAGAAGAGAACGATAATATATTGGACAAGAAAGTCGTAGTAGATGCAGGCGACTCTGAAAACTTGAAACCAGGCATGATCATCACTGCTAGAAGGTTAAGAGATGAAAACTCTAGCTTGAAGCGGAAAGATATGAAAACTGTCGAGGTAAGAGATGCCGAAGCTGCGGTTTCAAGACCGACACTTCAAGGAATTACCCAAGCTTCGCTTGGTACAGAGAGCTTTATCTCTGCCGCGTCCTTCCAAGAAACTACTAAGGTATTAAGCGAAGCTTCTATTAGAGGAAAGGCTGATTACCTCATGGGTCTGAAAGAGAACGTGATCGTAGGACACTTGATTCCAGCGGGTACAGGTAGAAGAGAGTACAGCAACTTGATTGTTGGTTCTCAGGAAGAGTACGACAACCTTGTTGCAGCAAAAGAGCAGTTTAACAAGAAGAAGGAACTACAGGAGGACAACTCATAAACCATGGCGGAAGACAATAAAAACAAACAACAACAGAATCAGATCAACATAGAATTGTCTGAAGAAATAGCTGAGGGTATCTATGCTAATTTGGCGATGATTGCTCACTCAAACAGCGAGTTTGTGATTGATTTTATTCGTTTAATGCCCGGTGTCCCCAAGGCCAAAGTGAAGTCTCGTTTGGTCATCACTCCAGAACACGCCAAGCGGCTTCTGAATGCCTTGAAGGAAAATATCAGAAAGTATGAGGAAACTTTTGGGCCAATCAAACAAAATGAGGAAGCCCCAAAGTTTCCCATAAATTTTGGTGGTGCCGTAGGAGAAGCTTAGCTGATATAACATAGTTTTAACATTCAAGATAAGACAGTTGCCACATCTTGAACAAGAGACAATTGATCAATTATCATTCTGTAAACGGAATTAAAAAAATTTGTTTAATAAAACTCTTTTAGTACCTTTGCAGTCCGAAAAATTTTATTAGGTAAGGAAAAATAAATCATTAATAAATGCCTACTATACAACAATTAGTAAGAAAGGGTAGAAAGACCTTGGCATACAGCTCAAAGTCGCCTGCATTGGACTCTTGTCCGCAGCGAAGAGGGGTATGTACTAGGGTATATACTACTACTCCAAAGAAACCTAACTCTGCCATGAGAAAAGTGGCGAGGGTGAGGCTTACAAATGGTAAAGAAGTTAACGCTTATATTCCAGGAGAAGGCCATAACCTTCAAGAGCACTCTATTGTGTTGATCAGAGGTGGAAGGGTGAAAGATCTTCCAGGTGTGAGATATCATATCGTTCGTGGTGCGCTAGACACTGCTGGTGTAAATGGTAGATTGCAGCGTAGGTCAAAATACGGCGCAAAACGTCCAAAGAAATAATATATAACACAAATAACTGATGAGAAAATCTAAACCAAAGAAGAGATATATTCTTCCGGATCCTAAGTTTCAAGATACTTTGGTGACAAAGTTCGTGAACTATCTTATGGTAGATGGAAAGAAGAGTATTGCTTATTCAATTTTCTATGACGCTATTGATTTGGTAGAAAAAAGAACAAGCGAGAATGGTCTTGAAACTTGGAAAAAGGCGTTGAATAACATCATGCCTTCTGTCGAGGTAAAGAGCCGTAGGGTAGGAGGTGCAACTTTCCAAGTGCCTTTGGAAGTAAGGCCAGAGCGAAAAAGCTCACTAGGGATCAAATGGATGATCACTTATGCCCGATTGAGAGGCGAAAAAACCATGAAAGAGCGTTTGGCCGGTGAAATCATTGCCGCTGCCAAGGGTGAAGGAGCCGCTATCAAAAAGAAGGATGACACCCATAGGATGGCCGAAGCAAATAAAGCATTTTCACATTTTAGATTCTAAACTGATCGATGGCTAAAAGAGACTTAAGATATCTTAGAAATATAGGCATCATGGCCCACATTGACGCCGGAAAGACAACTACTTCAGAACGTATACTTTTTTATACCGGACTTACCCATAAGTTAGGCGAGACCCACGAAGGGGGGGCTACTATGGACTGGATGGAGCAAGAGCAAGAAAGAGGTATTACGATTACTTCTGCTGCTACAACTACGTTCTGGAAGTATCCTACCCACCAAGGGCAGCCAGATGCAACTACCAAAGAATATAAAATCAACCTTATAGATACTCCTGGTCACGTTGATTTTACAGTAGAAGTTGAGCGTTCATTGCGCGTTCTTGACGGTGCTGTTGCGTTGTTCTGTGCTGTATCAGGTGTAGAGCCTCAATCAGAAACTGTTTGGCGCCAAGCAGATAAGTACCGTGTGCCGAGAATATGCTTTGTAAATAAAATGGACAGAGCAGGCGCTGACTTCTTCTCTGCGGTGAAAGAAATTAAAGATAAGTTAGGAGCAAACCCCGTTCCTCTACAAATTCCTATCGGAAGCGAAGAGACATTTAAAGGTGTTGTGGATCTTATTACCAACGAAGCGATCGTTTGGAATGAGGAAGATTTGGGGATGACACATAAAGTAGTTGAAATTCCAGAAGATCTTAAGGAAACTGTTCAGGAATGGAGACAGAACTTAGTAGAGAGCGTCGCAGAATATGACGATGAGTTACTGGAGAAGTTTTTTGAAGATCCAGATTCTATTACAAAGGAAGAGATGATGGCTGCCATTAGAAAAGCAGTAATCGATCTGTCTTTCTCCCCTGTACTTTGCGGATCTGCATTTAAGAATAAAGGTGTTCAAGCTTTGCTTGATGCAGTTATTGCTTACCTGCCATCGCCACTTGACCTGCCTCCTATCAAAGGAACAAATCCTGATACAGATCAAGAAGAGGTTAGACGTCCTGATGATAGTGAGCCATTCTCAGCGTTGGCCTTTAAAATTGCCACTGATCCATTCGTAGGAAGACTTTGTTTCTTCAGAGTCTATTCAGGACACTTGGATTCTGGTTCTTATGTTTATAACACTAGAACTGACAAGAGAGAAAGAATATCACGCTTGATGCAAATGCACTCTAACAAGCAAAATCCAATCGATTTTGTGGATGCAGGTGACATTGCTGCAGGTGTTGGTTTTAAAGATATTAAAACAGGGGATACACTAGTGGACGAAAAGCATAAGATTGTGCTAGAGGCCATCACTTTCCCTGAGCCAGTAATTGGATATGCTATTGAGCCTAAGACACAGGCGGACGTTGATAAGCTTGGTGTAGCGATATCAAAGCTTGTTGAAGAGGATCCAACTTTGCAAGTAGAAACTGACCAAGAAACAGGACAGACGATCTTGAGAGGTATGGGTGAACTTCACCTCGAAATTATCATCGATCGACTGAAGCGTGAGTTTAAGGTTGAGATCAACCAAGGTGCACCTCAGGTTGCATACAAAGAAGCGATCACGAAAAGTGTTGAGCACAAAGAGGTCTATAAGAAGCAAACTGGTGGTAAAGGTAAATTTGCCGATATCGTATTTGAACTTGGACCAAGGGAAGATGGCAAGCCAGGGCTGTTGTTTGACAACCAGATTGTTGGCGGTGTTATTCCTAGAGAATTTATCCCTGCAATTCAGAAAGGTTTTGAAGGAGCCATGAAGAATGGACCTTTAGCTGGCTACCCAGTTGAATCTATGTATGTGCGATTGTTCCATGGGTCTTTCCACGATGTAGACTCTGACTCTCTATCATTTGAATTGGCTGCAAGGATTGGTTATAAGGAAGCTGCCAAAAAGGCTGCTCCTATTATTCTGGAGCCTATCATGGCTGTAGAAGTAACCACTCCAGATGAATATACTGGCCCTGTTACTGGTGATCTTAATAAGCGTCGAGGTATAATGAAGGGCATGGATACCAAGGGAGGTGCACAAGTTGTAAAAGCAGACGTACCATTGTCAGAACTGTTCGGATATGTAACTGCTCTAAGAACTATTTCTTCTGGAAGAGCATCTGCATCCCTTACTTTCTCGCACTATGACCCTGTTCCAGCGCACCTGTCAGATGCCATTATTTCAAGGGTAAAAGGAGAACCTGCAAAGTAAAAGTAAACCTCTGCTACGGCAGAGGTTAATAACGGAATAATATTTAGACGCATGAATCAGAAAATAAGAATTAAGCTTAAATCATACGATCACAATCTTGTGGATAAATCCTCTGAAAAGATCGTAAGAGCGGTAAAAACAACTGGTGCTGTAGTAAGTGGTCCTATTCCACTGCCTACTGAAAAGGAAATCTTCACGGTTTTGAGGTCCCCTCACGTTAACAAAAAGGCTAGAGAGCAATTTCAGCTTTGTACTTACAAAAGGTTGGTAGATATCTACTCAAATAGTACTAAAACTGTAGATGCACTGATGAAGCTAGAATTACCTAGCGGTGTAGATGTAGAAATCAAGGTTTGATCTTAGATTAAAAAGCATAGAAGAGAACCAGTAACATTGATTATTGGTTCTTTTTTATTGCCCTGAATTAATCAGAAAAAATAATTATAAGTTTTTGGGAACTAGCAATATTTTGCTAACTTTGCAGTCCTTTGTGAGGAAAGCGTAAGAATATCTTCAAAAACGCATAATATAAACAATTAACAAGGAAATGTCTGGTATAATCGGAAAAAAAGTTGGAATGACTAGTGTCTATAGTGCCGATGGACGTAGTGTCGCATGCACAGTGATAGAAGCTGGTCCCTGTGTGATCACGCAGGTTAAATCTGTGGAAACAGATGGTTACAATGCAGTGCAGTTGGGTTTTGGTGAAAGAAAGGAGAAGAATACCCCTAAATCTTTAAAAGGACATTTTTCCAAAGCGAATACTACTCCCAAAAAGAAGGTTGTAGAATTTAGAGATTTTGATGCTGAGGAGAACGTTAAAATAGATTTGGGTAATACCATAAAGGTTGATGATATATTTAAAGAAGGCGACTTTTTGGATGTTATCGGTAAGTCAAAAGGTAAAGGTTTTCAAGGTGTAGTAAAGCGTCATGGATTTTCAGGCGTAGGAGATGCTACGCACGGACAGCACAACAGACTCCGTGCACCAGGAGCTATTGGAGCTTGCTCATTTCCGGCTAGAGTATTTAAAGGTACCAGGATGGCAGGTAGAATGGGTGGCAATAGAGTGAAGGCAATGAACCTAGAGGTTATTAAGATCCTGCCAGAAAAGAACTTGGTTGTAGTCAGTGGCTCTGTTCCCGGAGCGAAAAATTCAATAGTAATTTTAGAGAAGTAATCCATGGAAATTACAGTATTAAAATCTAATGGGGAAGATACAGGAAGAAAGGTGAGTCTTTCTGATGATATATATAATATCGAACCTAACGATCACGTCATCTATTTAGACGTAAAGCAATATTTGGCCAATCAGCGTCAAGGCACTCACAAGTCAAAAGAAAGAGCTGAAGTGGCTGGATCTACCAAAAAGATCAAGAAACAAAAAGGTACTGGAACAGCTAGGGCAGGCAGCTTAAAGTCTCCTGTTTTTAGAGGTGGAGGTAGAGTTTTTGGGCCTAAGCCTAGAGATTATAGCTTCAAGCTGAATAAGAAGACAAAAGTGTTGGCAAGAAAATCTGCGCTCTCATATAAGGCAAAAGAGAACAGTATAGCAATCCTTGAAGATTTTTCTTTTGAAGCGCCGAAGACAAAAGCTTATTTGCAGTTATTGTCAAGCCTTTCATTAAGCGATAAGAAGACTTTGTTGGTGTTGGCGGACTCTAATCCGAACATAGCTTTGTCCGCTAGAAACATCAAATCTGCAAAAGTTACAACAGCCAACCAATTGAACACTTATGATTTGCTACATGCAGATAATTTGCTGTTGAGTGAAGGCGCATTAGAAAAGATAGAAAACTTATTGAAATAAGAGATGAGCGTTTTAAAGAGACCATTGGTTACAGAAAAAGTTTCTAACCTTAATGAAAAAGGGGTTTATGGCTTTGTTGTTGACCGAAAAGCGAACAAAATAGAGATAAAAAAGGCTGTCGAGAAAACCTATGGTGTTATCGTTGAACGCGTTAATACTATGATTTATCAAGGCAAGAAGAAGAATCGTCACACTAAATCTAAAGTGATTGTGGGAAGAGCAGCTTCTTTCAAAAAGGCGATTGTAAAGGTTGCAGACGGAGAAGTTATCGATTTTTACAGCAACATATAAGAATGTGAAATACTGAATTATAAACCTTGTTTGTAATTCAATTTTATAAATATCTAAGATGGGAGTTAAGAAATTAAGACCGGTTACACCAGGGCAACGATTTAGAGTTGCTCCAGCCTTCACCGAAATTACTACGAATAGGCCAGAGAAGTCTCTATTAGCCCCGATTAAGAAGTCTGGGGGAAGGAACAATTCTGGGCGAATGACTATGCGCTATATGGGTGGTGGTCATAAGCAGAGGATGAGAATAATAGATTTCAAAAGAGATAAGTTTAATATCCCTGCTACGGTAAAAAGTATAGAGTATGATCCCATTAGAACTGCTCGAATTGCTTTGCTATATTATGCCGATGGCGCAAAGGCCTATATAATTGCTCCTGAAGGAATTCAGGTTGGTCAAGTACTAGTTTCAGGAAAGGGTGTTGCACCAGAAGTTGGTAATGCGCTACCGTTGGCCGAAATACCTTTAGGTACTATCGTTCATAATATTGAACTCAAACCGGGTAAAGGTGGTGCAATGGCCAGAAGCGCCGGTGCTTATGCACAATTGTTGGCTCGAGAAGGGAAATACGCTACCATCAAATTGCCATCTGGTGAAATGAGACTTGTGCTTGCGGTTTGCATGGCAACTGTAGGCTCAGTATCCAATGCCGACCACATGAATGTCAACTTAGGAAAGGCTGGACGGAAGCGTTGGTTAGGTAGAAGACCTAGAGTAAGAGGTGTAGTTATGAACCCTGTAGATCACCCAATGGGAGGTGGTGAAGGTAGAGCTTCTGGAGGTCATCCAAGATCTAGAAAAGGATTGTTGGCGAAAGGATATAAGACCAGGACTCCTAAAAAATACTCTAATAATTTAATCATCGGTAAGAAGAAATAATATGGGACGTTCATTAAAAAAAGGACCTTATATAGATTTTAGATTGGAGAAAAAGATTGATGCCATGAATGATTCCGGCAAAAAGTCGGTCATAAAAACTTGGTCTCGCAGGTCTATGATCTCTCCCGATTTTGTGGGGCATACCTTTGCTGTACACAATGGCAATAAGTTTATACCAGTGTATGTTACAGAAAATATGGTAGGGCATAAGTTAGGGGAATTCTCTCCAACTAGAAACTTCAGAGGGCATATTGCTAAAAAAGACAAAGGCAAAAGATAATATTATGGAAGCTGTTGCAAAATTAAGAAACGTTCCCACGTCTCCTCGTAAAATGAGGTTAGTTGCAGATCTTATAAGAGGTCAGAGAGTTAGCAAAGCATTGGGTATATTAAAGTTTGAGCCTAAGAACGGTGCTGTTAAGCTAGAGAAGTTGTTGCTTTCTGCTATTGCAAACTGGCAAGCAAAGAATGAGGATGTTCGATTGGAAGATGCTGATTTATTTGTAAAGGAGATATTTGTAGATGGAGGAAGGATACTTAAAAGATTAAGACCTGCTCCACAAGGTAGAGCGCATCGTATCAGAAAAAGATCGAACCACGTGACTTTAGTAGTAGCCAGCAAAGCTACTGCAAAAGAGGTAGGCAATGTTCAAGAGAATACTCAGAATTCAGATAAAGAAGAAAAATAATGGGACAAAAAGTTAACCCTGTTGGATTTAGATTAGGTATCACCAAAGGTTGGGACTCTAGCTGGTTTGGGGGAAAAACCTTTTCTGATAAGTTGGTAGAAGACCATAAGATTAGAAAATACATAGATGTTAGAATTCCTAAAGGGGGTATCTCAAAAGTAGTTATCGAAAGAACGTTGAAAAGGATAACGCTTACCATCCATACAGCACGCCCAGGAGTGGTTATTGGTAAAGGTGGCGCTGAGGTGGACAAGATCAAGGAAGAGTTAAAAAAGCTTACTGGTAAAGATGTTCAAATTAACATATTTGAAATCAAACGTCCAGAAATTGACGCAAGATTGGTAGGAGAGTCTATTGCTCAGCAGTTAGAAGCAAGAATCTCATACCGACGGGCCATGAAGCAAGCCATATCCTCTGCTATTAGAGTAGGAGCCCAAGGTATAAAAGTAAAGGTTTCAGGTCGTTTAGGAGGTGCAGATATGGCACGTACTGAACAATATAAAGAAGGTAGAATTCCTCTTCATACATTAAGAGCTGATATTGACTATGCTGTTTCTGAAGCAGACACAGTATATGGAAAGATCGGAATTAAAGTATGGATATTTAAGGGGGAGTTGTTTGGGAAACAGGATCTTTCTCCTAATGCGGGAATATCTGGCGGTGGACCTGGCAGCAATGCGGCTGGAGGAAGAAGGAAGAGAAACGAAAGAGGAGATAACCAAGGCGCACCTAGAAGAAGAAAGAAACAATAAATTTTAGGGTTACGAATCAAGTTTTAGGTTTAGCGGACTTATCTCCGAAGAGAGAGCCTAGAAAGATAAATAGAACACAAGATGTTACAGCCGAAAAGAACCAAGTTTAGAAAAAAGCAAAAAGGAAGGGTTAGAGGGATAGCTCAAAGAGGGCATACTTTAGCATTTGGGTCCTTTGGAATTAAGGCTTTGGAGCCAGGTTGGATTACTAGCCGCCAAATTGAGGCAGCTCGTATTGCCATGACTAGGGCGATGAAGAGAGAAGGACAAGTTTGGATCAGAATATTTCCAGACAAGCCTATCACAAAGAAGCCTGCTGAGGTAAGGATGGGTAAAGGTAAAGGGGCACCCGAATACTGGGTAGCTGTAGTACGACCTGGAACGATCCTTTTCGAATCTACAGGTATTAGCATGGAACTAGCTCAGGAGTCTTTGCGTTTGGCTGCTCAAAAACTACCGATTAAAACAAAATTTGTGGTTCGTAGAGACTACGTAGCATAAAAGATACTATATATACCAAAACTAATATTATAATAGCTTTGGTTTAAATTTAATGCTCAGATGAAAAACTCAGAAATATCAAGCCTAAGCGTTGAAGAGCTTAACGAAAGGTTAGCCATAGAGACGGAAACACTTCAGAAGTTGAGGTTTGCTCACGCTATATCTCCAATAGAGAATCCTATGAAGATAAAGGAGTCCAAGAAGCAAGTGGCTAGACTTAAAACGGCTATTCGTGCCAAGGAACTTTCAAAATAAGTAAAGAAATGGAGCCCAGAAATCTCAGAAAAGAAAGAATCGGAAAAGTTGTCAGCAACAAAATGAACAGTACAATTACTGTTGCTGTCCAAAGAAGGGTGAAGCACCCGATATACGGAAAGTTTATTGGTAAGACTACTAAGTTTATGGCACATGACGAGAAGAACGAATGTGGCATAGGAGATACCGTAAGAATTATGGAGACTCGTCCATTAAGCAAAAACAAGCGTTGGAGATTAATTGAAATTATTGAAAGAGCAAAATAATTATGATACAGCAAGAGTCTAGACTAAACGTTGCGGATAACAGTGGTGCTAAGGAAGTGTTGTGTATCCGAGTTTTGGGAGGTACTGGTAAAAGATATGCTTCTATAGGTGATAAGATTGTTGTTACCGTAAAATCTGCTCTTTCATCCAGTAATCTTAAAAAAGGTACTGTTTCGAAGGCAGTAATTGTAAGAACGAAGAAAGAAATTAGAAGAAAGGATGGCTCATACATCAGATTTGAGGATAATGCAGCTGTTCTTTTAAATAATAACAATGAGCCTAGAGGTACAAGGATCTTTGGTCCTGTGGCACGAGAGCTCAGAGAAAAGCAGTTTATGAAAATAGTGTCATTGGCACCTGAAGTTTTATAAAAATGGAGAAAGCATCTAAAAAGAAAGTTAAACTTCATATTAAGAAGGGAGACACGGTAAAGGTACTTTCTGGGAATTCTAGAGGCAAAACCGGAGAAGTCTTGGAAGTGATCACAGCCAAACAAAAAGCGATAGTGGGAGGGCTTAACTTAGTAACTAAGCATAGAAAACCTTCTGCAGCTAACCCCAATGGAGGAATTGATAAAATAGAAGCTCCCATTCATGTTAGCAACTTAATGGTAGTGGATCCTGCCACAGGAGAAGCGACCAGGATAGGTAGAAAGCTCAATGATAAGAATAAGCTTCAGCGGTATTCTAAAAAAACAGGAGATTTTATATAAGATGGCAAATCCAAGATTAAAAGATAAATATCAAAAGGAGATTGTTCCTGCATTGAAGGAAAAATTTGCTTACAAATCTGTGATGCAGGTGCCAAAAGTGGTAAAAGTCACGATCAACAAAGGTATCGGAGCAGCAGTATCTGATAAAAAACTAGTTGATATAGGTGTTGAGGAACTTACTACTATCACTGGTCAGAGGGCGGTAGCTACAATAGCCAAAAACTCTGTGTCTAACTTTAAACTTAGGGAAGGAATGCCTATCGGGGCAAAAGTTACCTTGAGAGGAAATAGAATGTATGAGTTTATCGATAGGTTGATCACCGTCGCTCTTCCTAGGGTCCGTGACTTTAGAGGGATTAGCGATAAAGGTTTTGATGGTAGAGGGAATTATACACTTGGTGTAAAAGAACAAATCATTTTCCCTGAAATCAGTATCGATAAGATCAATAGAATAAGCGGTATGGACATCACATTTGTGACTGATGCGCCTACTGACGAAGAAAGTTATGAACTGCTGAAGGCATTAGGTTTGCCTTTCGCAAACAAAAAAAATAAATAATTATGGCAAGAGAAGCTATAAAAGCAAGAGAAAGAAAGAGAGAGAGACTAGTAGAGAAGTATGCTGCTAAAAGAAAAGAATTGAAAGCTGCAGGTGACTACGAAGGTCTTGATAAATTACCAAGGAACTCTTCCAAGGTTAGGTTGCATAATAGATGTAAACTAACCGGAAGACCTAGGGGCTATATGAGAAAATTTGGAATTTCTAGGGTTACGTTCAGAGAAATGGCATCCTTCGGCAAGATTCCTGGTGTTACAAAAGCTAGTTGGTAAAATAATTTCTTTTTGTTTTTTATATATAAAATGTTCTGTATTTTTGCAGGCCGATTTACGGTGTGCAAAGAATAAATAGATTGAGAAAACCATGACGGATCCAATAGCTGATTATTTGACCAGGCTCAGGAATGCCATTAAAGCCAATCATAGAGTGGTAGACATCCCTGCGTCCAATATAAAGAAGGAAATCACCAAGGTATTGTACGACAAAGGCTATATTCAAAACTACAAGTTTATAGATGATGTTAACGTGCAGGGAATCATTAAGATTGCACTAAAATATAATCCTGAAACCAAAGCTTCTGCTATCGTACATTTAGAGCGTGTCAGCAAGCCTGGCTTGAGAAAGTATACAAATGCAGAACAAATGCCCCGCGTACTGAACGGTTTGGGTATTGCAATTCTTTCTACTTCTAAAGGTGTGATCACTGACAAAGAAGCTAGGAATATGAATATCGGGGGTGAAGTATTATGTTACGTTTATTAATTGAGGAAAGAAAATGTCTAGAATAGGTAAAAAACCCATCAGCCTTCCCTCAGGAGTTTCAGTAGAAGTTTCTGCCGACAATGTCGTTACAGTAAAAGGACCTAAAGGAAGCCTCACTCAAGAGATTCATCCTGATATAAAATTATCTATTGGTGATGGAGAGGTTGTATTAGAACGCCCAACAGAACAAAAGAGACATAAATCACTTCATGGCCTGTATAGGACATTGGTAAGTAATATGGTTGAAGGGGTGAGCAACGGCTATAAAAAAGAACTTGAGTTAGTAGGTGTTGGATACAGAGCAAGCGCACAAAACAATATTCTTGAGCTTAACTTAGGCTACTCTCATAACATATTTATGGGTATTCCTAACGAGATCAGTGTGAAAGCTGAGACCGCAAAAGGTAAAAATCCAATCGTTACTTTAGAAGGGATCGATAAGCAACTTATAGGACAAGTAGCGGCCAAGATTAGGTCATACAGAAAGGTAGAACCTTATAAAGGTAAAGGTATTCGTTTTGTGAATGAGGTTGTAAGACGTAAAGCTGGTAAAACTGCTGCTAAATAATTAATAAGATGTCTAAGAATAAGCAAGAAAGGAAGCTAAGAATTAAGAAGAGTATTCGCCGAAAAATAAGCGGTACTGCTGAAAAGCCTAGACTTTCCGTATATAGAAGCAATAGAGCAATTTATGCTCAGTTAATTGATGATACTAAAGGTCATACCTTAGTGGCTATTTCTAGCGCTGAAGTGAGTGATAAAAAGAACATCGATATAGAACTGGCAAAAACTGTTGGAGCAAAACTTGGTGAAAAGGCTACCCAGAGTGGTATCGATCAAGTTGTTTTTGATAGAAATGGTTACTTATACCACGGCAGAGTAAAAGCTTTGGCAGAAGGAGCAAGAGAAGCAGGATTAAAATTTTAATTTATTCTATTAACGAAAGTACTGTTTGTACTTTTACCTATAGAACAGGCAGATAAAAATTACATTATGTCTCAAGGTAGTTCAAGATCAGTAAAAACGAGCGACATCGAACTTAAAGAAAGAGTTGTTGCTATAAAGCGAGTAGCGAAAGTAGTTAAAGGTGGACGAAGGTTCAGTTTTTCTGCCATTGTTGTTGTGGGAGATGGTAACGGTGTAGTTGGTTATGGTTTGGGAAAAGCTAACGAAGTTACTGACGCTATTACTAAAGGGATAGACGATGCTAAAAAGAATTTGGTAAGAGTGCCGGTTATTAATGGAACGGTGCCACATGCTGCTGAGGGAAAGTATAGCGGTGGTTATGTACTGCTGAAGCCTGCTGCGAAAGGTACAGGAGTACTTTCAGGAGGTTCTGTTAGGGCTGTTCTCGAAAGCGCTGGAATTACTGATGTTTTGGCTAAGTCAAAAGGCTCATCTAACCCGCATAACATTGTGAAAGCTACTTTTGATGCTTTGCACAACATGAGAGATGCACGTACTGTGGCGGCACAAAGAGGGATATCATTGTCTAAAGTTTTTAACGGATAGAAAAGATGGCCAAGATCAGGATAACACAAGTAAGAAGTACAATAAAGAGACCTTTGAACCAGAAGCTTACAATAAAAGCCTTGGGTTTAGGTAAAATTAACAGAACTGTAGAGGTGGAGAATACACCTCAGATAGCAGGTATGGTAAGGAAAGTAAGCCACTTAGTATCTGTTACAACTGTTTAAGATTTACATAATGAAAATCTTTTGGTTTTCATTCTAAAATATGTGAGATTACAAACGAAGGCTACTAGCCTTCTATCGTAACAAATTAGCTTCAAGATGAAATTAAATACTATTAAACCTGCCACTGGCTCTGTAAAGAATAGAAAAAGAATTGGTCGAGGAACTGGATCAGGCAGAGGAGGTACCTCTACAAGAGGTCATAAAGGCGCAAAATCGAGATCGGGATACAAAAGCAAGTTGGGTTTTGAAGGTGGACAAATGCCACTTCAGCGTCGAGTACCTAAGTTTGGCTTTGTTAGCCCAAATAGAATTGAGCTGAAAGCAATTAACTTAGACACGCTTCAAGAGCTTGTAGAACTGACAAAGGTAGAAGTTGTCGATTTCAATTTGTTGGTGGAGCACGGATTAGCTGGAAAGAAAGATTTGATCAAGATATTAGGTAGGGGAGAATTAAAAACTAAAGTGGATGTTTCTGCACATGCATTTTCCTCTTCTGCTCAACAAGCAATAGAAAAGTTAGGCGGGAAAACAACCGTGCTTTAAATTATGAAAAAATTCTTCACCACAATAAAGAATATATTTTCTATTGAAGATCTTAGGATAAGGATACTCAATACCTTAGGGTTTTTGGTTATTTTCAGACTAGGATCTTTTGTAGTATTACCAGGTATAGATCCTTCTAAATTAAATGAGGCTCAAGGGATATTTGGTTTATTAGATACTTTCCTTGGAGGTGCATTTAGTAATGCCTCCATTTTTGGGTTAGGTATTATGCCTTATATTTCTGCTTCTATCGTTGTACAGCTATTGACGATTGCTGTTCCTTATTTTCAGAAGCTGCAAAAAGAAGGTGAGTCTGGTAGAAATAAAATCAACCAGATTACTAGGGTTCTTACCATCTTGATTACATTGGCCCAAGGATCTGCGTATCTCACTACAACGATTCCTTCCGAGGCAATATTGATCGACAGGACATTCTTTACGATATCAGCAGTTATTATCCTTACTTCAGGTACAATGTTCTGTATGTGGTTGGGAGAACGAATCACAGATAAAGGAATTGGGAATGGTATCTCAATGTTGATCATGATTGGTATCATTAGCCGCTTTCCCCAATCTATTATATTCGAAGCTGCTTCAAAAGGTATGAGTGGCGCTTTGTTGTTTATTATTGAGATTGTGGTATTGTTCTTTGTTGTTATGGCCGTTGTAATGTTGACCCAAGCGGTAAGAAGAATACCCGTTCAGTATGCAAAACAAGTAGTGGGTAATAAAGTATACGGAGGTCAAAGACAGTATATACCGTTAAAGCTTAATGCTTCTGGGGTTATGCCCATTATCTTTGCCCAATCACTTATGTTCTTGCCAGCAATGCTTGCAGGGCTGTGGCAAGATTCAAGCGATACGGCAGCCTATATTGGTGCTACATTTTCCGACTTTACTACATGGCAGTATAATGTTGTATTCGGTATCCTGGTGATCGTATTTACTTTCTTCTATACAGCTATTACGGTTAATCCGAATCAAATAGCAGATGATATGAAGAGAAATGGGGGCTTCATACCAGGTATTAAACCTGGAAGACAGACTTCCGAGTTCATCGACAATATCTTAACTAAGATTACACTACCAGGATCTGTATTTCTAGCTATTGTAGCGATATTGCCTGCCATTGCAAGTATTTTTGGAGTGACACGTGAGTTTGCTCAGTTTTATGGAGGAACCTCACTACTTATTATGGTTGGTGTTATTTTAGATACATTGCAACAGATTGAGAGCTACTTGCTCATGCGACATTATGAAGGAATGATGAAGTCGGGTCGGGTGAAAGGTAGATCACAAAATATTGCTGTTGCTTAGAAGGTGAATGATTTATTATAAAACTGAAGAAGACATTGAGAAAATAAGGGAAAGTGGGGAGATTTTATCTCGAGCCCATGGACTTATTGCATCAATGATTAAGCCAGGCGTTCAAACTAAAGCCTTAGATAAAGAAGCTGAAAGTTTTATTTTTGATCATGGCGCAAAGCCTTCTTTTAAGGGTTTCAATGGGTTTCCATTTTCATTATGCATCTCTGTTAATGAAAATGTAGTACATGGATTCCCTAGCGAGTATGAATTACGAGAAGGCGACATTATCTCCATTGACGGTGGGGTATACTATAAAGGATTTCATAGCGATTGTGCTTATACTTATCCTGTAGGAGAAGTAAATCCTGAAACGCTAAAACTATTAAAGGTGACAAAAGAGTCACTTTACATTGGTATTGAGAAGGCTGTTTTAGGAAACAGGATCGGAGATATAGGTTTTTCTATTCAGCAACATGCAGAGTCCTTTGGCTATACAATAGTAAGAGAGCTTGTTGGACATGGCTTGGGGAGAGATCTGCATGAAGCACCCGAGGTGCCAAACTACGGTAAGAGGGGGCATGGAACTTTAATCAAGAATGGTTTGGTTATTGCAATTGAGCCGATGGTTAACTTAGGTGTTAGAAACGTGGTTCAGGAAGCTGACGGTTGGACAATAAGAACTGCAGATAGAAAACCTTCTGCACATTTTGAACACACAGTGGCCATTATAAATGGTCAGACTGAAGTTCTTACGACACATAAATATATAGAAGAAGTTTTTAAATTTTAGAATGGCTAAACAATCATCTATTGAGCAAGACGGAACTATAGTAGAAGCTTTGTCCAATGCAATGTTCCGAGTGGAACTTGAAAATGGACATCAGCTTATTGCGCATATTTCTGGAAAGATGCGGATGAATTATATAAAGATATTGCCAGGGGATAAAGTGAAATTGGAAATGTCTCCATACGACCTTACCAAGGGCAGGATAGTTTATAGATACAAGTAAATTCATGAAAGTATAGAGCACTTTCATTAGTATAATAAATTTGAAACATCATGAAGGTTAGAGCATCAGTAAAAAAGAGAAGTGCTGACTGTAAAATTATCCGTAGAAACGGAAAGTTATACGTTATCAATAAGAAGAACCCAAGATTCAAACAAAGACAAGGTTAATTATGGCTAGAATTTCAGGCGTAGATATTCCCGATAATAAAAGAGGCGAAATAGGACTTACCTATATTTTTGGGATTGGACGTAGCTCAGCACAAGAAATATTGAAAAGAGCGGGCGTGGACTTAAACAAGAAAGTTGGCGAGTGGAATGATGATGAATCCAATGCTATTCGTTCTATTATCAGTGAAGATTTTAAGGTTGAAGGTGTATTAAAGTCACAAGTTCAGCTTAGCATTAAGCGTTTGATGGACATTGGCTGTTATAGAGGTTTGAGACATAGAAAAGGTCTACCAGTGAGAGGACAGAAGACGAAAAATAACGCCAGAACAAGAAAAGGAAAACGTAAGACAGTTGCTAACAAGAAAAAAGCTACTAAATAAATAAAGTGATGAGGGTTAGCGGTAGGTTGATAAATACCATATACTTCTAAACTCTACTTTAAATCTTTTAAAAATATGGCTCAGAAGAGAAAAGACAAAGCTAAAAAAAGAGTGGTAACAGTTGAATCTGTTGGCCAAGCACATATTAAAGCCTCTTTTAACAATATCATTATTTCTATTACGAATAATTCCGGTCAGGTAATATCATGGGCGTCTGCAGGTAAAATGGGTTTTAAGGGCTCTAAAAAGAATACCCCTTACGCTGCTCAAATGGCCGCCTCTAACTGTGCTCAAACAGCTTATGAGTTGGGGTTGAGAAAGGTTGAGGTATTTGTAAAAGGTCCAGGAGCTGGAAGAGAGTCTGCCATACGAACTATCCAAAATTCTGGCATTGAGGTTACTGTTATTAAAGATGTTACACCTTTGCCGCACAACGGATGTCGTCCTCCTAAAAGGAGAAGAGTATAAAAGTTAAATTATAAATATTGGGTTACAATCTGGTGTTTTCATTGGCCTTAAATGTGACTCAAAACTAAAAATTCATAATTTCAAAAAATAATATGGCTAGATATATAGGCCCTAAAGCTAAGATTGCAAGAAGATTCAATGATCCTATTTTTGGACCAAGTAAAGCGGTGCAAAAGAAAAATTATCCTCCAGGCCAACATGGTAGAGGAAGAAGGAAAAAGCAATCTGAATATGCAATCCAACTTTTAGAAAAGCAAAAGGCAAAATACACCTACGGCGTGTTGGAAAAACAATTTGCCAATATATTCGATAAAGCTACTCGTAGAGGTGGGATTACTGGTGAAGTATTGTTGCAAATGCTAGAGGCGAGATTGGATAATACCGTGTATAGGTTAGGAATTGCCAAAACTAGAAGAGGTGCTCGTCAGCTCGTATTACATAAGCATATCACTGTAAATGGTGAGATTGTGAATGTTCCTTCATATACATTGAGACAGGGTGACCTGATAGGTGTTAGAGAGCGTTCTAAATCTTTGGAAGTGATTACTGAAAGCCTTGCAACTAGAGGTGGGAAGCGCTTTTCTTGGATTGAGTGGGATGACAAGGAGATGGTGGGTAAGTTTTTGAATGTTCCTCAAAGAGATGAAATTCCTGAGAATATTCAAGAACAGCTTATCGTTGAGTTGTACTCTAAGTAATTTTTTGAAATTTATCTAAATTAATCTATTAATATGTCAATATTAGCATTTCAAATGCCCGAAAAGGTGGTAATGGAAAAGGCGGATGATTTCCATGGTCTTTTTACTTTTAAGCCACTTGAGAAAGGATACGGGGTTACAATTGGTAATGCGTTAAGAAGGATTTTATTGGCCTCATTGGAAGGATACGCTATTACAGGGATAAAGATCCCAAGTGTCCTACATGAGTTCTCTACTATAGAAGGAGTTGTAGAAGATGTATCAGAAATTATCTTGAATCTGAAAATGGTTCGCTTTAAGAAAATAAGCGAAGAGATAGATGGCAAGATAACTGTATCAGTAAAGAATCAAACTGAATTTAAAGCTGGCGATATATCAAAAGCTACATCTTCTTTTGAGATTTTGAATCCGGATCACGTAATATGCCATCTGGACAGTTCTGTGGAGTTTGAGATCGAGCTAACTGTTGAAAAAGGAAGAGGCTATGTAGCCGCAGAAGAAAATAGACCCGCAGAGCAAGTTTTTGGCTATATTCCAATAGATGCAATTTTCACTCCTATCAAGAATGTGAAATATAGTGTTGAAAACACAAGGGTTGAGCAAAAAACTGACTACGAGAAGTTGATTCTTGATATTGAAACTGATGGTTCAATTCACCCTGAATCTGCCTTGAAAGGTGCAGCTAACATTTTGATTCAGCACTTTATGTTATTCTCCGACCAAACCATGTTCTTAGAAACTTCAGAGCCAGGTGAGCCTGAAGCAGTCGATGAGGAAATGCTTCACATGAGAAAGCTGCTCAAGACTCCGCTCAACGATCTAGACCTTTCAGTGAGAGCATACAACTGCTTGAAGGCTGCTGATGTTAGAACTTTGGGAGACTTGGCTCGATTGGAAGTTTCGGATATGATGAAGTTCAGGAACTTTGGTAAGAAGTCACTTGCTGAATTGGAGCAGTTGATCACAGAAAAGAACTTAAGCTTTGGCATGGATTTGTCTAAGTACAAACTTGATGAAGAATAACAACAATGAGACACGGTAAAAAATTTAATCATTTAAGCAGAACAGCTTCTCATAGAAGTGCAATGTTGTCAAACATGGCTTCTTCTTTGATATTGCATAAAAGGATTTCTACCACCCTAGCCAAGGCAAAGGAGTTGAGAAGATACGTTGAGCCTTTGCTTACAAAATCTAAGAATGATACAACACATTCTCGTAGAGTAGTTTTCTCTTATCTTCAAAATAAATATTCTGTAAAGACCCTGTTTGACGAAGTTGCTGCCAAGATCAGCCACAGACCAGGTGGATATACAAGAATTATAAAGTTAGAGAACAGATTGGGTGATAATGCCGATATGTGTATTATCGAATTGGTCGACTTTAACGAGACATTGTTGGCAGAAGCTGCACCTGCGAAAACTAAGACTAGAAGAAGTAGACGTGGTAGTGGCAAAGCGGCTGATGCTACAAAACCTACTCAAGAAGCTAAGGCTGAAACCAAAGTGGCCGAGGCAGATACCACTGCTGAAGAGGTAAAAGAAGAAGCACCAGAAGTGAAGGCGGAAGTAGCTTCAGAGCAAGTTGAAGATACTAAATCGGAGATAGAAGATAAAGAAGGTGCCGAGGGAACAGACGAACCTAAAGAAGGCTCAGAAAAATAATTGTGTTTCTAAGGATATATAGAAGGAAGGGATTAGACATATGTTTAGTCCCTTTTTTTTGGCCGCTGATTGGATATAGCGTTTTCTAAAATTTTCTTCTGTTTGAAATACCTAGAAACAGTTTGGCAATATCTATGATTGTAGAACAAAAGACTTTTAATTCAGTAGTATTCACTAGAATATAAAAGCAAAACTCCTAGGACCTTGGGTAAATAAAAATAGGAAAGCCTTTATAATAATTGATCTTAACATTCGATATTTGCATCGAACTTGATTACATAACAACATACATGGAATATATCAATAAGAAAGAAGCAATCTTACTACTGGAAGATGGTACCTATTTCAAAGGTTACGCAATTGGCAAAACAGGTACAACAGGTGGTGAGATATGCTTTAGCACTGGTATGACAGGCTATCAGGAAGTCTATACCGACCCGTCCTTTTATGGTCAAATTCTTGTAAATACCACCTCACATGTTGGCAACTATGGAGTATTGAATCAGGAAGAAGAGTCTGATGGAGTAAAGATAAATGGCCTAGTAGTCAATTATTTTTCGGAAAGCTATAGCAGGCACACTGCAGATCAATCTTTGCAGGACTATTTAGAGAAAAATAATGTGGTTGGCATTGGTGGTGTTGATACCAGAATGCTTGTAAAGTATATAAGGGACAAAGGAGCTATGAATGCAATAATCTCTTCGGATATTTTAGAGTTGGGAGCTTTAAAACAGGAACTTGAAAAAGTCCCTTCAATGGCAGGCCTTGAGCTATCATCGAAGGTAAGTACCCAAGAGCCTTATATGTACGGAGATGCATCTGGTAGGAAAGTAGCAGTATTGGATTTGGGCATTAAAAGGAGTATGTTGGAGAACTTGGCTTCAAAGGGCTGTCAATTGAAAGTATTCCCAGCTAAAACTACCTTCGAAGAAATGGAAGCGTGGCAGCCAGAAGGATATTTTATTTCTAATGGCCCAGGTGATCCTGCTGCCACAACATATGCTGTTGAGACAGTGAAGAAAATTCTTGAAGTTGATAAGCCTATGTTTGGTATATGCCTAGGGCATCAGCTGTTGGCGTTGGCTAATGGCATAGGAACTTACAAGCTTCACCATGGTCATAGGGGATTGAACCATCCAGTAAAGAACTTGACAACTGGTAAAAGTGAAATCACTTCGCAGAATCACGGATTTGGTGCTAAAGCAGAAGAGATAAAGGAATCTGCACAGGTTGAAGCAACCCATGTGAATTTGAATGATGGTACGATAGAAGGAATAAAGGTGAAAAATAAGAAAGCTTTTTCTGTACAATATCACCCCGAATCATCTCCAGGACCTCATGATTCGAGGTACCTATTCGACGACTTTATCGCCCTTTTTAATAAGTAATTTGTATTCTATAAAAATAAAACAGAAGAGAAATGAGTTTAATTGAAAGTATCCATGCACGTCAGATCCTTGATTCAAGAGGAAACCCTACTGTAGAAGTTGATGTCGTGACCGAAGATGGTTATATGGGCCGCGCTTCAGTGCCTTCCGGAGCATCTACAGGGATGCACGAGGCTGTTGAGTTGAGAGATGATGATAAGGCTGTTTATATGGGTAAAGGCGTGCTGAAAGCAGTAAAGAATGTCAATGATGTTATTGCTGCTGAACTTGTAGGCTATCCTGTATTCGAGCAGAACCTTATTGACAAGGTGATGATCGAGCTTGACGGTACTGACAATAAATCTAAACTTGGCGCAAATGCTATTTTGGGAGTATCTTTAGCTGTGGCAAAAGCCGCTGCTAAGGCCGCTGGTCAGCCGCTATACCGTTACATTGGAGGGGTGAGCGCCAATACGCTACCGGTACCGATGATGAATATCCTTAATGGTGGAAGCCACGCAGATAACTCCATCGATTTTCAGGAGTTTATGGTAATGCCTGTGAAAGCTGAGTCTTTCTCACAAGCGCTTCGAATGGGGACGGAAGTTTTCCATCACTTGAAGTCCGTGTTGAAGAGCAATGGATTATCTACCAATGTGGGTGATGAGGGCGGTTTTGCTCCAAACATAAAATCAAATCATGAGGCTATTGAAATAGTGCTTCAGGCGATTGAAAAAGCAGGCTACAAGCCAGGCGAAGATATATTCATCGCTATGGATGCTGCTAGTTCTGAGTTTTATGACGAAGAAACAGGATTGTACCACTTTAAGAAGTCAACTGGTGATAAATTGACCTCTGCTGATATGGTATCTTACTGGAAAGAGTGGGTTGAAAAATATCCAATCATTTCTATTGAAGATGGTATGCAAGAAGATGATTGGGATGGCTGGAACTTGTTGACCAAAGCAATCGGTGATAAAGTTCAGTTGGTCGGAGATGACTTGTTCGTGACCAATGTTAAGCGATTGTCAAGAGGTATCGAAAACAACATAGGTAACTCAATCTTGATTAAAGTAAATCAGATTGGCTCTTTGACTGAGACCATCGATGCGGTAAACTTGGCTAGCAGAAACTCCTACAAGAGCGTAATGTCTCACAGATCTGGAGAAACTGAGGATAGCACAATTGCTGACTTGGCAGTGGCGTTGAATACAGGTCAAATCAAAACCGGTTCTGCTTCTCGTTCTGATAGGATGGCAAAGTATAATCAATTGCTAAGAATTGAGGAAGAGTTGGGGGAAACTGCTTACTTCCCTGGCCCAAAATTCTAGGATGAAGTTTTTATTATAATAAAAAGGCCGCTACGAAAATTGCGGCCTTTTTAAGTTTAGAGCATAATAGCATCGAATACTTTCTGTAAAATTATGTACCTTGAGAACCTAACAATACAAGGGAGGACTTACAGCTTGTAGGGTATGCAGGTATCATGGGGATCTATTTTCAATCGGTCATTTCATACAAAATTATTGCAGAGCATTTTATAGCGCTCATCGACAAAACCCCTTGCCCTTCTTTGCTCACCTTAATGGGATCGTCAAACTCTTCTCCTGACTTACTACGAAGCTCTCCTAATACACCGGTTGAAATGTATAAGTCCTTGGCCAATCACCTAGGTTTAAAGTTTACGCTTGCTGAAGAAGCCCTAGAGGAGCACGCTTCTCCTGTATGTTATGCTAATAGTCCTGAACTCAGGGAGGGGTTTGAGCTGGATATCCCCAAGACTACTTTCATGCCTATAGATGTCTTGGATTATGTCTATGCCGTATTCCACTCCCCAATCTACAGAGAAAAGTATAAGGAGTTTATGGACGAGGACTTTCCGCAAATACCTTATCCGAAAGACCAGAAAACCTTTTGGGATCTGGTTAGGCTTGGTAGCGAAATCCGAACGGCGCACAGATTGGAGTCTAGCACGTCTATACACAGTGCTACTTTCCTTATAAATGGCAGCAATATTATTACACATTCTATAATAAATGATGGCTGGGAACTCAATGATCTTGAAAATAAGCTTGGCCGCATATGGATCAATGATGAACAATATTTCGAGCGTGTACCCCAAGTAGCTTGGGAGTTCGCCGTAGGAAGTGTGCAACCTGCTCAAAAATGGCTTAAAGATCGGGAAGGTCAAACGTTAAGTGCTGACGATGTACTGCATTATCAGAAGACCATAGAGGCTTTGACAGAAACAGATAGGCTCATGAAAGCGATTGGCGAGATTCGGATAGAATGACCATCGGTTTGGTAATATGCTGGCGCTGGATGTACCGTTGCGTCAGGGACAGAGGCATTGCTTGAGCCCGAAGTGGGTTACTCCGGGGGGCAGGCGAGTGCCGATGGCCCGCCCGGACGCCCCTTATATCCTTGAAGACAACCAACCTTTACAATTTCGCCTTGATGTTGAAATGATCGGAAAGGGCTTTTTTGGCGGCATGAAAGCCACACATGCCGTGCACCCCACCGCCTGGAGGTGTAGATGCTGAGCATAGATAGAGGTTTGGAATCGGCGTCGTATAGGGCGACCAGCGCAGGATGGGCCTTGAAAAATGCTGCCAAATATCTTGCACGCCTCCATTGATGTCGCCCCCGATATAGTTAGGATTGTAATATTGCATGTCTACGGTATTCATCGTGTGTTTGGCCAATATCACCTTCTTGAAGTCTGGAGCGAAGCGGGTAATCTGTTGCTCGATAGCTTCCGTCATGTCGATCGTAGACCCATGGGGAACATGGCAGTAGGCCCAGGCCGTATGATTGCCTTTAGGAGCTCTGGTGTTATCAAAAAGGCTAGGCTGAGCTAGCAATACAAAGGGGCTTTCATGAATTTTATGTCGAGATGTGCTTTTTTCTGACGCAGCTATTTCTGGATAGGTTCCACCGATATGGACTACACCTGCTTGTCGGCATTCAGGAGCTGCAAACGGAATGGGGTCGCTCAAAGCCCAATCGATCTTGAAAACGCCCATGCCGTACCGGTATTTTTCCATCCGTTTAATGTATCCTTGGGGAAACTTTTCGCGCACTATTTCTAAGAGTTGCTTGGGACCTAAGTCAAATAAGATCACTTTAGCAGAAGGGATTTGCTTTAACCCTCTAATGTGCATATCAGTTTGCACGGTGCCGCCTATTGATTGAAAGTAGGCTGCCAGGGCATCGGCCAGTGCTTGAGATCCTCCTTTGGGGAAAGGCCAATTAACAACATGACCGATTGCGCCAAGCACCAATCCGAACGAAGCAGACATGGGCTTGTCTAAGGCCAGCATAGAGTGTGCAGCTAGGCCGCCAAAGAATGCCTTGGCTTTGTGACCCTTGAAGTTTTTGACGAACTGCTCTGAAGACTTTATTGCTTGCAAGCCAAATCGCACCGTTTTGCCCAATGCAGTGGGAATGGTAAAAGGGCCTAGCAAATCTGGGGCAATTGTGTTCCAATCTTCGACTAAAGGTGTCATCAGGCTGAGGTATTTATCCGCATCTTCTCCTAAGGTGGCAGCGGTTTCTTTCAATGAAGGGTAAAGGACCGCCGCCGTACCGTCGTCGAAGGGGTGTGCCAAGGCAGCAGGAGGGTTGATCCATTCCAGGCCAAAATCTTCAAGGGGTAGCGATTTGAAGAACGGAGAACTTGCTCCTAAAGGGTGCACGGCAGAACATATATCATGCTTGTAGCCTGGAATGGTCAGCTCTGCGGTACGCATGCCTCCTCCGATGGTGGATTTAGCCTCTATGATCAATACCCTTAAGCCCTGCTGTTGCATGGTGATAGCTGCGGCAAGACCATTTGGGCCGGAACCGATTACTACTGCATCGTAATGAAGATCCATAGTTTGGGTATTTAAAGACAAATACTAAAGCGCTTGAAGTTAAGCTGTATTTATTCGTATTTTTAATGAATTACATCGGCTTTAACAATCTTCTGAGGTATGTGTTTGATTAGATGAATTGCAATAGGGCATAGTCTGCGATTCTTCTGTATGAGCAGAAGGTTTTTTTGCTTGGGTTTAAAATATAGGAAATGAAATCCTCAACTTTGAAATGCGAAAATAATACAGCCGCAATAGAAAGAAAGGGCGCTTACCAGATGTTACAATAAACATTGTTTAATCTTGAGAAGATTTATTGGGCGTATATTTATCATAGGGTTAGTCTTTTTGGGACAAAAGGAAGTAGTAGTGGTATATTGCGATACAGAACTCAACATTGAACAGGTGTCTTACGAAACATCTGAAGATGTCTTTGATACTCCACCAGATTCAGTATTGCAGCAACCAGTGATTATGTCCATCACCGCCCATATTGTTCGCCGGTCCAATGGGTCAGGTGGGATAAGCGAAGAAGTTGTTCTAAAAGAAGTGGAACGGTTAAGCCAAGCTTTTGCACCGGCCAACATGGCCTTTGAGGTTTGTACTTTCAATTATATCAACGACAACAAGTTCTATAACCTTACCAAGTTTGATGAGGCTAGGCTGATTACATATGATATTGAAAACACCATCAATATCTACTTTGTCAATCAGATCAGTTCGGCCAAAGAAGGTAGAATCTGCGGCTATACCTACTACCCTACTAAAAACCTCGACAATGTTTTTATGGCTAACGCTTGTGTGCCTCAAGGAACAACTTTAATCCATGAATTGGGCCATTTTTTTGGGCTTTATCACACTCATGAAGTTCAGTTCGGCCCTGAGCTTGTAAGTGGCGCCAATTGCAGTGCAGCGGGTGACCTTATCTGTGACACCCCAGCCGATCCTGGTTTGAGCGCTTCCTTAATATCAGATGCCTGCGAGTTTACCGGCTTTGTTACAGATGTTTTCAACACAGCCTATACGCCGCCCGTTCGTAACTACATGTCCTATAGCCGACAGCGCTGCCGTGATTCCTTTACGCAAGAGCAACTTTATAAGATGAGGCTGAACTATCATTATTTCAAAACCCATATAAAGACTTTAAATACCAGTTTTGAGGTATCGGATTCGGTTGTGCTCAGAGGCGACACATTGAAACTTTATGCCTCTGGTGGTATAGAGTACTGGTGGAGTACGGGCGACACTACGCAAAACATATCGGTTGTGCCCGATTCCAGCACGACCTATAGCGTGAACATTGTTACAGACAACGGTTGCAACGTTTTTAAAAAATACGCTGTTGAGGTAATTCGCGATAACTTTATTGAAACCCCACCGCCTGTATGTGAGGGCGAGTCGGCTACTATTGTACTGAATCATACAAAACGAGGATATGTATATCTGCTTACTGATCTGTATGACAGAACAATATATACTTCCATAGGCAATGGCGGCACGATCTTTATTACCACAAATGTGTTGGATATTACTGTCCGGCAGAGAAGGTTTGCGGTGGCTATCTTTGATCCCGCTACCGAGCAATATTGGCAACTCAAAGAAACATTTGTACTCAAGGTCGTTCCACAACCTCGAGCGGAAGAAACCCAAATTGAAGTGCTCTCTGATATTGTCTGTCAAGGAGATATAGGTGTTATAAGAATCCCTTCGTCTGACTCAGATATGTATTATCAGCTGATGGTAGGAGATCAGATGATTGGAACACCGAAAATAGGGAATAGGCATGCTTTGACCTTGCTCACGGCACCTATTGATACTGCCACAACTTATCATTTACGCATCTATAATGCCTGTAGGGAGGTGATCAAAAACAATATCGTATCTTTTATACCTAGGGAAGTACCTAATTTTGACACTTTGACTTATGCCCTAAGTGCCAAACAAGTTCTTTCAGGTGATCGAGTAGCAGTACAGGTAGAAGCAAGTAATCCCGATCTTAGTTATCAACTTTTGGTAGATGATAAACTCACGGGAAGAGCTTTGTCGGGCAATGATAAGCAGCTTGTTTTACAAACCCCTGCTATCACACAACCCGTTCACCTTTGTTTGGTCGTGAATGATGTCGCTGGCTGTAACTTTGCTACGATAGACCTCGGGGAGGTTACGATCATACCTAGTGCGCGCGACCTTGAGTACAGTCTGGCCCCTGGTAACCTATTAGAGTATACATTGCGAGAAGAGGCGCTCGTAACCCTTGTGCTATATGCTTTGGATGGCAACAGGAGAATCGTTATCCATAGAGGGCGTCAAAAAAAAGGAAGTTATCAGTATGTATTGCAATCAGAGGCGCTGAATGTGCCTCCAGGGAATTATATGGTGAGGTGGCAAGTCGGTGAAATAGAAGGAATCAAAAGAATAATTTCTATTCACTGATATATCCCATCCTCCTATCTTGGACGTATTGAAGGATCATTGGGCAATAAAAGGCCAAATAATTAATTATATTATAGCGAAATTGCATAGTTTTGAAATCAGCAACTCAACTAAATCATTAGCATGCATAATTTTAAAAGGATCAATACAATTACTGGCTGGCTGGTGTTTGGCATAGCCACTTTGGTATATTGGCTTACGGTAGAGCCAACGGCAAGTTTTTGGGATTGTGGAGAGTTCATAGCAGCTTCATATAAATTACAAGTGCCTCACCCACCTGGTGCGCCGATGTTCTTGCTTATCAATAGAATGTTTTCTTTTCTTGCACTAGGCGACGTAAGCCGAGTAGCTTATTGGATTAACATTTCTAGCGTACTTTGTAGTAGTTTCTCCATCCTTTTTCTGTTTTGGTCCATATCGCTATTGGGCAGAAAAATATTGAAAGTTACCGCAAGTACTATTTCAGTGTCTCAAGCTTATGTATTGCTCGGTAGTAGTGCTATAGGTGCTCTTGCCTATACTTTTTCCGATTCTTTTTGGTTCTCAGCAGTAGAGGCAGAGGTTTATGCCATGTCTTCCTTTTTTACCGCTTTTGTTTTTTGGGCTATACTGAAATGGGAGTTGGTTGATGATGAGAGTGTCGGAAATAAGTGGCTCATACTTATTGCTTATATGATGGGCTTGTCTATAGGAGTCCACTTATTAAACCTAGTGACCATACCAGCGCTTGGGTTGGTATATTATTACAAGAATCATAGAGTAACTACATGGGGATTAGTGGCCACCATGCTAATAAGCGGCCTTATTATCATGGTGATCATGGTAGGAATCATTCCTGGGTTGCCAAGCGTTGCAGGCTCTATTGAAATATACTTTGTGAATGGATTGGGATTACCTTTCGGGTCAGGTATCATATTTTTCTCTGCCTTGTTGATTGGAGGTTTGGTTTATGGAATTTATTATTCTCAGAAACATGAGAAGGCGCTGTTGAATACAGCCCTGCTTAGTCTCACTTTTGTTTTGATTGGATATGCCTCTTATGCGACTATTGTGATCCGTTCTAGCTATGATCCACCCATCGACCAGAATGATCCTGAAAATATTATTAATGTAGTTTCTTATCTAAAAAGGGAACAATATGGCTCACGTCCTTTACTGAAGGGGCAATACTTTACAGCAGAGATTGTAGACCAGAAAGAGGGCCAAACAACCTATAGAAGAGGAGAAGACAAATATGAAGTTGTGGATAGAAGATTGCAAAATGTTTATGACCCTGCTAAAACCACCATCTTCCCTAGAATTTACAGCACTGAACACGCAGCAGCCTACCGAAATATCCTCGGGCTGAAACCGGGACAAGAGCCTAATTTTGGTGATAACCTTTATTTCCTCTTTACGCATCAGCTAGGAAAGATGTACATGCGCTACTTCATGTGGAATTTTGCAGGAAGAGAAAGTGATATTCAGGATGCGGGTTGGCTGTCTCCTTTAGATGCAGGCAAAGAGGTGCCAGAGGTTTTGGCCAATAACAAAGCAAGGAACAATTTCTTTATGCTGCCCCTTATTTTAGGGCTTGCAGGGCTTTTCTATCAGTTTAAGAGAGATCAGCTTGGGTTTTCAATTGTAGCCATGCTCTTTTTTCTTACAGGTATCGCATTGATCCTCTATCTCAACTCTCCACCTATAGAACCTAGAGAACGAGATTATATCTATGTTGGATCGTTTTATGCCTTTGCCATTTGGATAGGGTTTGGGGTAATGGCTGTTTACGAATTGTTATCCAAATGGATAAAAAATCAAAAAGCTACAGCGATTGCAAGTACCGTGATCTGTTTGGTGGTGCCGGGTATTATGGCAGCAGAAGGCTGGGATGACCATGACAGATCCAATCGGTATTTTTCAGTAGACCAGGCCAAAAACTTGTTGAATTCTTGTGAGCCTAATGCCATTTTATTTACAGGTGGAGATAATGATACATTCCCATTGTGGTATGCGCAAGAAGTAGAAGGATTCCGAACTGATGTAAGAGTAATTGTCCTCACTTATCTTAATACAGAATGGTACATCGACCAATTGTTGAGACGAACTTATGAATCTGAGCCATTGCCATTTTCACTTACCAAGGACCTATATCGTCAAGGAGGACCTAATGATTATTTGCCTATTGTTGAGAATCCTAATATAACGGGGGCAATTAATTTGGAGCAGTACATGGAGCTCATCCGTAAGCAACATCAAGCCATACAAGTGCCCACCACTTCAAGGGGATATATTAACACTATTCCTTCAAGAACTTTGTTTTTGAATGTAGATACAGAAAAAGTGTTGAATATGGGAATCGTCCCTGAAACTATGGAAGATCTGCTGCAAGATCAGATGATGCTTGAGTTGAAAGATAGACACATCTATAAAAATGATTTGATGATTTTAGATCTCCTCGCAGCTAATAATTGGGAACGTCCTATTTACTTCAATAACACTTCTTTGCAGAATGTAAATGTTGACTTTAGGCCTTATGCAGTACAGGAAGGGGCTACATTTAGAATCTTGCCTGTCCGCAACCCCAATCCTAATATGGGTGAGTTGGTAGATACCAAGACCATGTATAACCACATGATGAACAATTTCTTCTTCAGGGAGCTGGATAATCCGAAAGTAAATTATAATCTGGATTATAGGAAAGCGGTGACCAATCACAGGGCCTATTTTAACAGCCTGACTGCCGCACTTCTAGAAGAAGGCGATACCGAGAGGGCCAGAGAGGTGGTGTTGAGAAACCTAGAACTGATGCCGGATGCTGCAGTTCCTTTTGATTATACCATTCCAGAAACGGTGAGTCATTTATTTGCAGTCGGAGAGACAGAGATGGCACTGGATATTGCCAATAAGATGGCTGATAGGGCAGATGAAGAATTAGAGTACTATACACAACCTGGCAAAGGCGTAGGGTATGAGGCTCAGACCAATCTTTACATATTGAATGGACTAATTAGGGTTATGAAACAAGTAGGGCAAACCGATGCTGCTGTAAGGTATGAAGAACTGTTTATGAGGCATTATGGTGCAGCAGCACAGTTTTAGGTTGATCTTGAGGCTGATATAAATAAGAACAATGAGTAAATAAACGAAGCGGGATTGATATCAATCCCGCTTCGTTTATTTATACAGAATATAAAACAAGTCTAGGCAGCTGTCGGGATTGTCTGAAATGAGATAATCCTCATGAGAGATGTCCAATACCAGTTTGTTGTCACTTTTCTGGAGGGAGTTCCTATTGATCCGATTTAAGATGTCATAAGGAACTTTTAAAATGCTTGCTGGTAGCCGGTATTGTAAGTTGAAAATATCAAACCTAGTAATTTTTTTTACCGAGCGCTTATTCATCTCATAGTATTGCATTACCTTTTCATTGCCCGTAATCCCTTTCGATTCTACCTTGGAGAAAATTGAGCTTGTTAATGCGGTCAGTTCCGACGCAGTATACTCCCTAATGTGCCATGGATTTCTCGTCAAAGTCTTTTTGATATTGGGAGTAGTAATCAACGCCTTCCCTCCTGGCTTTAGCACCCTATGGATTTCTTTTAGAAAATTTGCGTCCTCTTTGATATGTTCAATTACTTGAAAGCTTACCACTACATCAAATGAATCGCTTGCTATTCCTTCAAATGGCGGCACAATGGCTTGGCAGAAAGTGACATTCTTATACGAATGGCTTAGTCTCTCGATCACATCCGTGATCTTGTCTATGGCCACATACTGTTCGCTTAAAGGAGACAAAAGTTCTATGCCCCTGCCTTCCCCGCAGCCTACCTCTAGGAGTCGACCCCTTACATAAGGCTGTGCAGCATAATATGCCTTGAGCAATCGTTGATGGATAGGGTTGTCTGAAATTATTTTATCAGAAGCGATTTCTGTTGTGTAAGTTGCCATAATGACAAAATTAATTTTTAAATTCAAAACCTGATGGTTTTTTCCATGTATTATATGGGAACCTATTTGGATTGTAAAATATTTCAATTAAAACAATATGCTTTCCCTTTTTCAGTGCAAACATTTGACTCGCATCATAGGATTCTGTTTTCAAAAGGGATGCACAGGCGCACTTTTGTTCGCCTACCTTATAATCACCAGTAGTCTATCCTTAGCCAACACGAACTTTCCCCAGATCAATATAGCATATAAGTATGATCCCAATGCACTCGTCCATTGCCAATATAGGTTAGCAGCTTCGGAAGATAGTATTCATGTATACCTTAAGATTGACGCTGCAATGGGAGATCTCCTTGAAGACTACAAGTTAACATATAGTCTAAAAGGATTTTATGACAGCAAATCTCCCCATTTTCAAGACAGCTTAAATGTTGCTGACTATCTCTTGGTACGTGATAATGGGAGCTACTATTTAAAGGTGCCTTTGAAGCGGGAACCAAACGTAAATCTGCTTTTGCTTCAAATAAACTATAATGATATTGTCTACTATTTCGACATTTTGTTAGAAAATGACTTTTTGGCTCCCAGCCTAGTGTTAATGGAGGAGGCTCGCAGTATTCCTGTTTTTGATTCTTATGTCCCTGTAGACAATCGTTATCGGCTTATTGACTCTTTTGACACTTCTGATACTACTATATTCTATTGCTACCAATATAATCATATTTTTAGCCCAGCCTTGCCGCCCATGTCAACTAGGGCCGAGGAGGTGGACAGAGCACTCACAATAGATTCGATGTTTGCTATTTCAGCACACGACCATTGGACGATACGCGACGAGGCATTATATTTTATTCAAGAAGACACTACTACGCTTAGGGGGATCGCCTATCGGGGTGTGCCCAATTATTATCCCAAGTATAGAAGAGTGGAGGAACTTATCGAACCTTTGGTTTATATCAGTACCAGAAGTGAGATGAGCAAATTGTCAAAGGCTTCAGATTTAAAACAAGCATTAGACAAGTATTGGCTAGAGCTGATGAAAACTCCTTCGAGGGCCAAGATGATGATTAAAAGCTATTACGACCGAATAGAGGCGGCCAATGCTGTATTTACTACCTACAAAGAGGGTTGGAAGACAGATCAAGGTATGATATATGCCCTGTATGGCGTCCCAGATGAAGTATATTTTGATGGGGAAGAAGAGCAATGGATATATAAAAAAAACGATGGGATATCGAGGGTTAAGTTTACCTTTGTGAAAGTTAAGAATATTTTCACAGATAGGCATTTTGAGCTGTTAAGGAGCAAAAGCTATGAAAGCTTTTGGTTCGGCAATGTAGAATTATGGAGAAAAGGAATCAAAGGATTGTAAGAAGCAATCATCATAAATCATCTAGGCCCACAATTGATCCCAAAGAGATCGTTTTTGGTACAAGGGCGGTCATGGAAGCCATCAGGGCTGGCCAAGAAATCGACAAACTGCTTTTGCAAAAGGGGCTTTCCAATGATCTCATGTTGGAGCTAACAAAGCTGGCGAAAGATTATAACGTTCCTTACTCCTTGGTACCTGTAGAAAAGCTCAATCGGGTAACTAGAAAAAATCATCAAGGTGCCATTTGCTTTCTGTCGGCTGTGTCATATGCATCTCTTGACAATATTGTTACCGAATGTTTTCAGCAAGGTAAGGTGCCATTTCTGCTTATTTTGGATCGAGTTACTGATGTTCGCAACTTCGGGGCAGTAGCTAGGTCTGCAGAGTGCGCAGGCATAGATGCCCTGATTATACCAGCCAAAGGTGGTGCTCAGATCAACAGCGATGCCATGAAAACTTCTGCAGGAGCATTAAACTATATCCCGGTATGTCGGGAAAACAACCTGAAGGACACCATACGCTACCTGAAAGATAGTGGCATCCAAGTGGTGGCCTGTACAGAAAAATCGGAGCAATTGATTTACGATATTCCTTTGGATCAGCCTACGGCCATTTTAATGGGATCAGAGGAAGATGGAATCTCTCCCGAATACTTGAAGCTAGCAAGTTGTACAGCCAAAATTCCACTGCAAGGAAACATCGAATCGCTCAATGTGTCTGTGGCCGCTGCCGTGGTAATCTTTGAAGGGATCAGGCAAAGGAGGAATTAATGTCTTATGGACTTAATTGTTAATGTTTAATGATGAACTGCTGATGACAAAAAAAAGAAGAATACAGGACTCTAGCAAATGAGTTGTGAAATTCCACAATGAATCTGAGGTAGGTGGGCGTTACATTTAATACAATTCCATCCTATGTACTCGTATTGATTTACCTTACAAATACTCTGGCCCTTTTTTAGATTTTACATCATTTACAAAGTCCCTGAATTTTTCTTCATTGTCTTTTCGGCAGATTAAGAGTACATTGTCGCAATCTGCTACGAGGTATCCATGTAGGTCTTGCACAACGATGAGCTTGTCTTTCTCTCCCTTTATGATGCAATTGTGAGCGTCGTATGTGATGGCATTGGCTTCTATCACATTGCTGTCTTCATCTTTTTCCCGCATCTCAAATAACGAACCCCAAGAGCCTAGATCTGACCAGCCAAAATTGCCCAATACGACATATACATTGGCTGCCTTCTCCATTATGGCATAATCTATAGAGATGTTTTTGCACTGAGAATAAGCGTTTTTGATAAAAGGCTTTTCCTTCGGGGTGAAAAAATGCTTCTTGCCTTCGTGGAAGATCTCGGATACTTCTGGCAAGAACTCCTCGAATGCTTTTGTAATGGCCTTTACGTGCCATATGAAAATGCCTGAATTCCATACAAATTCCCCGCTCTCGAAAAATTTCTGAGCAAGATCAAGCTGAGGCTTCTCTGTAAATGTCTTTACTTTTTTTATAGCTGCTTGTTCATCTGTGTGGTATTGGATGTAACCGTACCCTGTTTCAGGTCTGTGAGGCTTTATGCCAATGGTCACCAACTTATCGCCATCTTCTACGGCCTCTAGAGCATCATTTAAAGAACTGTAGAATAAGTCATCTTTAAAGATAGCATGGTCGGAAGGAGAAACTATGATTTTGGCGTCTGGATTTTTTCGTAGGATCTTATAGGAAGAGAGCGCGATACAAGGTGCCGTATTCCTGCGCTGGGGCTCTAAGAGCAGTTGCTCGTCATCGATTTCGGGAAGTTGTTCTTTTACCAAGCTTTCATAGTCCGAATTAGTCACAATGTATATATTCTCTACCGGGCATATTTTGGCAAAACGTTGGTAGGTCATTTGCAAGAGAGAAGAACCAACACCCAATATGTCTAAAAACTGTTTGGGATGATTGTTCCGGCTGTATGG
>SMEK01000044.1_pt1 | contig 62830 bp, 61 predicted proteins | sample 2456371 | NCBI WGS metagenome assembly SMEK01 (sample SAMN10132590, study PRJNA489261) | soil metagenome | isolation source: day1 antibiotic-loamy sand soil ammended with composted manure from dairy... | place: USA | collected 2015-04-01
ACATCAATTCCTCGTAGTTTCGTTGCCTCTTTGATTACATTGATAAATGGTGAGTCTAAATTATATATGCGAGGGATGAATGCTAGACGTTTATGCATGTTTAATGACTCTTTCAAATTCTTTTCTTTAAAGGATTGATATAAGCTGATTGAAATCTCAGGTGCGAAATTTACACTCGCATTAATTGCGCCATCACCACCAAGACTTAATGTTGGCCATAAATGGTCGTCATATCCTGCATAAACGAGAAAGTTTGGATATTTTGATTTTACAGTATAAATCATATCGCGGATATGACCAATAGAATCTACCGTTTCTTTAATGCCAATAATATTTTCATGTTGTTCAACGAGTTTAAGGACCATTTGCGGACTAAGATCCTGTCCAGTTAGTTTCGGAAAGTTATAAAGGATCATAGGAATATTAATGGCATCTGCAATCATTCCATAATGTTTAAGTAAGTTTTCTTCCGTTAACGGCCAGTAGTAAGGATTAATGATAACAACTGCATCCGCCCCTATCGATTGTGCGTGCTCACTTAATAACAGCGCTTCACGTGTATTAGCACTACCTGTCCCAATAAATACCGGTACTCTTTTCGCTACATATTGTGTGACATATTCTGCGATTGCCATTCTCTCATCAACAGACATTTGTGAAAACTCTCCACCAGTCCCTAGAAAAAACAAACCATTAACGCCAGCATCAATTAAATAATCGATTAGATTAGCCATCCCATCTTTATCAAGTGTTCCATCTTCTTTTAAAATCGTAGATACAGGTGGTACAATGCCTTTAAATTTTTCAATATCGTACATGGAACAACCTCCTCCATTTCTTTATATATAAATATTTTAGAAATCGTTTACAAAATCCTTTATAACACTTTAAAATTTATACATTATTATTAGTTTCACCTAAACGAAACACCGAATGGGAGAATACTATTGTACGTTTTGTGTTTGAATTGGATGTTTAACGATGAATAAATAGCAAATCGCTGCACATCCCGCAATAAGCCCCCCACTTATAAATGCCAATGTGTAAGAACCTGTTAAATCAACGATCATTCCTGCCACAACAGGAGAAAATGCCCCGCCAAAATAACCGCCGAAATTTTGAATGGAACCAACGGAAGCGACCATAAACGATGGTGCCACATCAGTCGCCAATGCCCAGGCATTTCCGGTAATTGACGAAATAAAGAATAACGCAACCGTCATTAATGTTACAGTTAAACCAATGGAGTTAATAAACGGAATCATGATCACGGTTACTGCGGATATAACGGCAGAAATGCTTATGATAATTTGTTTCGCTTTCATAGGCGTAAACCTTCCTGACTCTGCCATTTTTTTAGAGACATAACCACTAATAATATTTCCAAAGGCCCCGCCAATCCAAGGAATACTAGCCAACAAACCTAGTGCTGCAAAAGAAACGGCAAACCGGTCTAACAGATAAAGAGGTAAAAAAACTAAAAAGATGTTCCAAATCCAAATCGTACAGAAAAACCCTAATATCATTCCCCAGACACTTCGATATTTAAACAAAGAAAACCAACTGATAGTCGAGGTCTCTACTTCATTAGAGTCTTCGTTATCTTGTTTAATATAGTCATATTCTTCTTTCGTCAATTTCTTACTCTTTTCCGGATCATTATAAAACTTTAAAAATATCCCGCCAAATATAATACCGACTATTCCTGCAAAGTAAAATAATTCTCTCCAACCGAAAGTGGCCATAATCAATACGAGAATGGGTGGTGCTAATGCTGGTCCCCATTTCGATGACGAGTCCCAAATCCCTGAAATAAATCCACGTTCCTTTTTTGGATACCATTTACTCGTAATTTTGGCAGCAGATGGAAAACAAGGCGCCTCTCCTATTCCAAGCAAAATTCTCAGCAATATAAACAGCCAAAGTACGCTTACGATTCCTGCTGCAAACGTTGCGAAACTCCAGATCATAATCCCAATACCGAAAATTTTCTTTGGGCCAAATTGATCGATTAACCAGCCTGATGGTAATTGACCTAAAGCATAAGCCCAAGAAAAAGCTGTTCCTAATAGACCTATATCGGTTGCTGTGAAATTTAAGTCATTCATCATTTCTGGTGCAGCAATAGACAAGATTGAACGGTCAATATAGTTAATCATTCCCCCGATTAATAACCAAATCACGACGGTGTAACGGAGTTTTCCTTTTGGTTGTGTTCCTGTTGATATTGGTACCGAACTCATACTCATCTTTTATTCACCTCTTTATCTTTATTTAGTTAACCATTGACCAATTGTTTCATTTTCTATTATGTTTGTTATGATTCTTGAAAGCTTTTTCTTCCGTATCCCCCCTTTCAAGTTTTAAATGATGTTTTACAAATCCTAATTTTCTGTCAATAAAAAGCAAAAGATCCCCACTTTGCCAATATGTGATTCAGACAAAATAATATATTCATGATTCAAATCTAATGCAGTTTCTAACATTTTTAAATTAGTTATAGACGGAATAATATGGAAATTTTGTTCATCCATCTTCAAAAACCTCCAATATGTTCTGACTACTGATTTCATTTTCGATCTAGCATATTTTAAAATGATTTTGCTGTCCTTTGTTCTTTTGCCAAAGCTTTATAATTTTGAGATTGATAATGGCTATCCTTTGTAAATGGTTTTAAAGTTATTTTATTTATAACCTCTTGATTCACTAGTTTCCTTGGGATTTGTCCATAAATGAGAACATCCACAACGGCCAGGGCTGTTTTTGTTCTTAATTCAGCATAGGCTTCCTCAGAATAACCAGCCATATGTGGTGTCAAAACGACTTGCTCCATCTTTAAAAATGGATGGTCTACCGATATCGGCTCGTTTTCAAGGACATCTAATGCTGCAGTAGAAACTTTGCCACGCTTTAAAGCATCGATTAAGGCCGCTTCATCAATGACTGGACCTCTTGCCGTATTCACAATTTTCACTCCATCTTTCATTAACTCAAATTGTGCTTTTCCAATCATCCCTTTTGTTGAATCGGTAAGTGGAGCATGAACAGAAATAATATCTGCTCGTCTACATAATTCCTCTAATGAAACGGGTTCCGCATTTCTTTCAATCATTATTTCATCTGAAACATATGGATCTGAAACGATAACATTCATTTTTAATGACTGTAATTTTTCATTTAGCGCTCTTGGAATATTACCGAAACCGACTAGACCGATTGTTGTTTCATTCAATCGATGAACCGGTTTCGTTAAATTCAGATCCCATATTCCTTGTTTCACTTTATTGTTTATATAGGAGACTTTTCGTAAAACATTAAGTATTAAAGATAGCGCATGGTCAGAAACTTCATCAATACCGTAATCTGGAACATTTCCAACCGCGATCCCCATTTCAGTTGCAGCTTTCAAATCAATCGTATCAACACCTACACCATAACGTGCGATCACTTTACAATTTGTTAAAGATTCAATCACCCTTCTTGTGATTGGGGCATATTGATTTATAATAGCATCTGCATCATGACAAAGTTCCAGCACTTCGTCTTCAGTTCGACACTTTCCTGAAACGAATTCAATTTCTGGATAGTTCATAAACACTTTTTCTTCATAAAATAAATTTTCAAAATCCCAATCTGTTATGACGACTTTCATGTAATCCCTCCAACATTACGTATGTTAAATTCAATCTAAACAGTCATTTAATACTTAGTGCCTGTTGCTTGTAATGCATATTCCAATACATACCGTGTATGTTTTACACTTTCATCAAGAGCTTTTTTATTTTGTGTTCGTGCCTCGATGGCGACACGCAACCCGTTCTCAGAACAAAGCCCCATTTTTTCCACTTCCACTAATATTTCTTGGATCTTATCTTTCGTCAAAAATCCCGGTTCACCGATGGCCATATGATGATCTCCATATAATGGACTGGCCGGATCAAGGACAGCATTTGAAAAATGAATTTGCTGTACAAAGTCCTTCCCTAATTGAATTGCATCTATGATATCTTCACCATTTAAAGCGGCGTGGGCTGTATCAAAGGCAATCCCTATATTTGAATAATTTTCTCTGACTTTTCGGAGTACTTGAACGGTTTCATCAATCGGACCAAGAATTCGCTTTTTATGTGCGATTCGATCTAAATGTTCAACTAGTACAGTCATATTGTATTTTTGTGCTTCTTCACAGATTTCACAAAGACTTTCAACTAATACATTCATTCCTTCTTGTCTTCGTTCCGCACCTGGATCAGGACCTGTAACAAACGCAATATTAGAAGCACCACATTCTGCAGCCAAAGCGGTTTCTTCTTTCAATCTTTGTACAGTCTTCTTTCTCAATTTGGGATCTAACGAAGAAACATTCAACTGTTCTCGATCGATTAAATATGTAAACCATTCCGTAATGACTACATGATTATTTTCCTTTAAATTCCAAATTCTTTTTCTTTCTTCCCGATCCTTTATATCACCAATTTCAAAAGATTGATAGAATCCTTCTGCAACAGATCGTTCAATAACGTCTGCGGCAAATCCCCTCTCCTCTTTAATTGGAAAATAGGTTTCCGCTAACAACAAACTTGGTATAAATGGCGTGCTCATCTTGCTCACTCTCCCTTAACAAATTCAATAAACTTACAATAATAGCTCCATGCGGATGACATAGAGCTACGATGAATGTATTAAATAAATATGAAACTTAAAATCAAACATAAGATAAATCCTACTACGGAAATAATGGTGGACATAGCAGTCCAAGATTTCAATGTATCTTGAACACTCATCCCGAAATAACGGTTTACCATCCAGAATCCGGAATCGTTTACATGGGAGGCTATGACCGCACCTGAAGCGATTGTAATGACAAGGATACCTAGAGCTGGACCACTATATTCTAACGCGCTAGCAAGAGGGGCAACGATACTGGACGTCGTGATCATCGCTACTGTAACCGATCCGATGGCAAGCCGAAGTAATACTGCTGTTAAGTACGCAAATATGATTAAAGGTAAATTAACCTCTTTCATTATATCGACAAGCACATCCCCAATACCTGAAGCAACTAACATTTCACCGAAAATACCGCCAGCACCTGTAATCAGGATAATAATACCTGCAGGCTCCAGTGCTTTTGTTGTGATTTCTTGAATATCATCTTTCGTAAACCCGCGTTTTGCTCCAAAAATATAGGCCGTTAATAATGTTGTAATGGTTAACGCAACGTACGGATGTCCAATAAAGACGAAAGCATCTCTGACAAATGACCCTTCTTCGAGTACAAGTGGTGCAAGTGTATTCAATAAGATTAACACTAATGGTAGTAAAATAATGAGAAGAACACTCCAAAAGCCTGGTAATTCTTTCTGTTGTTGTTTTAATTTAGCTTCCTCCGATAAAACGGCTTTCGTTTCCTCATCCGATATCGGTACCGGAATGAAAATTTTATTGGCAATAAAGCTTCCAAAAAGCGGACCACCTATAATCATGATTGGAATACCTACGAGTAAACTAAATAAGATGACCCATCCTAATTCAGCATTAAGAATAGATGCAGCTCCAAGTGGCCCTGGTGTTGGTGGAATCATGGCATGAGCAACAAGAAGACCACTTAGTAATGGAATACCGTATAATAATAACGATTTTTTCGATTTCTTAGCTAATGCGTATAAAATAGGCATTAGAATAACCAAAGCTACATCAAGGAAAATAGGAATGGAAATAATTAAGCCGGCAAGACCTAATGCCCAAGGGGCTCTTTTTTCACCAAATTTATCTAGTAAAGTTAATGCTAGGCGTTCTGCACCTCCGGAAACTCTCAGGATCTCACCAAACATCGCACCTAATCCAATCACAATGGAGATAAAGGCAACCGTTTCACCCATTCCTTTGTCAAAGGTTTCAATAATTTCTTCCGGTGACATCCCAACAAGTAATCCCATTAACAAACTAACTAAAATTAATGCTATAAATGCTTGAAGTTTAGATTTCATTACTAAAAATAGTAAAGCAAATATCCCTAAAACAGCGACTAATATTAGCAAAGAACTATCCACTACTACCCCTCCCAAAAATGTAAGTTTAGAGGGCTCCCTTTACCAAACTTCGTTATAATGGTATACTTTCATCGTAGAATGCTTATTTTTCATTATTTGGACATGTAATATCACGTTGAATTTGATATTACATGTCATTTTTTATTTAAAAAATTGAATAGATTTATAGTTATGTAGAGCCCATTCTAAATATGGTGTTATCGATTTACCTTTAATTCTTCTAAATCTTGTTTCAACCAACGAATTAATTCCTTTTCTCTTTCTTGTTCCATTTGTTCAACAAACTCTGGTGTCCAATCATAAAATCCTTTACCCGTCTTAGGACCGAAATGACCATTTTCAACTAATTCTTTCATGCGAGGGAAGATTTCCTTACGATCAGATAAATCTTTAAATAAATAAGAAGTTATGGAAGCATTTGTATTAAGCCCGCCCATATCCATTGTCATAAATGGACCTGTGACACCAAATCTTCTACCAAGACTATAGCGAATGGCAGCATCAATATCTTCCATAGAGGCTATACCTTCTTCCAAAAGGTATTGTGCTTCTCTAAATATGGCATATTGTAGACGGTTACCAACTTGACCTAATACATCCTTTTTCACAAGAATTGGTTTTTTATTCATTGCTTTTAATAAAGAAAATGCGCGCTCAATCGTTTCATCAGAAGTATGTTTTCCACGAACAACTTCGACTAACGGCATTAAATGTGCAGGTAACCAAAAGTGTGTAACGACACATCGTTCTGGTTTTTCTGTTTGATTGGCAATTTCAGTTGCACTTAGTCCAGAGGTGTTACTTGACAAAATTGTTTGTTCAGAAACCAATCCTTCTAATTTCTTAAAATAGTGTTGTTTCAATTGGAGATCTTCAGGAATAGCTTCAATAACAAATGTCGCCTCAGACACAACATCTTCTAATGACACGGAAAAGGTGATTGAACGAAGGATACGTTCTTTATCTGTTTGATTTAAAACCTCATAATCAAGTAGAGCTTTTAACTTTTGATTCATTCCTTCTTTTGCACGATTGATATCTTCTTCATTCATTCCCCAAACTTTCACATTCATCCCGGCCCAAGCCGCTGTAAACGCAATCGTGTGACCCATTAATCCGGCACCCACAATGGATAATTTTTCTTGATTGAACATATTCTCGCCCTCCTTGACTCTTTATGTAAGCGCTTTGAATTCTTTCAAAAAAATAAAGCCCTATTAATCTTACATACTAGTTCCATCTAAAAACCCATGGTAAATTGATAGTTTTAAATTTTTAGAATTTTTATCGCTTACAATTAAATTTTATCATTTGGTTTCGATTTGTCAACAAAAACTAATGTTGTTTATTTTCGTTTTATATGTTTTTTAATCTATCAATTATCGTTTGAAAATAAATATAAAATTTTATTATTAAATGTAAAGGATTCGTAATCAATTCTTTTTTACTTAAATAAGTATGGTGCCCAATCGAATAATTGTGATATTGGACACCATGAAAACGAAACACAATATATGAAACAACTATAATATTTTTTCAAATGTTTTAATAATGAAATACGCTGATGTTGCACCAGGATCTTGAGCCCCTTTTGATCTTTCACCTAATCGACTTGATCTACCTTTTTTGGATAAAAGTTCTTTTGTAGATTCCATTCCTTCTTTTGCTGCTTGTAAGGCTTTATGAAATGCATTTTTAAAATTATTAGTAGACGTAAAGCTTTCTTGTAAAGCTTTTCCAAATGGTTCCAATGTATCGATCATTGTCTTTTCTCCTACATTGGCTTGTCCCCGCTCTTTTACACCTTTGACAAAAGCAATCCAATATTCAGTTAAATTTTCATCATTTAATACTTCTTTTCCTTTAACAACCATTCCGCCTCTCATAAACCCTGTTGCATATAATGGACCTACAGAAGAGCCAACAGCATTTAGGAAGGTCATCCCTACTGTTGTGCTAATTTTTCCACAATCGGTTTCATTGGCTAAATCGACATCTAATTTTTCTTTCACACTTTGAAAACCAATTGACATTGTAACACCGTGATCACCATCACCTAGATGTCTATCAAGCTCTGATAAATAGTCTTTTTCTTTTTCAATGACATCTACAACAGAGTAGAAATACTGAACGAGGTCCTTTGCTGTAATCTCCATAAATAATCCCCCTTACTTTTGAGTAAATCTTGGACAATTTACTGGATGATCGATTAGTTCTTTTAATTCATCATCGAGTTTTGTAAGAGTGATAGATAAACCGCCCATCTCCAATGATGTAATATAATCACCAACATAGGAACGATAAATCCGAATTCCTCTTTCTTTTAATACTTCTTCTACTCTTCTAAACACAATATATTGTTCCATTAATGGTGTGGAACCTAACCCATTCACCAATACCGCGACTTCATCACCTTGATCAAGCTTTATATCTTCAAAAATGTAAGAAAGAAGGACATCCGCTACATTATCTGCAGTATCTAAAGGGACCCTTTTAATTCCAGGTTCGCCATGATGCCCTAGCCCTAATTCCATTTCATCTTCTCCAATTTCAAAGCTAGGTTTACCTGTTTGTGGTAAGGAACATGGGCTTAGTCCAACCCCCATGGATCTTGTTTGCTCATTGGTCTTTCTTGCAACACGAGCAACATCTTCTAACGGATAACCTTTGTCTGCTGCCGCCCCTGCTGCTTTAAATACAAAGAATTCACCAGCAATTCCACGCCGTTTTTCTTTTTCTTCTTTTGGAGCAGAGGCAACATCGTCCGAAATAATAACCTTTTCCACTTTAATACCTTCCATTTCGGCCAATTCAGCAGCCATGCCAAAGTTCATATTGTCTCCAGCATAATTTCCAAATATATAGAGAACTCCAGCCCCCTTATCTACCGCTTTTGTTGCTTCTAAGATTGGTGCAGGTGGTGGTGATGCAAAAATATTACCAATTGCCACTCCATCTGCCATCCCATCACCAACATACCCTAAAAATGCAGGCTCATGTCCAGATCCGCCACCAATGACAATTCCAACCTTATTATCAGCGGTTTTTCTTGAGGTGACTACAACTCGATCATTTTCTTCTAGTCGCCTCACATAATTTGAATGAGCTTTTACATATCCATCTAGCATTTCTTCTACAACATTTGATGGATTATTCACTAATTTTTTCATGCGAACCCCTCCAAATTTAAAAATATTCTGATAGAATCAATTACTGCATTGCCTTTGCACGATTGATAATAGGCTGTATATTTTGATCAATATAATGTTTAATATCCATAATTACTTTTTCTGTATTACTTTGAGCTTCAGGTGTTTCTTCTTCAACAATAATCCAACCATTATATCCGCTTTCTACTAGAACTTGGACACATCCAGCAAAATCAATATCCCCTTCGCCCATCTTTTTCCATTCGCGGTTTACAGATGCATCTTTAAAGTGTACATGTTTTATAAATGGCAAATAATCTTTGAAAATTTGAACTGGATCCATTCCACCAAAAATAATATGTCCTACATCAGGGGTATATCCCATATATTTTGGATCTAGTCCGTCAAAAAGAACCTCGTAATCTTCTTTAAATCGAAAATAAGAATTTTCGTAAGAAATTGGATGAATACATGCAATAATTCCATTTTCATATGCACGTTTTCCTAATTGATTAGCACCGGAAATGATTTCCTTTTGTCTTTGCAGTAGATCCTTCCGATTTGGTCCGACCCGTGAAGGGACATTCAATTTAGCACCAGGGAAATGTTTTAGATAATCAATAAAATAGTCTGCTAGCTCTCTTTCTTCTGGTGTTTCCTCTCCTCCGATAAAACTCATTGGTAGCGTAAGCGCGGCCAATTGTAATCCTCGTTTATCAAGCTCCTCTTTAAATCGGTTTGGATCATTTCTGTATTTTCCAAGTAACGCCACTTGCATATCTAACCCTGTGAATCCTGCATTTTTAATATTGTCCATAATCGTATCCATGATATCTTTTTCAATATCATAATCCAAAACCCAAGTTGATCCATGACATCCAAACTTAATCTCCATCGTATAACCTCCTATATTTATATAAAGATAGTAATTTCAAACATTGGCACTTGATTTATAAGTCGAATTATTCGGTCTTTGTACTCGATGGTTTGCCATTCTTTCAAAGTAGTTAATGATATGAGAATGATCCTTTTTCGCATGACCATTCGCAATTTCAGAACTAAATATTTCTTTTACCAAATGTGTAACCGGTAATGGAACACCAAGCGCATTGGCTGCAGATTGAACATTGTTTAAATCTTTAAAATTAATTTCAATACGTCCACCAGGTTCAAAATCTCTTTCTATAATTTTTGGCATTTTCGCATCCATTACAGCACTACCTGCTAAGCCACTATGGATGGCCTCATACAATTTGTTCAACTGAATACCAGATTTACTTGCAAATACACAAGCTTCTGATAAGGCGGCTAAATGAATACTAACCATAATTTGGTTTGCTAATTTGGCAGCTGAACCAGTACCATGGCCACCTACATTTACAATACTTTTTCCCATAGCTTGGAATATTGAAAGCACTTCGTTAAATACGTCTTCTTCTCCACCGACCATGATAGATAAAGTCCCATCAATAGCCATAGGTTCACCACCGCTAACAGGCGCATCTAAAAAACGCATATTGTATTCTTTTAATCGATTAGCAAATAATCTGGAATCTTCCGGGGAAACGGAACTCATATCGATTACAATCGTATTCGGATTTCCGTTTTGAGCAATGCCATCTTCACCAAATAAGACTTTTTCTACATGTTGAGCTGTCGGAAGCATCGTAATAATCACATCACATTTTTCTGCTATTTCTTTATTCGTTTTACATGGTGTACCTCCATACGCTGCAACTTCCTCAACAGCTTTCATATTAATATCAGACACATATGTATCAAATCCTGCCTGAATTAAATTTATAGACATCGGTTTTCCCATTATACCTAACCCAATAAACCCTACTTTCACGATCATTCCCCCTTTGCTGATCTTTTGTTCACTCAGTAATGATAGCGCTTTATGTTTTTATTATAAATATTTTTCAAAAAAATTGAAAGAAAAAAATAAAAATCGAAAATATATTTAAAATAAAATGATAGACTTTTTCACACCTGACAGTCATCTGATCTATTCACAAACCTTGACCGAAGCAAGCTTTCAACCCATAAAACTAGATTGAAAATCATAAAAAAACTCACCACTGTATGAGTGGTGAGTATAACAGGAATCGATTTAGCAGTGCACATCATCAATCTATTTACTAATTTTTTGTCCTTTGATAATTTCTAACATTTTATTTAAACAAAAAAGAAAGGTGTTTAGCCTTTCTTTGAAAAGAATTATTTTTTAGTTTTTTTAGGAATGAGCTTGATTAAATTAGAAGAAGCAGTCGCCTGTTTGTTTTCTCCTTGGATTTGGTCGTAAATTTCTTTACGAAAGACGTCAACGTGTTTTGGAGCATCGATGCCAATTTTTACTTGGTCACCTTGAATAGCCACAATTCTTACTTCGATTCCATCCCCAATTTGGATGGATTCACCTTTTTTACGTGATAAAATAAGCATCGGCTCACTCCTTTACAGATATAGGGGATTCTTGAAACAATGCATGTTTTGTCGTATATTTATCATCGTTTAGAATCACCTGTTTTGCTTTTTTATTTTTTACATGAACAATTACAGGGGCTTGTAAATTAGCTGTCGTATGCTCAAATGGATCTTGTAACGTTAAAATAGAATAAACAGCAACATCCGATGGCTCCTTAATTTCAAGGGAATGAACGGTTGCACGATCAAGCTCGAAATCATAATCTTTAAAAAACAAAAACGGATTGGTGACCACAAAGGCAAGTTCAGGAGTTTGGACCGATTGCAAAACAAAATAAACCTTTTCTTCCGATAAAGGCAATAAAACAAATTGTTTTTCATTTATGAAACCTGGTAATCCGTATTCAAAGTGGAGAATATCCTTTTTATTAATCGTCAATTCATTAAAATACTTTGTTTGAATATTCATTATTTCACCTGCTAATTATATAGTTTCATTAAAAAGATGGACAAAGTCAATATGCAATGCATTTTTCTGCTCTACATAGACTGAAACATCACCTGGTGTATACTCATGAATTGGTTTTTGTATTTGCACATCAATGATCGGTTTTCTTGGTGTTGCCTTCACTTGCACTTCCCCTTTAATATAGTGTAGTTTTACACTACCGTGGGATGGAATCCAACCGATGCCAAATTGTTTTTCTTTATACGCATACGCCTCGGCAATTTGTGGTAAAGGATTTCCTTTATTTTCAATTCTCATGAATTGGTCGCCTTCTCTTGCTCGTCGACCGATACCCTCCAGTACAGCTTGCTTCCCTTCTTGAGCAGATTCAGAAATGATTCTTGGGATCGTCTTGTATCCTAATTGTGCCTTAGCCTCCGTTTGGTCGATGGTAAGTTTTCCAGGTACTGTATTGATTTCTAATTCAGCCTTAGGCTGCTCAATCGATTGGATCGCCTTCGGTTGTTCAATTGTTTGAGTGGGTTTTTGAATGTGCAAACCCGTTTTTATAAACGTAGATTCAAGTCGAATTTGTGGTAATCTCATAATAATCCCCCGTAACACTGAAATTACAAAGAAAAGCTATTCCTTTTGAATAGCTTATCGTAAAAAGTCAACTAGGGTTGGTTGGATTATTTTTGCTCCAACCGATAAAGCAGCTCGGTGAATAGATTCTTGAGTGAGTAACTCCGTAATCACTCGTTCCATATCCACATCTTCATTTTCAGATAAAATTTTTGTCGCTGTTACTTCTTGTTGCGCAATCCGGTCTTCCATCATTTCCACACGGTTTTGTTTCGCACCAACACGTGCCTGCTCTTTTAAAAAGATATCAATATGTTGATCCATTTTCGATAAAAAGTCACCGATTTCTTCATCTTTGACGTTTGGATCTTCCAATTTTTTAATTAATTGCGATAACGTCCCATCTTCGTGAAGTAAGTTTTCAAATAGAGTTTTTCCACTTGTATTCACATCAATTGTAATTCCGTCAAAAATTTCAATATTAATGACACCATCGTTAAACTTCACTTCTTTTATTGTTTCATCGGTATTTTTCACAATTTCAGGAGCATTATTTGTATTTTTTCCATTAAAAATGTATTTATCGCCCACTTGGGTGCGGGCAATTGTATACAGTTGTTCTTGAAGTTGTTTGACCTCAACGGCAATGGCTTCTCTTTGTCCTTCATCATATGTACCGTTTGTAGCTTGTAGAGTGAGTTCACGAATCCGTTGCAAGGCACTAATTCCTTCTGCGATCGCATCGTCTGTCGTTTCAAGCCAATTATTCACTTCACTAATATTTCGGTTAAATTGTTGCACTTGGTTCAAGTCACCACGATACCCAACCCCGAGCATTGCAACAACAGGGTCATCGGACGGCCGATTAATTTTTTTCTGTGTTGCTAACTGTTCTTGGAGTTTGCCAAGTTTGTTATAACTATTACTTAAGTTTCGTAGCATATTCGTTGATAACATCGATTGGGTTACCCGCATGTGTTTCACCGCCTTTTTTTACCTTTTCCTTCAATTTAACGACCAACAATACCTGTACTATTAATAATCCGATCAAGCATTTCATCAATCACTGTAATCATGCGTGCCGATGCGTTATAAGCATGTTGGAACGTAACAAGATTTGTCATTTCTTCATCCAGGGATACACCGGATATTGATTGCCGGTTATAATCAACCGAGTCAACGAGTACTTGAACATTGTCTCGATTTCGATTGGCACTTTGCGCATTGACACCTAAGTCACCAACAAGTCCCGCATAAAAGGTTTTAAAATTGCCAGTGAGCCCCTTTGGAACTGATCCTAACTGTGTTTCTTCTGTTTTATCTTTAAAGTAGTCACCGAAATCCTTTGTAAATATATCTGCTAAACGGAAGGCATTATCATTATCGCCAGAATAGCCACCTTCTTCAAAGGCTGCTGCAATTTTTGATGGATCAGAAATAATCTCTTCATTTACCTTTATCATTTGCGCATAATGTATGGTTGGATCATATTCATAGCTATTGTTTATTGCATCGCTGCCAAAGTCAAAGAAGATAGGCGCATTATTGTTCTCACCTAATCCATATCCTTGTGTATGAATATGATTAAACTCCATCGCAAAGGCAAACGTTAGTTTATTTAAGTTCTCTAACATGTCAGGGTAATAGCCTGAGCCGACTTCACCAGGTAATTGGTAACCATAGCTTTTAATTAAACCGCCGAGTTCACCGCCAAAGCCAAGGTCTTTTATTTCTTTTCCTGCCACTTTAATAGCCGTAACCAGAGTATTTGCTCCCTTATCCCCTTTTTCAACGTTTAGTTGATTGATGTTTGAATGACCATTTGTAGCATTTACTTCAAGTAGTTTAATTCCTTCTCCATAGTCCGAACCATTAGCATGAACGATACGAATTTCATAAAGACCGACAGCGGTTCTTGATGGTTGGCCGTATTGCTTCGGAATAACAGTATTGACTTCAATATTAATGAGTTTGGATAGTTCATCTACTAAAAGATCTCGCCGATCGTAAAGATCATTCGGTAATTTTCCATGGGGTTCTACCGTTGCAATTTGTTTATTCAATTCATCAATTTGGGAAATGATGGCATTAATTTCTCCGACTTTTACATCAATTTCTTGACCAAGATCACTTTGAATCCGCACTAAAGAGTTAGAATAATAATTCAACGTTTCCGCAAACATTTTTCCATTTGATGCAACGACTTGACGTGTTGCTGAGTTTTGCGGGTTGTTCGCCAAATCTTGTAATGAATTCCAAAATTTATCCATTACCGCTTGAAGCCCGGTATCAGAAGGTTCATGAATGATATCTTCCATTTTGGCCAATGCTTGAGAAATGGAACTATAATATCCGAATTTATTGTATTCTGTACGATATTGCACATCGAGATAGTTTTCCCGAATTCGAATCACTTGTCCTGGTTCGACACCTGTTCCAATTTGTCCATATGGTGCGTTGTATGGATTCGTTGTTCGAAAATCAACCCGCTGTCTTGTGTAACCTTGTGTATTGGCATTGGAAATATTGTGGCCTGTTGTATATAGCGCTGATTGACTGGCAGTTAACGCTCGTTTTGCCGTTTCTAGTCCATGGAATGTAGATACCATGCTCGTGCCTCCGATCTCTATCTATTTAAACTTCAGAATTGAATATGGATGATGTCGTTGTTTGTTGCTTGTCAGTATTCGGTCCGTAATTATAGTTGGTGAATTTAGGTCGGAACAGATTAAGTGAGAAGTTAACAAACTGAAGTGAATGTTTGACAAGTTCATGGTTCAGTCTGTTTTGTTCTTTTATTTCTTCTAAGATTTTAACTAATTGTTGAAAGATCTCTTGTAATTTTGTTTTTTGGTTGCCTTGGGCGACTTGAATACATTCACTAATTGTTGGTAAGTTCTCTTTTCTTTCCGGAAATATTTTATTTAATTCTGTAATCCGTTGTTTTTCTAAAGCCGTAATGGATGTTACATGTTTTTGTTCGTTCGTCATTAATTGATTGAGGGCTTGAACATCACCTTTTTTAACGATGTCCGTTTTTTGTATCGTGATCTCATATAAACTCTTGTATAATGTCAGCTCTTTTTCTAATATCGTAATTAAAGTTGTAAAATCCATTGCCCTCACCTTTTCCTTATTTAAATTTGTAAACCCGATCGATATTATTTTTTGTTATGAAAATGATTGTATATTTTTTCTGCTAATGCTTGATGATTAATTTGATACGTACCGTTCTGAATTTGTTTTTTTAAACTGTTTATTTTTTCTTGTCGTACTGGATCTGTTGATTGTTGTTGAAGCTTTAAGGCTTCCGAAGAAATTTCTAATTTGTCATTTGCTTTTGTTGGGTTTTTCTTTAATGTTTCTGTTGTTTGCATCTCCCGTTTATAAGGATTGAGGCCAGATGGTCCGTAGTTTTGTATTTTCATCTGTTTTTCCTCACTTTCGTTCATTCTTAGCTAAATGTTATATCGACATTTCATGATGGAAGTTTAACGACTGGAAGCAATTTCAAACAAAATGAATACATTTGACTATTTCGGTAATGGATCAAATCTTTTGGACTAGGTAAAACTAAGTGGATTTCATTGATGTTTTCTAAACTTTTCATCAACTACAAAGTATACTTTTCTTTCCTCTAGTTCTTTTTGTCGTTGTTCTTCCCTTTCAAATATTTCCAAGTCTTTTCGCAGTTCAGTCAAACATTGCTCACAAAGTTTGCCTGTTTGAATCGGGTTCCCACATGTTTCACAAGGATATGTAAGGTTTGGAAATTGGACAAGTTTAATACGACCTTGTTTAATAAATTTATGGATAAGATCTTCAGATACCCCTGTATCTTGAACGACTTGAAGCATCGTCGCTGTCCGATTTTCACGCTTTTTTAAATAGGTACTAACTTTATCGTAAGCCATTTCTTCTTCTTTATAGCATTTATCACAAATATCACGGACGGGATTTTTTATATATAACCTACTACATTTCGAACAGTTGGCCACATCCATTGTGATCTACCTTTCTAAAATTTTCTTTATATTTATATCGTCCAAAAGTCCTAAAATGTTTAATCTGGTTAGGATGAATTGTACACCATTTGAAGTGTAAGTTGTTAAATGGAATTGTTGTAATTGGCCATGATGTATATGAGTTTACCCCCTTGCAAGGGTAAGGGATTGAATTGATTTTGCCCCGGCTTGTTTTAAAACTTGAGCTGCATGACGGAGGGTCGATCCTGTTGTATAAATATCGTCTACGAGTAAGATGTGTTTATTTTTTATTACATTTGTTGTAGGTTGTGACGTTTCCATTTGATTGGAATTTGGTTGAATTTGAAACACTTGTGGCAAGTGGATTCGTTCCTGTCGATTTTTCTTTGATTGTTTTTCTGTATGAGTTCGTTTCAGAATGTGGGACGGTGTAACGCCAGCTTCAAGAAGAAGTGCCTCAGCCTGATTAAAACCTCGTTCATATAGCCGCACTTCACTTAAAGGAATAGGCACAATGAGATCAAATGTTAAGATTTGAAGGGCTTGTCGAATATCTTCCGCAAAGACTTTGGCCAAGGCATAATCCCCACGATATTTAAATTTCGCAATTAGTTCAGCCATAAAGTCATTGTACACGTAAATAGATATGTTTTTTGTGAGCGTCCCCTTCCATTTCGGAGCATCTTCCCATCGAATGCAGTCAAGACAAAGTTCACCTTTGAAAAATTGTTGATTTAATTCATTCTTTGGTCGGTGACAAATCCGACAAGTCGGTTCAGTAATTTTTATAAGTTGTTTTTCACAATGACTGCAAATGGATCGATTAAGTTGTGCAAGAAAGACTGTTTTCCACGTGTAATTAGGGGTAATGGGTTGAAAACAGTATAGGCAAAGGGGGTTTTTGAATAAAAACATATAAAAAACACCACCTTTTTGTTAAATAATCATAAATTTATCGGTTTTATACTGGGGTTTTGTGCGAATTTCGAAGTAAAGTGTGCGGAAAATTAAAATTGTGTGCGAAATCCTATTTTCTTGTGCGAATTGGCAGTTAATGTGTGCGAACAGACCAAATTTTGTGCGAAAATGTAATATCTTGTGCGAATTCTACTTTTTTATCAAAATTAAACATCCAAAATTACAAATCTTCCAGTTCAATCGTGTATACGAGTTTATTTTTTACCATTTCCTTAGCAAATCCAAGGGAATCTAGTATTCTTCTCATCGTAAAACGAGATGATATCCGCATAAAATCCATCGCCTCTTTGATTGTAATTTCAGTTCCAAACAATAGTGCATAATCACGCAATGCCTTTACATGCGCATGTTTTGATTTATAACCACAGTTTCCACAAATCCAATGACCATGACCTCGTTCCATGCTGTATCGTTTACAATGATCACATTTAACACCTTTCGTAACATGATCTTTTGAAATTCCATATTGTTGTAATAAATTTTTATTATTTGGTTGATGATGTTTGAGTAATCTTCTAGTCAGTTTTCTCAAATCTTTTTTTGTTAAAACTTCTTTTGAATATTGCCTTTCTAAATTAGCGATTTTTTCTGGGAAAGTAGATGTTGTCGTAACAATTCGGGGAACTTCACTGTTTGCATGATTCATCCTGATTACGGCACGTTCATTTGTCATGATGACAATCGGTTCTATCGGTATACTTTTAAATTTGTAATTTTCCAACCACAGTTTCAAATGGTATGCCTGCCTTTTCACTTGGACAACCGGGTTCGGCAAGGCTTCTTCTTTATCATTGTTTTTACGAATGAGTTGTTTAAAAACCGGGTCAAATGTTAATATACCGGAGTAATTTTTTATTTCAGCTGGAATTAATAGTTTTTGTGACGCAATGAGTGTATCAATTTGAAAGTAATGTTTTCCATCAAAAAGTCGTAAGTCATGTAAGATTTGGTAATATTTTTCATTCAGATAAGTTAGTGGGTAATCAATCGACTTTTCTCCTTTGAAACCAGTTAAAAACATCAAATAATCAGTTTCTATCAGTTCTCTTTTAGGAAAAGAAATATCTAATCTTTCAAGTAATACCTCGTATGTTTGCAAAGATTGTGATTTTTCACGTTTTTTAATGATCATTGTTACATATACCCCCTATTTTCTACTTTTTTAATGGAAAAATAACGAATTTGGATGATAACTACCGTTTGTACAAGTGGGAATATCTACAATTTGTGCGAAATCCTTATGAAAGTGTGCGAAATCAACAAATTATGTGCGAAATTACTTCAAAGGTGTGCGAATCAGAAAAATATCGTGCGAAATTGCTAAATTCTGTGCGATTAACCAAAAAAGTGTGCGAATTTCCCAACACTCCCCACCAAATTGTCACCCATCCACCAATCTCTTCGAACGAGCATCACGATTCATCCGTAGTAACTGATTTCGTGCGCGAATCATTGCCCGCGTTTGTCCGTGATGAAAAAATGTAATGTTCCCATCGGGATATTGGGGACTGCGGCCAACACGTCCGGCAATCTGCACTAATGCACTTTCCGTAAACGTGTCATCTTCTGCACCAACTACTGCTACATCAATATTTGGAAAAGTCACCCCCCGCTCCAAAATGGTCGTCGTTAATAAAATGGGTATCTTAGAATCTCGCATGGCTTGCACTTTTTCCTTACGCGCAGGATCTTCGGAATGGACTGATTCAATTCGAGTATCAAACTCACGAAAGAGAGGCAAGGCCATCTCCATCAATTCAATATGAGGAAAAAAGATCAATGCCTGCTTTCCACTACCCAACCGCTGTTGAAACCACTTCAATACAGACTTCGGAATCTTGCCCTTTTCGATATCCTTTCGCCAGTTGCCACACCATACAAACGTCGGAATAGGTAAAGGATGACGGTGAAAACGAGCCGGTAATATAACACAGTTCCGCTTGCCACTATAACATTCCCGTTGCCAAACTTCCTTTGGTGTTGCGGTTAAAAAGATAAGGGCACTATTGTTTGTACAAGCAGCCTCCGCCGCATGTTGCAACATTTCATCTGCAGCATAGGGAAAAGCATCGACTTCATCAATAATCATGACATCAAAAGCCTTTTTAAATCGGAGTAATTGATGGGTTGTTGTAATGACTAGAGGGGCAAAACAATGGCGATCTTCACTCCCGCCATATAATGAGGCAATTGGAACTTTTGGAAAAACCCGGCGGAATCGGGGTGTCAATTCTAAAACAACATCTGTCCTTGGGGTTGCAATGGCTATTCGGAGACCCAGTCTCATCCCCTCTTCAATCCCTTCAAATAACATCTCTGTTTTTCCAGCACCACATACCGCCCAAACTAATAAATCCGTACGTTCCCGAATTGCTTCTTTAATTTTTGCTGACGCTTCCGCCTGAGAAGGAGACAACGTTCCAGACCACTCTAAAACATCATCATATTGAAATGTAGGCGTCGGTCCTTTCCATTCTAATAACGGTGTACATTGCGTAACTCGGCCCATCATAATACATTGCCGACAATACACACATACATTTTTACAACGAGAACATCGAAAAGAATAAAACAGTTGCATTTCTCGATTTCCACACCGACCACAACGATAACCCCCAGCTTCAGATAAAATCCCTTGTCGATATACAACATAACCATGTTGAACATGTTCATGAATTTCTTCGATCGAAAAAGGGACTTCCTCTAATAACAAACTCCGTCCACTTAAAAAGTGTTGGAGATCCAGATTAAACGGAAACATAAAATCAATTGGTTTTTCGATTACTTCATCGACATCACCAATCCGTACAATTTCACCATCCGCGTGCTCCCCTTTAACCAACACTTGCGGCACAAGTTCTTGATCTTGTTTTAAAAATAACAAAAAACCACCTCACCAACTTTCATAAATTGTAATGGAAAAAACAGATGAACACTTGCTAATCGGAAAAGGAAAATCATGAGGAAACAAGGATAAGGAAAAAATGAGGAGAAGGGAACAGGTTTCACACAAGTTCCCATAGAAAAATGATAAGGTTGGTAAAAGTTATTTCGGCATCCACCCAAGACCAAAAGCACCTTCACCAAGATGCGTTCCAATCACCGGCCCAAAATAACTTAAGGTAAACTCCACATTCGGGAATTTTTCCTGAAGGTCCGCAATCCATGCTTTTGCCTCTTCTTCACGATTGGCATGGATGACACAAGCTTGTAACGGAGTTCCTTTTTTCGCATCTTCTTCAAACAGCTCTGTTATACGAGCTAGCGCCTTTTTCTTTGTACGTATCTTTTCAAATGGTACTATGACTTTATCAACGAAATGTAAAACGGGTTTCACTTGTAACAAGCTACCAATTAAAGCAGATGCTCCACTTAAGCGACCACCTTTTTGTAAATTCGTCAAATCATCTACCATAAAATACGCCCGGGATTTCGCTTTCAGCTCGTTCAACCGTTTCATAATCTCTTCAGGGTTAACACCTTCACGAGCCAATTTTGCTGCTTCCAATGCATAAAACCCTTGAATCATACAACTGCTTTCAGAATCAAAAGGATACACGTCAATCCCTTCAACCATTTCACCAGCAGTAACGGCCCCTTGATATGTACCGCTAATTCCACTAGATAAATGGATACTAATTATCGCATCATAATCTTTTGCTAATTTCTCGAATAATTCAACAAACTTCCCCGTCGATGGCTGTGTAGTCTTCGGTAATTCTTTTTGTCTACGCATCATTTCGTAAAAATCTTCCGCTTTCATTTCAACTTCTTCTTTATATGACTCATTTCCAAATATGACACTCAACGGAATCATATGGATATGATGTTCTATTCGAATCTCTTCTGGAATGTAGGCCGTACTATCAGTAACAATAGCGGTCTTCAAAATTATGCACTCCTTTTTTTAATCTTATTTATACGTCGTGCTAAAAAGAAACAAGTATCATTGTACTATTAATAACGATAATTAGGAAGAGGTTACTCAGGAAACAATTCTACAAATATGTACGATTTCCTTCATTTTTTGTCAATTTATTGAAAAGGTTTTCAAAAAACCGTTCCTAATATATACTTATGTTAAAATTTTCCCAAAAAAATAAACTGCCCCTAGATCGGAGCAGTTAAAACGTTCATCATAATTAACTAATTTTTACCTCTACCCAGCCTTTTTTAATTGCCTCTACCACAGCTTGTGTACGGTCTTCACAATTCATCTTTTGTAAAATATTACTTACATGGTTTTTGACAGTTTTTTCACTAATAAAGAGACGTTCTCCAATTTTACGGTTACTTTTTCCTTCCGCTAATAGCTGCAAGACTTCACATTCACGGCGAGTTAATAAATGATAAGGACGTCTTACTTCATAGTTTACGTTAGCTCCACCACTTGCTTGGTATTTATTGGCCGTTTCGGCAAGACGACGGAATTCTTTCACGAGGTTATGAGTTACTTTCGGATGAATGTAAGAGCCACCATCAATCACAACTTTAACCGCTTCAATTAAAGCATCTACATCCATTTCCTTTAATAAATAACCGCTTGCACCAGTCTTAAGAGCATGAGTAACATAGTTTTCATCATCGTGAATGGATAAAATAATAACCTTTGTGTCTGGGAAAGTTCTCACAAGTTGACGTGTAGCTTCCACACCATTCATATTCGGCATATTTATATCCATTATTACAACATCGGGTTTATGATTACGTACAAGTTCAATTACTTGATCTCCGTCTGAACCTTCTCCTACGACCTCAAAGCTTTTCTCAAACTCTAGTATTTTTTTAATTCCTTCTCTATATAATTGATGATCATCAATGACTAATATTTTTGTAGTCATATTCATTCCCCCTCTTTCCATTGGCTAGGCAACACTATCAATATGTATCCAAAGTAAACCTCGTTAGCTTGACACCCTTTTTCTTTATATTCATTGTAAATGATATTTTACAAACGAAACTAGGTCCATAATACTTATTTTATCGGTATTTCGATCAATACTTTTGTACCACAACCCTTGTCTGATAAAATCTTAAGTTTTCCCTCCAAAAGTTCTACTCGTTCTTTCATCCCACGAATTCCAAAGGAGCCTTCCTTCTTAATGGTTGGATCAAAACCTGCACCGTCATCTTTAATTACAGCCAATACTTTCGTTTCGTTTATTTCTAGCTTCACTTGAATTTCAGTTGGGTTTGCATGTTTTAATGCATTTTGGACCGATTCTTGAATCAAGCGGAATAAGGCAACTTCCATCTTCGAATCGAGTCGGCGTTCAGTCCCAATAAAGACAAAATCAATGAAAATGTTTCGATGTTTGTTGTACTCTTCCACCGTTTGGAGATATTTTTTTAAAGTCGGCACTAACCCGAGGTCATCTAGAGCCATCGGACGCAAATCGTAAATAATATGGCGAACTTCGTATAATGCCTCCCGAATCGTTTTCTTTAATCCCCGAATTTCTTCGAGTGCCTCTTCAATACCTCTTTCACGGTAAATCTTTTCAATTAAATCCGATCGCATCATGACATTCGCTAACAATTGGGCTGGACCGTCATGCATTTCCCGTGATAGCCGTTTTCGTTCTTCTTCTTGAGCTTCAATAATTTTTAATCCAAATTCTTGTTTTTCACGGGCATCAGCTACGATTTCAGATACATTTTTCAAATCGCCTGTTAAGTAATTTAAAACAACCGAAATTTGGGTTACTAATCGATCCGCTCGTTCAATTGTTTCTTGAATGCCTACAATTCGACGTTCCAATTCATCCCGTCGGTTACGTAATTGTTTTTCAATTTGTCTTGTCATCGTCAGCTTGACTTGTAAGTTGTGAGCATGTTCATAAGCCCGACGGACTTCTTCTTCTGAGTACTTATTAAAATACTTGCTCACTTCCGAAAGTCGTTTCCGGGCTTTACGCACTTCTCGATCAAGGGCTTCCTCTTCCTCAATAATTTCAATAACCATTTTTTTAATTTTTTTAATTTCATCAATAATCGACATATAATCGTTTCGACTCTGTTCACCAATTTCAAAGATTTCGGTTTTACTATGATCAACAGTCTCTATCATATTCTGAATGATTTTATCAATTGTTTTTACATTTAAATAATCTGCCGTCATTTCATTCACTCCAAGAAAACTCACTTCTAAAAATAATTCTAATCATATCGTAACATTATTAAATTATAAATCATGTAAAAATAAGATAGTAATTATTGGTAATAAGTGTTCTTAATATTATTGTATCATGTTTTAATAGGCTTACTTATAGGAAATACCAACCATTTATTGCAGCCGTGATTTTTTCTCTATATAATAGAAGGTATGTGGTAATTTCGAACTGTTTGCTTTAATTATGCATAATTTTTTAAAATAAGATCAATTTACATGAGAGGGGCGATTTCACATGCGGAACGCCTATTTAACTGTGAAAGGCTATGGGGAACATGAAATTGTCATACAAAAGTCACGCTTTATTTGCTATGTTGATCGCGTTGAAACCGAAGAAGATGCCCAAGCTTTTATTCAAAAAATAAAAAAGATGAACCATGATGCAACCCATAATTGTTCGGCCTACTTAGTTGGAGAACATGACCAATTTCAAAAAGCGAACGATGACGGGGAGCCTAGTGGAACAGCTGGTGTACCGATGTTAGAAGTTTTAAAGAAAATGAATGTAAAAGATACGGTTGTTGTTGTTACCCGTTATTTCGGGGGAATTAAACTCGGTGCAGGTGGTCTTGTCCGCGCATATTCGAAAGCAACTTCAGAAGGTTTGAAGGCGGTTGGCATTGTAGAACGTAAATTAACACGGATCATGCATACGACAATTGATTATACATGGTTAGGAAAAATCGAAAACGAATTACGCTCATCGAATTATCCGATCAAAGAGATTCATTATTTAGATAAAGTAGAAATTGAAACATATGTTGAGGAAGGGAAGGAAGAAGATTTCCGAACCTGGATGACAGAACGAACAAGTGGCCAAGCAGATATTCGAGAAGGAGAGGTCATCTATTTAGAGACTTTGGTTTCGCAATAGGAAAGGAGAATTTTCTATGGTCGAAAATTCTAGACTCCGTAGACGGAGAAAAAAGAAGAAAAAGAAATGGTTTTTGCTTACGCCGATTATCGTCATTTTATTGGCGATCATCGCATACGGTGGACATCTAGTGTTGAAAGTGATGAACGTGACAAGTGATGCCCATCAAGAATTAACCCGTGGTGAAATGTCAGATAAACGGGTGACACCTGTATATCCTGGTAAAGATAATTTTTCCGTATTATTTATCGGAGTCGATGAACGACCTGGGGAAACCAAAAGTCGATCTGATGTTTTATTGCTAGCCACATTTAATAAAAATGATCATTCGATTAAGTTATTAAGCATTCCGCGGGATTCACGGGTGGACATTCCTGGATACAAAACCCAAAAGATTAACAATGCCAACTTTTTCGGTGGTCCAGATCTAGCCGTTGAAACCGTTGAAGAATTGCTTGATATTCCCGTTGATTACTATGTAAAGTTGAATTTTAATGCTTTTATTGATATCGTCGACGCCTTAGACGGAGTCACAGTCAATGTGCCATTTACGTTTACAGAAAAAAATAGTAAAAATAAGCCGATTACGCTATATAAAGGACGACAAACTCTAGATGGAGAAGAAGCTCTTGCTTATGTGCGAATGCGAAAACAAGACCCGATGGGGGATTTTGGACGAAATGAACGTCAAAAGGAAGTCGTTGAAGCCATTATTCGAAAAGCAGGATCCTTGTCTTCCATCACGAAATACGGAGAGGTTTTAGACGGTCTCGATGACAATTTATCAACAAACCTGACCTTCCAAAATATTGTTGCTTTACATCCCTATGCAAAGTCGATCTCCAACATCGAATCATTAAAATTATCCGGTGAAGATTTGTATATAGACTCTGTTTATTATTTTGCACTGGATGAATATTCTGTATCCGAAACTTCGCAAATGTTAAAAGAACATCTGGAAATTTCAACAACCAATACGGCAATTGACTATAATTCTTAAAAGGAAAGGAAAAGCTCCTTGAATAGGTATGGTACCCAAAAAGTAGAGTAAAAAATCTAACTTTTCGGAGTCACTACCTGGATAAGGAGCTTTTTTATTGTTGCGTATAATAATCTTCCCAATGCGTTCCAAGCATCAACACAACTTAGACTTTACTCCTTAAGCAACTTCTCTTTCACAAACTTTAACACATCATCACGAAGGTCATCCCGCTGCAATGCAAATTCTACCAAAGTTTTTATATAACCGATCTTGTTACCGATATCATATCGTTTTCCTTCAATTTCGTAAGCATAAACACGTTGAAACTGATTTAATGTTTGTAAAGCATCGGTAAGTTGTATTTCTCCATCTGCGCCTGGCTGTTGAAATTCTAAAACTGGGAAAATTTCAGGTGTCAGCACATAACGACCAACAACCGCAATATTGGAAGGTGCCTGCCCTTTCACAGGTTTTTCCACTAAATTCAAAACCTCATATATACGATCCTCGCAAATGCCGGGCTCGACTATGCCATATCGCTCCGTTACTTCTGGGGCGACCTGCTCGACACCGATCACACTTCCACTTTTTTGCCTAAACACATCAATCAATTGTTTGATGGATGGTTGTTCACTAACGAAAATATCATCACCAAGTAATACTGCAAAAGGTTCTTCACCAATAAATTTTCGGGCACACCATATTGCATGACCGAGCCCTTTTGGTTCTTTTTGCCGAATGTAGTGAATCTCCACTTCTGATGGATGCCGCACCTTTTCTAATAAATCCAATTTTCCCCGTTTAATCAAAGTTTCTTCCAATTCAAAGGCATAATCAAAATGATCTTCGATTGCCCGTTTTCCTTTACCTGTCACAATAATAATATCCTTTATTCCTGCTTCCACCGCTTCTTCAACGATATATTGAATAGTAGGTTGGTCAATTATAGGTAACATTTCTTTCGGCATCGCCTTTGTTGCAGGTAAAAAACGGGTCCCAAGACCAGCAGCAGGTATAATTGCTTTTCGTATTTTCAAGGGGTCTATCACCTTCTTCAACCACATACTTACTTAAGATATGTATATTTTTAGAGTAAAATAAAATGTGTAAAATCATGTAAATTTTCCTGTCATATTTTTTTCATTATCCTGCTTGCTGTTCCTTACAAATTAATCAGAAAGAACGATTCGTCCTTTAACCGATAGGTTTGTAACAAAACATAGAATTAAATCCATCTACTTCCTCTATTTAAAACAGAATAAAAAAGTGTTCCACCATTAAAATGGAAGAACACTTTCAGTCTCGCAATCTTTTCGTTAAAACCAATATATATATAAGTTTTTAATATGATTTTTTCTTCAAACGCCCCAATCACATTCTTACATTCGTCATTCAAAGCTTTTGTCTTATTCAAACTTCATTTTTTGTCGCTGAACTTGTAAAATCAAGCGATCTAATTCTTGACTTTTCTGAACACATTCCAACGAATGCATACCCTTTTGTCGGGCACATTCAAACATTTCTTTTCTCTTTTTTTCTATTTCAAAAATTAAAGAAAGTTTTGCATTCAACAATAAGGAATCCACCCCTCGCAAATTTAAACCGTGATAGTTCAAAGTACATATTAAGAATAATTTTTTATTAAAATAATATTTTTTTACAAAACTAATACTAGTATAACGTATAGGAAACTTTTAGTCTGTGACAAAATTATGAATTATAGTTGTCTATTTACAGTTCTTTTAAATCCTTACAACACCACCTGAATCTTTTGGACTATTTTAAATTAATATTTTTTAAAATTCAATAGTTTTTTTATAAAATGATTATTGTGAATTATTATTAATTATCTGTCGTTAATTTAGTACTTTAATAAAATAGATTTATCGTCATTTTTTCACTGATCTTTACGATTTAAAATTGAGTGTTGGGTCTTTCGTCATTATTATGTTAAAATGAAGAATTAAAAGTGACGAATATTCATGCCAACGGATAGCGAAAATAATCCTCTATGTAAAAAGTTGAAGAAAATATTTTTATTTTGTCACATTTTACGGTATTATGTCTTATGACGAATTTATTATAATAGCTTGGATAGGTGTTTTTTATTTTAGGATATAAACGTTGGAGGGAATCATTTTGAGAAGCGAACGAAAGAGAACAAAAAAGAGAAAATGGCTGAAAATTACGTTCATTACATTATCCGTAATTCTTTTACTCGTTGTCGGTTATTTATTCATGTTGTACAAATCTTTAACGAACACTGTAGCCAATATGCATGAACCTGTTCGTGATGGACAAATTTCCGAAAAGCGTGATCAAGAAATTAATTTTAAAAATAAAGATCCCTTCTCTATCCTGCTTCTTGGTGTAGACCAACGTGCGGGTGACAAAGGACGTTCAGATACCATCATCGTGATGACCGTCAATCCAAAAAAGCAATCCATAGAAATGGTAAGTATTCCTCGTGATACACGAACAGAAATTATCGGCAGAGGATTTGAAGATAAGATTAACCATGCCTATGCATTTGGCGGTGTTGAAATGTCAATCAATACAATTGAAAACTTTTTAGATATTCCGATTGACTATTTTGTTCAAGTAAATATGGAAGGTTTTAAAGAAATCGTGGATGCCGTTGGTGGTGTAACGGTTGATAATGACTTAGAATTCTCCTATGATGGCCACTCATTCCCTAAAGGAAAAATCACATTAAATGGGGAAGAAGCTCTTGCCTATTCCCGAATGAGAAAAGCTGACCCACGTGGAGATTTCGGCCGTCAAATTCGACAACGCCAAATTATTGAAGGTGTCATTAAAGAAGGTGCGAGTTTAGAAACATTGGTAAATTACGGAACAATTTTTGAAGCCTTATCTGATAATGTAAAAACAAATTTAACCTTTGATCAAATGGTCGCAGTCCAAGCCAATTATCGTGCTGCGGCAAAATCGATAAACCAACACCAAGTCAATGGTTCCGGTAAGCGAATCAATGGCATATATTATTACATCGTACCTGAAGAAGAAAAGTTAACAATCCAAAACTTATTAAAGGATCATTTGGAATTAAAATAAATATCATTGTTTACAGAGGCCATAGCGTAACGATGGCCTCTTTTTATTTTTGATTCAATACGTTCACATATAGACGTATATGTACACGGCTTTAATACTTGTTTCACTCCAAAGAGAAAGGACCATCCTAATATAGGATCGCCCTTTTTAAACTTATACTAATCAAGTACGAAGCCATTTCATTATTTCACCGACTGTAGCATTTTTACCATACATTAACATACCAACTTTGAAAATCTTACCAGCTAACTTCATCATGAGCCAGATGGTTGCCACTAAGATCAATAAAGAAATACTAATTTCAAGCCAATTCCATTCATCTAATCGAACAAGACGCGCTAATAAAATAGTCGGTGATGTAAATGGGATATACGTTAATGCTTTTGCTAACGCGCCCGTCGGGTCTGATAAAACTGGACCAATAAAGAAGAATGAAATAAATGGAATCATCATGATCATCCCTTGGAAGTTACCTGCCGTAGAAATATCCGACATTGTAGCACCCATTCCGACAAAAATCGACGCAAACAATAAGTAACCTAATACGGCAATTAATAAGAACAATAACAACTGTGGTTGCAATAAATATTCAAATAATGGGAAGTCATTAAATTTATACAATGCAAATCCAAGAGCAAAGACGAGGATAATCGCCGCTTGAATCATCGCTAGGACGAAATAACCGATGATTTTACCTTGCATTAATTCATTTGGTGTAACGGAAGATAAAATAATTTCCGCAATTTTGTCTTTCTTCTCTTGAGATGCACTTTGGAAAATCATCATACCTGTGAAAATAATGGAAAGTAAGATAATACCTGCAAAAATTCCTGGGACAACCCGTTTCATTAACGGATCTTCACCTGCCGCCAATTGTTCCTCTGTTACAGTATCCCCCTGTAAGTCATCTAACGATTGTACTTGTACATCAATATTTTGGGCAATGGCAGCCATTTGTTCCTCTGTTAAACCAAGTTCTTGTAGTTGGAGACTTTTGATAGGTTGTGTTAATATTTGCAGTTGCCCTACATTCGGAAAGTCATTACTTGTATAAACAGGAATTTTACCTTCCGTTAAGGCCGTTTCATTTACAAACATGTAAGCTGTATCTTCAGACTCTTCTAATTCGGCTTCAACATCTGTTTCATTAATATCCGTTGGTTGCAATTCCAAGTCCAGATCAGCTTGTTCAACAATCGCTTCCATACTTGTCAATATACCTAATTCATCATGAACAAAAACAGTCGCCTTTTCGGAATGGTCGTCACCAAAAAGACTGCCTAGTAAACCAAAAAGAACGATAAGCAATGGGGTCACGAATAAACTGATAAGAAATGTTTTGTTTTTTAAATTCCGTTTAATTTCCCATTTTGCAACTTTCAACGAATTACGCATTGGTTCCACCTACCTCTTCTAACGATTGACGTTCACTATCTTTTAATAAATTTTTATCAGTCGCAATATCAATAAAGATTTCATGCAGTGACACACGGTCTAAAGTTAATTCATTAATCACAATCTCATCAGGTAATGTTTTTAACCATTTTGGTGCTTCTACATCCTTCGTTAAATATAAGATAGATGTATCATCCGTTTGTTCAACACGAACAACTTCTGGAATTTTTTCAAGTAATGAGATATCATTTTTTCCATGGATCGTACATTTGAAATTGGCATACTGTTTTTTCACATCTTCTAATGTACCATAAATGACTTTATGCCCCCGTTGAATCATAAACACTCGGTCACACATTTCCTCAACAAGATTCATTTGGTGGGAAGAAAGAAGAATGGCTGTACCGCTTTTAGCCAGATTTCGAATTTCAGTTTTTAAAACTTCCTGGCTAACTGGATCGAGACCAGAAAAAGGTTCATCAAGAATTAATAGTTCAGGTTCATGAATGATAGACGAAATGAACTGGACCTTTTGCGCCATCCCTTTTGATAATTCTTCCATTTTTACATGTTCTTTTCCTTCAAGATCCAATTTTTTCAAATATTCCATAGCTCTTTGTTTTGCTTTATCTAGTGGGTAATCTTTTAATTCAGCTAGGTAAAGCAAAATATCCATAACGCGAACATCTTTGTAAAGACCACGTTCCTCTGGTAAATAGCCTATTTTATTTCGTGGAATTCCTTTCCCTTTATGATTATGGAAAATAACCGATCCTTCATCAGGCATTAAAATGCCCATAATACTACGAATCGTTGTTGATTTTCCCGCACCATTTGGCCCAAGAATTGCCATGATTTCACCACTATGAACTTCAAAAGATATGCCATGAAGAACTTTTTTATCTTTGAAAGATTTTTCTAGCCCTTCAACACTGAGTAATACATTCATGATTTGCACTCCTTCCCATTATTCAAACCGTTTTAATGATAATCACTACTTTCATATACGAAAATAGGCTCATGAAGTTTCATTTTTGCACTAATTTTGCGATAATCTACTTATTTTTAAATCTAACTGTAGTTTTTTATTAAAAAAATCATGGATTACACTAGATTTTGTGCGAAACTGCCTATTTTTTGTGCGGATTTCTATATTTTTGTGCGAACTAACCATTTTTTGTGCGATTTCTCTATTTTTTGTGCGAATTGCCATTTTTTCGTGCGTTTTCCTCTACTTTTGTGCGAATTGACTTCTTTTATGCAATGATTTTCTTATTTTTTAACTATGTTAAATCTTTCTTTAAGAAAATCCGTATTGAAATAAACCAGGATATGAAGATAACGACAATTGTAGATGGAATCATCACTAAAAACGGACGATTTTTAATTATCATTATAAAACTGTTTATATAATCCAAAATATTTGTTTTTACATCTAACCAAATTACAAACCCAGCCAGGACGACTGGACCAATCACCATACTAATTATTTGAAAAATAAAGGCAAACATAAAAGTAAATTTAACGTAAAAAGGAATATAAAATGTGATAACCATTAAGGTGATTAGATAAAACATAAACCATGATGTAAAGGTTAACGGTTCATGATCTAAATAATTTAAAACCATATGTGCAATTTGATCCACGAAGTAATAGTAAAGAAAGGCAAGAAACATAAATATAATGGAATACACATATTTCGCATGAATGACTTCTTTCCGTGTTATAGGTAGACTCACAACAAATTTATGCATTCCTGACTGATTATCATAGTAAAATAAACCAATAACAAAGCCGAGCATAATCCCAACCATTACTGGCATGCCACTAACATTAATGACATAACTCAAAGGAAGCATAAGAAGCAAAGTCCAAATAAAACTTTGATTTAATAAAAAATCTTTTTTCAATAAGGCTTTCATTTTGCTCGCTCCCTTCTTGTCGTGTAATACATAATATCTTCTAGCGTGGCTTGCTCTATAATAAATTCATCTTCAAGACCTTCAAAAATCGAGGGATCTCCTTCATACAAACCTGTAAAGTTTTGAGATGTTTTTTTATAACCTTTTAATATTTTTTTCAAATCCGCATCTAATTGGTTTGTCTGTCCCTTAACAAGGAAAAATTTGCTTCTAATCTCGTCAATTGTTTTCTGAAATTGTAATCTTCCCTTATAAATGAAAACAATATGGTCTGCAATTTGATCAAGATCTTGCGTAATATGGGTCGAAAAAAAGATCGACTGGTTTTCATTGATCATCAAATTTTGCAATTCATCTAGTAATTCCCTTCGAAAAATGGGATCGAGACCTGCTGTCGGTTCATCCATAATAATTAACTCCGGCCGATGGGATAAGGCGAAAAGAAGAGAAGCTTTCATTTTCATACCTTTGGAAAATTTTTTTAGTTTTTTCCGTTCTGGTAACTCAAATCGATCCACATATTTTTGGTAAAGTTCATCGTCCCAGCTTGGATAAACTTCGGAAATAAATGCCTTTGCTTTTTTTAAATTAAAATCTTCATAAATGTGTAGCGTATCATAGACAAAGCCGATCTTTTCTCTTAAGTGAGCCTTGTGATTTGGCTCATTAAAAATTCGAATGTCTCCTTCATCCGGTCGAACAGCATCTAATATCATACGTATAATTGTACTTTTACCAGATCCGTTCGGACCGATAAAACCGGTAATGTATCCCTTTGGCACTGTAAAGCTGACATCTTCAACTTGAAATTCTTTATATTTTTTTGAAATATGGTTTAACTCAATGGCATTCACGTCGTTCACCTTCCTTTATAACAAATGGGTATTTTGATAGGTCAAGATTCATTTATACCTGTATCCATTAACGGTCCCCTTCTTTATAGTAAATCCGCACCATATCATGAAGGTCCTGTTCCGTTAAGCCGATTTTTTTTGCCTCTAAAACGATCTCTTCCAGTTGGTTTTCTAGCTCACGAATGCGCCATTCTTTTAACACTTGTGGTTGTTGACCAGCAACAAAGGTCCCTTTTCCAACCGCAGAAAAAAGATATCCTTCCTTTTCTAGTTCTTCATAGGCCCGTTTCGTCGTAATAACACTCACATTTAACTCTTTTGCCAATAGACGCATAGATGGCAACGCATCGCCCTCTTTTAACTCACCTGTCATGATTTGATTTTGAATTTGTTGTTTGATTTGTTCATATAACGGTGTTTTACTCGTATGCGATAGAACAATTTGCATTGGGAACTACCCCCCGAATGTAGATATTGTCATTAATGTATATATTGTATATACACACTATATTATTTATATACATATTTGTCAATACGATTTTAAATAATTAGGCTTGGATATTAATGGAATTGACTGATTTCCATTTTTTACTTTACTAAGTTTTAGATTTCGCACAACAATTGATAATTTCGCACGTTTTTTGTAAAATTCGCACAAAATATGCAAGTTTCGCACACAATTTCGGATATTCGCACGCAAAATTAAAAATCCGCACGCTTTTATACGAAAATCGCACAAAATCACAACCTATTCACAGGATTAAGCTATAAAAAACTTCATTTTTATATCTTTTTAGACAAAAATGAATAAAACTGACCGTTTTTTATGTAAAATACGTCTTTTTTTCTTATCTTTTCACGCAAAAAACCCGAATGCCATAAAGTGCATCCGGGTTTTCCATATAAACCTTTATTCTATTAAACTTCTAATAAAAATTGTTCAGGATCTTCTAGTAATTCTTTAACACGTACTAAGAATGTAACAGCTTCTTTTCCATCAACAATACGGTGGTCATAAGATAATGCAATGTACATCATTGGGCGGATTTCAATTTTCGTATTATTTTCTACCGCGACTGGACGGTATTTAATAGAATGCATACCTAAAATACCAGCTTGTGGTCCATTTAAGATTGGTGTGGACATTAAGGAACCGAATGTTCCGCCGTTTGTAATTGTAAATGTACTATCTTGCATATCTGCTAATGAAAGTTTATTTTCTCTTGCTTTTTTCGCCATATCAGCAATGTCTCTTTCAATTTCAGCAAAGTTTTTGCGGTCTGCGTCACGAACAACTGGAACTACGAGACCACTATCTGTAGATACTGCAATACCGATATTGTAATATTTTTTAACGATTAATTCGTCACCACGAATTTCTGAATTCAAGTGTGGAATTTCTTTCAATGCAGCCACAACAGCTTTCGTAAAGAATGACATGAATCCTAGTTTTACATCATGTTTTTCTAGGAAGCTCTCTTTTCTTTTCTTACGAATATTCATTACTTCTGTTAAGTCTACTTCATTAAACGTTGTAAGCATTGCTGCTGTATTTTGAACGTTTTTCAAGTTTTTGGCAATTGCTTGACGACGTCTTGACATTTTGATAACTTCTACACGATCGTCTTCAACAGGTGCTGCAGTTACAGGTGTTGGTGTAGTTGTTGCAGCAGGTTTTTGTGTTGTGAACGTCATAACATCTTTTTTATTTACACGGCCTAACGGATCAACCGTTGAAACTTGGCTTAAGTCAATTCCTTTTTCTCTTGCTAGTTTACGGGCAGCTGGTGTTGCAATGACACCGTTATTTGCAGTTTTACTTTCTGTTGCAGGTTGTGTAACGCTTGCCGCTGGTTGAGCAGGTGCCGCTGCTACTTCTTCTTTTGCTGGTTCTGATGCAGCTGGGGCGCTTTCCCCTGAACCGCTTGATGCAGTAGCTCCTTCTTCTACGATGGCAATGGTATCACCCACATTAACTGTATCTCCTTCTTCAGCTAATGTTTCTTTTAATACCCCGTCATAATCAGAAATAATATCTACGTTTACTTTGTCTGTTTCTAATTCTACGATTGCCTCACCTTTTGATACTGCATCTCCTGGTTGTTTTAACCAGTTCGCAACCGTCCCCTCTGTAATTGATTCTGCCAACTCTGGAACTTTAACCTCTGCCATAATTTCTACACATCCCTTTTTGTTTTTAATTATTATGTTGAAACCGAGAGCTGTCTCAACAGTGATAAGAGGAGGGGCTCTCATCTACAAATAAATTCAACCCAAAACGTTCTTGAACATATAAATGGTTATTTTAGAGCCCTTCCTCATTTTCATTGAGAGAGCACCCGATATTCTTATGCATTCACATTAACAATTGCTTTGTGTGTTAAAGCTGTCGTAACAATGCGTTCTTGTTCTTTTTTATGAACACGACTATTACCTTCAGATGGACTTGCCATTGGAGGTCTACCCACGTAACAAACTTTTACACCTTCAGGAGCTAATTCTTGTAATTTTGGTGCAATATAATTCCATGCACCCATGTTTTGTGGTTCATCTTGAGCCCAAACGACTTCTTTTAAGTTTTTATATTTGCTTAAAAGCTTGCTGATTTCATCTTTAGGGAATGGATATAGTTCTTCTACACGTACGACATCAAGCCATTTAAAGTTTTCCGGTTCCTTCAAGTTTTCCGATAACTCTACAGCTAAACGTCCTGTTGAAAAGACAACTCGTTCTACTTTATTCGGTTCGGTTCCAAGTCCTGGTTGTTCAATAATTCGTTGGAACTCACCATTTGTAAATTCCTCAATATAACTACTTGCTTCTTGATTTCGTAATAAACTCTTCGGTGACATAATGATCAACGGTCGAATTTCATCCGTACCTAATAGTTTTGCCTGACGACGTAGAATATGGAAGTATTGTGCTGAGTTCGATAAGTTTGCAACGGTCATGTTGTTTTCAGCAGCCAATTGTAAGAAACGTTCTAAACGGGCACTGGAGTGTTCAGGACCTTGTCCTTCATAACCGTGTGGCAGCAACAACACAAGTCCCGATTTTTCTCCCCATTTTGAACGGGCAGCCGAAATAAATTGGTCAATGATGACTTGTGCACCGTTTGCAAAATCACCGAATTGAGCTTCCCAAAGTACTAAAGTATCTTTTGCTTCAATACTATAACCATATTCAAAGCCTAGTACACCTGCTTCAGAAAGTGTACTATTATGAATTGCAAAACTTGCTTTCGCATTGCTTAAATGTTGCAATGGAATGTATTTCTCACCTGTTTCAACGTCTCGTAAAGCAACATGGCGATGTGAGAATGTACCCCGTTCCGTATCTTCCCCTGTGATTCGGATTGGTGTACCGTCATGTAAAATGGATCCAAAGGCTAAAGCTTCAGCATGACCCCAATCTACTTTTCCTTTACTTTCAAAAGCTGCATTTCGACGGTTCAAAATACGCTCTAGTTTCTTAAAGACATTAAATCCTTCTGGCCATTTTAACAATTCTTCATGGATTTGTGTAAGCGTCGCTTTATCCACTGTCGTGTCTACTTTCGGAAAGTCTTTCGTTGCATTTTTTTGCAGTTCTGCAATTGTCGGAACGTCTTTAACATCTTTATCAATAGCATCATGTGCTTCTTTTAAGCGGTTCAATGTTGCTGTTTCAATTTCTTTAACCTTTTCCTGTGTTAAAGTATTTTCGCTTATCAGTTTTTTACTATATACAGCAGTAATCGTCGGATGGCTTTTAATTTTGCTGTACATAATTGGGTTTGTTGGGATTGGTTCATCGGTTTCGTTATGCCCTAAACGACGATATCCAATTAAATCGACAACTACATCTTTATGGAATGTTTGACGGTATTCAAAAGCCAATTGCATTACTTTTAATACCGCTTCTGGATCATCGGCGTTTACATGGAAGATTGGCACTTCGTAACCTTTTGCTGTATCACTTGAATAACGAGTAGATCTTGTTTCATCCGATTCTGTCGTAAATCCGATATTATTATTCGCAATAATATGAACCGTTCCACCTGTATGATAAGCTTTAGTTTGTGAGAAGTTTAACACTTCATAAACAATTCCTTGACCGCTAAAAGCAGAGTCACCATGTACAACAACAGGTAATGCTTTATTAACATCTTGAACAGGTGCACCTGGTTTTGTGCGATCATCTTGAGCTGCACGGGTTACCCCTTCAATTACCGAGTTAACAAATTCTAAGTGACTTGGGTTATTCGCCAGGGTAACTCTTACATTTTTACCAAAAATTTTACGATTTCTAGTAGCACCTAAGTGATATTTTACATCTAATGTATGACCAACTGTTTCAAAATAATCTGGGTCATCAATTTTCCATTTTGTACCTTGGAATTCAGATAACAATGCTTCGTAAGGTTTTCCTAAAACGTGGGCTAACACATTTAGGCGACCTCTATGGGCCATACCAATCATGACATTTTCAATATCATGTTCTGCAGAAAGTTGCACAAGCTCGTTGATTGCTGGAACTAACGCTTCTAGACCTTCAATGGAGAAACGTTTTTGACCAACGTACATCCGATGAACAAATTGCTCATATCCTTCTGCAGCAAACAATTCTTTTAACAACTCTTCTTTTCTATCGTTAGGTAGCTGTTTTTGACCATATTCAGTTTCTATTTTTTCATGTAACCATTGTTTTTCTACAAATGGTACATGTTCTACTTCATAACCAATTGTATTAGTATAAACTTGCTTCAAATATTGAACTGCCGCTAAACTATCAGTAAATTTACCTGCAAACTCTGGTATGAGGACTTCAACAGGAAGTTCGCGGATATCAGCTTCAGATAATCCATAATAGTTTAACGAAAGCAATTCAGTTTCAGGTTGTTTTTCTAGCGGATCAATGTCGGCCTGTAAATGACCGTGTTTTCGAATATTTTGCACATACTGTAATGCTTTAGCAAGCTTCTTCAGTTTCGTTATAACAATTGTTGGCGAAACAACTTGCTCTGTGCCCCCTGTTACTTGACCATGTTCTTCAACGTATGGCTCACCCCATTGTGAAAACAATGCTCTTAGACTTTCGTCTACTTGTTCAGGATTCGCCAAGTATAATTCATACTGCTCGATCAAGTAGCCCAAGTTTGGTCCATGAACATACTGCCATGGATTCGCATTAATCATTTTATACCCACATCCCTGTTCATAATTATTTGCAAAACAATTACAATTCTAATTTTACCAGTTAGTAAGCGGATTCAAAAGTGTTTTTCATTATCTTAGAATATTTTTGACATATTTGAGAATCCTGCGACTTTACTTTTTGAACTGGCGTAATTGTTTTACCTTCCGCTGACAATATACTATTACAGTTTAGTGAAAAATTCTAGTGTTTTGTGTAATTTTTATTAACTAGATCTGAAATGTAGAAAGAAAATGGAAAATTTGTGAAATTTTTTCTAAAAAGTTATATTGTTATTTGAATTTTAACAAATTCCGTCATAAAATTCTATGTCTATACTTCGACAAAGTTAAGGTTTATAGCCTAAAATTTTTGGATTTTTTTATAAAGTATGTACTAACATTATCGCTTTTTTACATGATAAAAAATCACTCTGAACTTTTAATGTCAGAGTGATTGAACGTATGCAATCTATGACCATCTTGCCGTTACCATTTTTCTTCTCGTATAAAATTCCACACCGTCTTTTCCATTGGCATGGAGATCTCCGTAAAAGGAATTTTTCCAACCAGAGAATGGGAAAAAAGCCATTGGTGCAGGAATGCCAATGTTAATACCGAGCATACCTGATTCAATATGTTCTCTAAAATAACGAACATGGCTGCCATCTTGTGTGAAGAGACAAGCACCGTTTCCAAAGTCTGATTGGTTTGCTAAATCTACTGCTTCTTCCAGAGTTTCTACACGTACAATTGATAAAACAGGTGCAAAAATTTCTTCCTTCCAAATCGTCATGTTTGGTTTTACATGATCAAAGATTGTTGGACCAATAAAATATCCATCTTTCACATAGGCTTCATCTTGTCTTCCATCCCGGATTAATGTTGCACCCTCTTTTTGTCCGATTTCAATATATTGAGCTGTTCTTTTTTTATGTTCAGGTCGAATGACCGGACCTAAAAAGACCTCTTGTTCCAAACCGTTACCAATATTAATTTCATCTGCTTTTTCTTTGAGTTTTTTAACCAGTTGATCTGCCACATCTCCCACTGCCACAACAACGGAGCAGGCCATACAACGTTCGCCAGCTGAACCGTATGCCGCACTAATAATTTCTTTAACTGCTTTATCAAGATCTGCATCCGGCATAACGATGGAATGGTTTTTTGCACCAGCCAACGCTTGGACCCGCTTCCCATTGGCAGCAGCTGTTTTATAAACATATTCGGCCACAGGTTGGGATCCGACAAAGGATATCGCATGTATATCTTGATGTTCTAAAAGTCCGTTAACCACTTCCTTTCCTCCGTGGACAATGTTAAGTACTCCATCCGGTAAACCTGCCTCTTGGAAAAGTTCTGCTAACCGATTGGCAAGTAACGGTGTCCGTTCCGAAGGTTTTAAGACAAATGTATTCCCTAAAGCAATGGCAAGCGGGAACATCCAACATGGCACCATCATCGGAAAATTAAACGGAGTTATACCGCCAACAACCCCAACCGGATAACGATACATTGTCGACTCCATATTTGTTGCGATATCAGGTAAACTACTGCCCATCATTAATGTCGGAGCACCTGCTGCAAACTCAACACATTCAATTCCTCGTTGCACTTCACCATATGCGTCTTTAAAAGTTTTACCATTTTCTTTTGTAATAAGCTCTGCCAACTCGTCCCAATGTTCAACAAGAAGTTGCTGAAATTTAAATAAAATGCGAGCCCGCTTTGGAACTGGTGTTTTACTCCACGTTTTAAATGTTGCTTTCGCTGTTTGAACAGCCTGATTAAGATCTTCTTTTGTAGAAATAGGAACTTTTGCCAGTTCTTCACCCGTTGCCGGATTCGGTACGGATAGGTAAGTTTCCGTTTTACTTTCAACCCATTTTCCATTAATAAAATTTTTCAATTTTTGTGCAGTAGATATAGCCATATTTCTCTTCCTTTCTATTAAAAATGGAATAATAAAAGCTATTTTGCTATTAAATAAGTGATATTTACTGATATTTTTATAAAATGCAAAGGAAAACAGACCGGTTTTGTGCGAAAAATTAGTAATTTGTGTGCAATTTTCTCAAAAAACGTGCGAATTGTCAAAATTATGTGCGAAATACTACAAAAAATGTGCGAAAACGAGAAATTTTGTGCGAAAAATCATTTTTTTGTGCGATTTGCCTTCAATCATAAATCAACTGTCCACAAATAAGACTGCACAGGAGACTACTCCCGCACAGCCTAATATACAAGCTTACTCCACTATATGCATTTTCCTTACTAAACATGAATCGAGTTAAAAAATCATATAAAGCAAGATTGCTAAGATCATACCACAAAGTGGAAGTATAGAAGTTAAAATAAACACCGGCCAGTAGGCACGTTTATGAGTTTCACCACAAATAGCACGAATCGTTGTTACAACGTACCCATTATGTGGCAAGGAATCTAGTCCACCAGACGCAAGTGTGGCCACGCGATGCATTTCTCCTGGATTTTGTCCCATTGCTAAATATACTGGAGCTAAAATAGGGAGGGCAATTCCTAAACCACCCGATGCAGATCCGGTCATGCCACAAATTAATGTAACAGCAATCCCCAAACCGAACAGTGGATGTATTGGTAAATTCACTAAGGTATCAACAGTAGCATCAAAAGCAGAAACTTCAGCTGCTACAGCACCGAAACCAACAACCGCACATGTATTGGCAATTGCCACAAGGGCATCTTCCGAACCTTTAGCAAGCGGTTGCCAAAACCGTTTTAAATATGGATACATAAGAATACAAGCTAACGCTACACCGGCCGTTAATGAAATCATTGCAGCGGCTGTCGATGACATAAACTGGGCAAGAATATTCAATCCCGCAATCACCACAACAAGTGGCAATATGGCAAAAATAATATTTGGTAATTCCTTTGCACGATCTTCTGCTGTTTTTTCTTCATCGGCTTCTAACTCTTTACCTGCTTCTGTATTTTTTAACGGATGTGAATCCGGTAAATAGAAACCTTCGCCGTTTGTGACTGCCTTTTTGACCATTCGACTAATGGTAAAACCGCCAACCAACATAATGGTTAGCCCAACAATCACACCTACTATTCCACCTGCTGTCGGCGTTGTCCCAAAAAACTCTGTCGGAATTAAGTTTTGGATTTCTGGTGAACCAGGAGACGTCATGGTAAATGATACGGAACCGAATGCTAATGCTCCCGGGATAAAACGATGCGGCAAATTTGCACGCTTAAATAACGAAACTGCAATCGGATATACAGCAAACCCGACAACAAACAAACTTACGCCGCCATAGGTCATAATCGCTGCAGCAGCAACCGTTGCAAAAACTGCACGCTGCGGTCCAAAGGTTCGACTAACCCAATTTGCAATACTATCTGCCGCTTGTGTTTCTTGCATAATTTTGCCAAAAATCGCTCCTAGCAAGAAAATAAAAAACCATGATGCAAAATAACCTGTAAAACCAGTAATATAGTAATCTGTCAAAGCCGTTTCTAAATTCAATCCACCTGTAATGGCGACAATTAATGAACTAATAAGAGCAGCAACGATAATGTTAATTCCCTTTAACGTCATCCACATAAGAAGAATGAGGGAACCAATTAAGCCAATCATTCCAATCATCTAAAAACCCCCTCTTATATGGCCATCTTTTTTAAAATTGATAACGATAGCAAACCCGATACAAATGAATCAATTCCTCCTTTGTTGGGATACGTGGATTATTACCCGGACTTCCACTATCGATAGCATCATGAGCCATTTTGTCGAGTGATTGTTCAAATTCCTCTTCTTTAATCCCCCAGTCATGTAAGTTTGGAATATTTAGCTCCGAACAAAGTTTTTTCACAGATTGCACGGCTACTTGGGCAGCTTCCTCATCGGATAACTGCTCACCATCATGGTTAATAAAAATTCGACCAAGATCTGCTAAGCGGTGAATACAAGCTTCTTTACTAAACTCTAGTACTGCTGGAAGCAACATCGCATTTGAGAAACCATGGGGGACATGGAATAGAGCTCCAATCGGCCGACTCATTCCGTGAACTAAACATACAGATGCATTTGAAAACGCCATACCTGCTTGTAAAGCACCTAGACTCATAGATTCCCGGGCATCCAAATTTTCTGGATGATTGTAAGCGCTTAAAAGATTACTAACGATTAACTTCATAGCGGAAAGGGCCAACATATCTGTCATTGGATGAGCCTTCCTTGAGATATATGCTTCAATCGCATGACTTAAGGCATCAACTCCAGTAGCCGCAGTAACTGACTTCGGTGAACTTAACGTTAACATTGGGTCAACAATGGCCACATTGGGCATAAAGGCCGGTTGCTTAATCATCATTTTTACGTCATTTTCCGTATTTGTAATCACGGTAGCATCAGTCGCTTCAGATCCTGTACCCGCAGTGGTTGGGATCGCAATATGAGGAACAGGTTTATGGCTGGCAATTTTTCCTCCTCCACGGAAATCACCTATGTAACCATCATTTGTTGCTAAAACTGCGACCGCTTTTGCTGTATCTATACAAGAACCGCCACCAAGTGAGATGACGAAATCACAATTTTCCTTTTGAAATATTTCTAAAGCTTCACGGACATAAACATCTGTCGGCTCTGTTTCCACGCCTAAATAGATGACACATTTTACATTTTCCTCTTGTAAACGTTGAACACATTCGGCAACATATCCCAATCCTTCCATCACTTTATCTGAGATAATGAATGCCTTCTTTCCTTGTTCCCTTGCTTCTTTTCCAATGTTATAAAAAGATTGACGACCATAAAGAATTCTTCCTGGCGTTAATAACATGTGCTTTGTAATATTGACCACCCCTTTAGTCTGTTCGTCTTTGGTACATGTTTACCAAGTCATATGAAATTTCTTTCTGTAATATATAATTAAAAAATTGGACAAATATTACTGGAATTTTTTAAGAGGTTATTCTGTATGAAGACAGATTAGGCTTTAGCTAAATCAACTATTTAAACAATTTGGGGAGTTATATTATTCTATTAATAAAGGTTAAAGACCATAGATTAGGAAGGATGAAACGATGAAGGATTACCATTGTTGTGCGACATGTATACATTTTGGAATTGAAAAAACAGAAGAAGGAATTAATACAAAGTGTACGAGGCTTGGTTATGACACGAACCCGAAGTATAAGTTTAACTGTTGGGTACCTAAGGAGAGAGTAAGACGAGCAATGGAAAAATCGTTCCATAAGAAAAACGTGGAGGAATAAAGCAATTTAATAATCGGTAGATGGCCCCATTCCTCTTTGACCTAATAATCAATCATCCATCATATCGATAAATTAAAATTTGTTCCTGTTTATTTTTTTCATAGGCACCGTGAATAAGCATACCACTGTTTAAACGAAAATCGGTCTTATGATCCAAATAACATAAATATTCCTCTGTTGGATAATATACGATAATATCTGCTTGACGTGGATGATGTTCAAGGGATTGCATAATGTTCGTTATAACTTTTTTAAAAACTGTGACTGAAAAAGGATGGAAAAAGTAAAATTTATTATCCTTTTGATCTACTTCGTATTTTTCTGCTAAAATCGGTAAAATTTCAATTTTTTCAGCTGCATGAGGATGGCGTTTTATATACCGTTTCCGGTTGTTTTCTGCATCTTTATACAGTTTTTCATTCATTTCAATACCGCAAACATTACATCCAAACATATAATTAAGGTAAAAAAGCGTCCTACCTTTGCCACATCCAAAATCAACGAGCCGATCTTCTGGGGTGAGTGGATACGTATCACTTAATTGTTTTAGTACCGCATAAGGAGTTGGTTCATACGGATAATATTGAAAAAAAGGATTAATGACTCGATCTTCCCTCGTCAAAACATTTAACATGGCATCGTAATATTTCTCATCCAACGTACCTCTCCCCTTCTTTTCCAATGGTATACAGCTGTGACATTAGATACTCGTTATTAAACCTTTCTGGTGCATTAAACCTTTCTGGTGCTCTTTTTTTATATATATTGTAAGCAAACCAGTCATTTAAACGAGTGATTTGTCCATTTTTTATGTGAATTTTTCCTTCTATTGAGCAAAATTTCGATATTCACTTTGTGCGAAAAACTTTAAAATTTGTGCGATTTCTCCATTTTTTGTGCGAAAATCTAAAATTGTGTGCGACTTCTTCATTTTTTGTGCGAGTATCTAAAATTGTGTGCGATTTACCCAATTTCTGTGCAAAAATCCTAAATTGTGTGTAGTTTCCACGAATTTTGTTTCAGAAATCAAATAATTTATCTTTATAGAAGATAACTCTTATCTTTTTTGGACATTAACTCTAGTTTACGATAATAAGTTTGACTTTCAAAGGATATTTTGCTCAAAAAAAAATGCCTCTCACGTATGAGAGACACTTATATTGAAAAGGGAATTAAGCTGCTGTTTTCACCGCTCTGTCTACGTTTTTACGTTTCATGATGTTTTTGATATACGGTATTGCAAATCGATCAAGTCCGTAATAGTAAGCTGCAGTGCCTGCGAATAATAGGATGACGGCTACTGTGTAAAGCGTTGGGTTTGTGCTTACTGTACCAGCTAGTAAGAAGTTTAAGTTCATGAATGCACCTGCGATTAAAGCGGGGATTGTTGCTAAACCGACAATTAATCCAAGTCCTACTAGAAATTCACCCCAAGGAATTAAGAAGTTAAAAATGTCTACGTTTGGAAGGGCAAATCCCTCAAGAAAGTTTGCATACCAAGTTGCAACTGCTGGGTGTTCGCCACCTGCTTTTGCTAGTGCGCCTTGTAAAAATCCACTTGCATCAAATCCACCTGTAATTTTATGAAAACCAGCTTCTAACCATTGGATACCTAACCACACTCGTAAAACTGTCCAAACAACCGCCATGATCGGACCTTTTAAGAAGTTTTTCATCATTCAATCTCTCCCTTTTAATTTGTGAGTTTTTCACACATTAGATTTAAATTGATATTGTGAAGTTGTTCACATAATAGAATAAAAATATTAGATGAAAAGAATGAGTGCTACTTTATTTGTGAAGTAATTCACAAATGGTTATAAAAATTTTTAAGCTGCCAGCTTAATGTGTAGTAGGTGTGATTTTCTTCACTGATATTATGTGAAGTGTTTCACTTCCTTTCTACACTTTTAATATACAGTAGAATCACATAGTTTGCAATACACGTCACAAATTGTTCAAAAAGTATTTCCACAAGATTCTTGCATCTGCTACAATTTCTTCATTTGGATCACAATAATGGGTCAGTACTGCAAAACCGTCAGATGTTATGAAGTACCACCCCCTCAATCCTGGTCGAATACAAACAATACGAATATGTTCAGTATTTTCCAATACGATAAAAAAATATGGGACCTTCTTTATGGCCCCAAACTTATAGATTACTATTTTTCATAATTAATTCAAATAACAACTTCAAAAAATCATCGACATTAGGCTGTAATACTTCCGGTAATTGAACTTCCCCTTTCAATTTGTCTTCCTCCCCGTCATTTTTCTTTTCTTGTAAACTAGTTTGGACGGGTTTAATAGATTTTAAACAATGTTTTTAACTAAATATGAGAGATTTTTAGCTAATAAATCAAATTTATAAACAATATTAGTTAAAATCGGTTTGATTTACCCAATTTTTTCTGTGAAACACCTAAATTCTGTGCGATTTCACTTAATTTTTGTGCGAAAAACCTCAAATTCCGTGCGATCTCTTCAATTTTTGTGCGAAAACCCTAAATTTCGTGCGATCTCCTCAATTTCTGTGCGGAAATCCAAAGTTTTGTGCGATTTACCCGATTTTCATTTCTAAAAAACTAATCTTCCGTACGATCTACCCGATTTTCCGTGCGAGAAACAATACAAATTAATCAACAGGCAATGCCCAATCAATTTCAGTCTTGCCAATCATTCGTAAGTATGCATTTGTTTTAGAAAATGGTTTGCTGCCAAAAAAGCCGCGATGTGCTGACAGTGGACTTGGGTGTGGTGACTTTACAATATAATGTTTTGTTGTATCAATAAGTTTCTGCTTACTTTGGGCCGCACTCCCCCACAAAATATACACAACAGGATCTGGCTTTTCATTCAAACTTTCAATCACCCGGTCGGTAAAAATTTCCCATCCCTTTCCTTTATGAGAATGGGCCTGTCCTGCGCGAACCGTTAGGACGGTGTTCAACAATAATACACCTTGCCGTGTCCAAGGAACTAAGGACCCGGACTTTGGAATCGGGTAACCTAAATCATTCTGCAATTCTTGAAAAATATTACGTAACGACGGTGGGTGAGGCACACCAGGTTTAACAGAAAAACTTAAGCCATGGGCTTGGTTTGGTCCATGATACGGGTCTTGTCCAAGGATTACCACTTTCACATCAGAAAAGGACGTATAATGGAGCGCATTAAAAATATCGTACATATCTGGATACACAATAAAATTGCTATATTCATATTTTAAAAACTCGCGCAACTGTAAATAGTACGGTTTCGCAAACTCATCTTGTAAAATCGGTGCCCAATCATTTTTCAAAATTTGCTTTGTCATGACTGCTCATCCTTTTTTAAAAAACTATCTAACGGCCCCTTGCCCAAACAAAACTGGGACAAGGAACCGTGTACATAACAATTAGTCTAATAAGCCAAGTTTCTTAAGTCCATTGTATATACCGTCTTCTTGCACTGATGTTGTTTTATATTTTGCATATTCGAAAATTTTAGGGTTCCCATTTGCCATTGCGAAGCTATGACCAACAAACTGCAACATATCTAAATCGTTCATTCCATCACCAAAAGCAATAGCTTCATCAGCAGAAATATTAAGGGCATCTAACACCTTCTTTACAGCCGTCCCCTTATTGATTTTCTTTTGAATTAAATCGTAGGCATTTTCTAAACCGGCTACATTGACTGGACTCATATACAGTTCTTCAAATTTCTCATAATATGACACATGTTCAGGTAACACCTTAATGGCAGAAATACCATATACGTCTTTTGTAAAATCATCCGGTAACTGTTCATTTTGTTTCATTGTAAAAAGATTAACAAAGAATTTCATTTTTGGATCTTCGGTTTTTGATAAATAATTTGTCCCTATTGTATAAAAAATGAGCTCATTCCCTAACTGCTTAGCCAAATCTCGAATCTCTGAAACGAGTGCTGGGCGGAAAGCATCATTTACAATAACTTCACCTTTATATTTTGCAAAACCACCATTATAACCAATGCCGGATTCAATTCCTAACTCCTTTGCTAAGTCTTCTAACTCGTGCAACGGGCGACCAGTAGCAAAAAACACTTCGATACCTTTCGCTTGAACTTGTTTAATGGCTTCTTTTGTCTTTTCTGTATACGTATGATCAGGTTTTAAAATTGTACCATCGATGTCGAGAAAAAGAATTTTATAACTCATAACAATCTCCTTTAGTACTTCATTTTGTTTATATTTTAACATACATTGATTTATATTTCTTTGTTGGTAAAATTTATAGGTGAAACCTACATTAATCATTCGGCAAAAGGTATTGTAAAAAAACAGCTGCCAAATAAGTTGCCACAATTAATGATAACATCACAGGTCGTCAGTATCTTCTCATGTAAAAAAAGAGGAGGAACCTAATATCGATGATTCCTCCTTAAAAACGTTTATTTACTAAGCACCCCAACTCTTCCGATACGCTCCAGCTGCTTCTTTCGGATTTTTGGCATGTATAATTCCAGATACAACAGCAATCCCATGTACATTTTCACAGCGTACCTTTTCAAGATTATCCACTTTCAATCCGCCAATGGCAACGACAGGAATTGTGACAGTTTTTGCAATCTCTTCTAACATGCCTTCCGGTAAATGCTCTGCATTATCCTTTGTTGTTGTAGGATAGACAGATCCGACACCAAGATAGTCAGCACCATTTTTTGCAGCTTCCTTTGCTTCTGTAACGTTTGAGACAGATACACCAACAATCATTGATTCAGGTACAATTTTCCGAACAGCTGTAACAGGAATATCCTTCTGTCCGATATGAACACCGTCTGCCTCAACAGCTAAAGCGATATCCACTCGATCGTTTATAATAAGGGGGATATGTGCATAATTTTCCTTTAGAAATTGCTTTAATTTTAACGCCTTTTCATAAAAAATTTTTCCTTCAGATCTTTTCTCTCTTAATTGAACAAGGGTTACTCCACCTTCAACGGCTTCCCCGACGACGCGTAATAATTGATCTGTAGGAACCGACTCATCCGTCACTAAATATAAGCTGTAATCCATGTTCATGATAAACGTACTCCTTCTGCCCAAATATCACCATCCATCCGGAAGATCGCATCCATGAATTTGACACGGAAAGTACCAATTCCTTCATGACTTAACATTGCCTTTTTTGCTAATTCTCCCGCTAAACCTATAACAGAAATACCAACGGAAGCAGCCGTAAAATAATCATCCGTTACTCCGGCAAAACATCCAATTACGCCTGCCGCCATACAACCCGTTCCCGTTATACGCGGTAACCACTCATCACCATTTTCCACTTGAACAACTTTCTCTCCATCAGATATCGCATCAATAGCTCCGCTTACAACAACGACATTCCCGAACCTAATGGCAGCTTCCTGAGCCAATTCTTTATTAGAAATTGGGATAAAACCTGCATCGACTCCCTTCGTCACCGCATCGCCACCAATTAAAGTATAAAGTTCAGAGGCATTCCCTTTTATGATGGAGACCTTTACTCGTTTTAAAAAGTCCAGTGCTAATTCTGTACGATAAGTCGTGGCTCCGGCACCTACCGGGTCCAATATGACAGGGATCCCTTTTTTATTCGCCGCTTTACCGGCTCGAATCATAGATTCATAAACTTGATCCGTAATCGTACCCATATTAATGACAAGGGCTTGGGCAAGATTTGTCATCTCTTCAATTCCGTTTACTTCATTCGCCATCACCGGTGATGCTCCAATTGCTAACGTAACATTGGCACAATCATTGATTGTCACCGTATTTGTCAAAAAGTGAACAAGTGGCTGTTCTGCTTTTACTTTTTCAAATAACAACTTTGCTTCTGTTTTATTCATTAAAAGCCAGCTCCTTTTTATACAGTTGGTAAAAATGATGAGTTGGTCCATGACCATGTCCTAAGTCAAGACTATGTTCGATTGCTACACTGATATAACATTTCGCCTTTTGAACTGCATCTAGCAAGGACATTCCCTTCGCTAAGTTTGCCGCAATCGCCGCAGATAGTGTACAACCTGTGCCATGGGTATTCTTTGTATAGAATCTTTTTCCTTCAATTAAATGGAACGTTTGACCATCGTAAAATAAATCGTTAGGCTCGCCGTTAAGGTGACCCCCCTTTAAAAGAACTGTTTTTACTCCAAGTTCATAAATCTTTTCACAAGCTTTTTTCATATCATCCAAATTCGTAATCGTAAGCCCAGTCAGCACTTCTGCTTCCGGAATATTTGGTGTGATCACTGTCGCAAGTGGTAACAACTCTTTTAATTTTTCAACTGCTTCTGGTTGCAATAGATGATGACCGCCTTTTGATACCATGACCGGGTCAAGAACGATAAACGACGGTTTATACTTTTTCAAACCTTCAATAACAACTTCAATTGTTTCTGGCTTTGATAACATTCCTATTTTAACCGCATCAACCTGAATATCATCAAATACTGCTTCAATCTGATCACGAATAATGTCCGTATCAATATCTTGAACAGATCGAACTTCCACCGTATTTTGGGCGGTCACTGCAGTAATGACTGACATGCCATAAACCCCATTTGCCGAAAAAGCTTTTAGATCTGCTTGAATGCCTGCCCCGCCTCCGGAATCAGAACCCGCGATCGTAAGTGCTGTTTTCATAAATTAAACCTCCTATTATTTTGTTACGGCTCATAACTTTCAGAAGCCCGTATGCCATTAATGCACCGGCAAAGGATGCCATTAAAAAGCTTGGAATTAATCCAAACAGCGTTGCCTTTTGTCCCATAAAGAGAATACCGATTGGATATGTAGCCATCGCCCCGAATATCCCGGTACCTACGACTTCACCAAAGGCTGCTAAGGATAACTTTTTGGTTTTTGAAAAAATAATGGCTGCTAAAAAGGCGCCAATCATACTTCCTGGATAAGCAAATAAACTTCCCGTTCCCATCATGTTTCGTAATGTTGAAGTAAGAAACGCTTGTAATGTGGCATACCAGGGCCCTAATAGAACTGCTGAAATGACATTAGCAAAGTGTTGAATTGGAAAAATTTTGGCAAAACCTAACGGGATATAAATGAGTGTACTTGTTGCTGTCGTAAGTCCCGCAATAATGGCTGTGTACGTTATTTTTCTCGTTTTATTCACCAGTTCCGCCTCCATATTAAATTGGCCAATCTTGTTTGTAATAGTTCATATCCCAGAATAAATATTCATATTTCGATGTCATTTGGAAATGTTTCTCTAAAACAGCTAATTCTCTTTCTGGTTTTCCTTCCGCTAATTCATCCATAAGTTGAATAAGGGCCTTCGCGCCTTCACCAAAAGTCTCAGAGTCATATGTTTCAACCCACTTACGGTAAGGGTAAACAAGCAACAACTTCCGCTAAACTACCATTATGAGCCGCCGTTAGCATATAGGATGTATAAGCAACGTTTACCGGTGTTGGCTTTGTCGCTTCTAACTCCTCATTTGTAATCCCAAATTCCGCTGCAAATTGACGATGTAATTCCATTTCAAAATGTAAAGTGTCGTGAAGCACTTGTGAGAATTTTTGCATTGTTTCTAGGTTCGTTGCCTTCGTAACACCGATTGAAAATAGTTTGGCATAATCAATTAAGTACACATAATCTTGCTTCATATAATGAATAAATTTATCTTTATCTAAAGTTCCCTTCCCTAACTCCTGAACAAACGGATGGTTATGATTTTTCTCCCAAATCGGTTGTACGTTCTGAAATAATCTGTCAGTAAAAGTCATTATTTTTTCCATTTTAAATACTCCTCCCTTTTAAAATTAAAAAGCCACTTCCCGCGAAGGAAAGTGGCGTTATTTTCGATACATACATATGTATATACGAATTCCGACACTACTTCCCTACGCTAGTACGAACTAGATCAGGTTCAAAGGGTACTTCTCAGCCATATGGCGCCCCTAGTAGTCTTCTAAAATATTAAGTTTTTTCACAAAACAAAATAAAACCCCGCATTCTTTTCGAACCGCGGGGAAATCGTAACATCATCGTTTTTGTATCTAAACTTTATGTTACACTTCCCTACGCTAGTATGAACTAGATCAGGTTCAAAGGGTACTTCTCAGCCGACCGGCGCCCCTAGTGTAAATTGACTTTATTTTGTTTTGTTTCAACTTGATTGTAGCAAACTTTTCTTAGTTTGGCTATGAAAAGAACTAAAATCCTTTTAGAAGCTGTCAAATAAAGTCCATAGCTACGGCTCGGAAATCAAAGAGCCTTTTATGACAATGGCTTTTTCACCCGTTCAGAGTTCAATGAAAATTTGTCAAGCACACGTTACCGCTCCAAGGAGAATTGGGTGTGCCACTTGATTGACCCTTCCATTAGAATGACAGACCTTTTTTTATACAAAATACACATATTTTCCATTGACAAGTTCCCGTTTGCATTCACCTTTGGAACGTAAATATTCTAAATGGGCAAGAGTTTCACCCACAGCAAACCGTGTTTCGTGAATAGTTTCAATAAAAGGAAACAGGACTTTACTAACTTGATAAACCGTACTTTCTTTTTGAATAGCCTCTAATGTTTTTTCAAGTCGTTCAGCATGATGAGCTTTGATCTCTTCTATTCGCTTGTTTGCATCGGTAAACGGCTCGCGATGCGACGGGATGACATACTCAGCATGGAGTTTTTTCACTTTTTCAAGGGAATGATAATACGTTTGTAACGGATTCGGATCACCGTGATACCAGTAACTTATATTCGGTGTAATTTTTGGTAAAATATGGTCTGTTGATAGCAAAACACTTTTTTCTTTATTAAAAAATACAATTAAACCATCGGAATGTCCTGGTGTAAAATAAATTTCGTATTCTAGCTTACCAATTTGTACCTTTTCCCCTTCTTGAAAAAAATGATTCACTTCAGGATACGGTGTTACTCTTGGCTTAAAAGATTTCGTATCGTCAGCCATTGCCTTTGCCGTATCCTTAGGAATCCCAGATAACTGATAATTGGTTTCCAATGAATCTAAAAAATTCTTTTCCCATGCCATAAATCCATCAGTAGCATCAATTTTAGACATAGATACTTTTGCACCCGTTTTTTGTTGAAGTCCACCGGCGTAACCAAAGTGATCAGGATGATAGTGGGTTATATAAATATCGGAAACTTCTTTTCTTTGAAGTTCCTCTTCCCACCGTTTTACCGTTGGTTCATTATGCAAACCGGCATCTATCACTATCCAACCATTGGGTCCTTCTGCTATGAAACAATTGACATGGTTCAGTCGAAAAGGTAAATCTAAGCGAATCCGTTTTAAACCAATCTCTTCTAACATACGATAGCCACCTTTAATTATTTTTTCCACATGTGAAAGTGAGCGTCAAATCTATTATTCTCCTTTAAAGTCAGGCTTCCGCTTTTCAAAAAAAGCACGTATTCCTTCTTTATGATCCTTTGTCTGGAATAATAATGCTTGCATAGTACTTTCTAACATCTGATTTGTTTCGTTCGTTAGTTCATGTGCATGATTTACTAAATATTTGACAAATGGATTTGCAATCGGTGGACCACTTATTATAAATTGAGCAAAATCAGTCGCTTCTTTTATGACATCGCCCTCTGCAAGTTTATTGACAAAACCACGTTGGAAACCTTCCTCTGCTGATACTTCTTTTGCTGACGAAATCCATTCTTTCGCTAAATGGGGAGGAACAACTTCCGACAATTTTTTTACTAAACCTAAATCGGGAATTAGACCAATGTGATTAAAACTGATCGCAAACTTCGCATCACGATGGGCGACGATAAAATCGGTTGCAAGAGCCACACTAAAGCCAGCACCTGCTGCATAGCCATGGACAGCACTAATAATATATTTTTGGGCATTTTGAATTGTATTTTGAATGTGAACAACTTCCTTCATATGGTTCAACATATCAGCAACACTATGAATCTGTTGAAAAGAGCCGATGTCTCCACCCGCGCAAAAAGAACGACCTGCACCGCTTAATATCATCACTTTTACATTCGGATCCTGGTCCGCATCTTTGATGGCTACATTTAATTCGGTAGCAAGCTCTTCAGAAAGAGCATTCAATTTATCTGGTCGATTCATTGTAATGTAGGCTATATGATTCTCTTTTTTTACTTGAATTAATTCTGTCATGTTGTTCACCTCTTTGTTATATCGTTTTCTTAAAGTTGGTCTATTTTTTTAAACAAGTTTATTCGTGGAACTTCTTTATTTGGCAATTGTCCGTGAAAAACTGGCCACATGGACGTTTTAAACTTATTTTAAGTAGGTTTTGTCCCTAAGAACTGGTTTCAGAGACATTTCTACCTATTTTTTACTTCGTTTTATCCACGAGAAGTGTTCTCAAAGAGTTTTCTACCTAATTTTCTCTTCGTTTTATCCGCGAGTGCTCGGTTCGAAGACATATCCTCACACTTTGTCTACGACAGTTTATCTCTTGAATATTCTTCTACATGTTTTTTCCAGACAATAAGTTTCGCGTTTATTTCATACATATCCATGAGAAAAGGTATAATGATTGAGCATTCATTCACCATCTATAAACCTATTAATTTTGATAAGTAAATTTGCTATCCTTCGTCACTTTCGCTTTTGCCTTATCATATTGTTGTTTTAACTCTTCTACGATTTCAGCAACCGTTTGAATTTTCTTGATTGAACCTATCCCTTGACCTGCTCCCCATATATCTTTCCAAGCCTTCGCTTTTTTCTCCCGTAAATTTGAAAAGTCAATATCATCTTTACTTGGCAAGTTCTTAGGATCCAGCCCCGCTTTTTCAATACTCGGTATTAAGTAATTCGCATGTATGCCACTAAACGTATCCGTATAAATAATATCCTCTATACTAGAAGATAAGATCATTTCTTTATATTCATCAACCGCTTTACTTTCCACAGCTGGAATAAAGCGAGAGCCAAGATAGGCAAAGTCCGACCCTAAAATTTCTGCAACTAATATATCTTCACCCTTCGATAATCCACCAGCTAAAACGAGTGGACCATCGAAAAACTCACGTACTTCATGGATAAACGCAATTGGATTATAAGTACCACCATGTCCACCAGCACCGGCTGTTACGAGAACTAGTCCGTCTGATCCTTTTTCAAGTGCCTTTTTCGCAAATTTTATATCAATTACATCTGAGAGGACTAATCCACCATATTCGTGAACAATTTTAACAACTGGACTTGGATCACCGAGAGATGTAATAACAAGAGGCGGTTGGTATTTCTCAATCAATTGGAGATCTTCATAAAACCGCTTATTCGTACGATGACTAATAAAGTTTATTCCCCACGGGGCAATTTTTTTATCTGGATTTGATTGTTTTAACTCCTCCCATTCCGTTGTTATTTGTTTTAACCAATCATCCAGGATTTCTGTTGTACGAGCATTAAGAGCTGGAAATGTTCCTATAATACCACTTTCACAAGCCCGCAGTACCATATTCGGATCGTTAATTAAAAACATTGGCGCCATAATTACGGGTAGTTCAACTTGTTCTTTTAATTTCATAATTTTTTCTTTAGACATTTTACTCCTCCTTTTTTAAAAACACGTCGTTATGTTCACCAAGCTTTGGTGCTCTAGATTGAATGGCACCTGGTGTTCTAGATAGTTTAATTGGATTACTGATATACTTTAAATTTTGTTTTTCTTGGATCATTTTTCTACTCTGTACTTGTGGGTTCTTTTCTAATTCTGAAAAAGAGAGTACCGGTGATACACAAGCTTCTACTTTCTCAAAAAGTTCCATCCATTCATCCAACGTTTTTGTAAAAATAATGGATTGTATCTCATGCTTCATTCTGTATTGTTCATCAATTGGGACAAATTGTTTCCCAATATATTCTTGTTTACCAATCGTTTCGCAAAAAACTTTCCAAAACTTCGGCTCCAACGCACCGACCGATATCCAACGTCCATCTTTCGTTTGGTATACTTCATAGCACGCCAAACCTCCAGACAGCATTTGTTCACCGCGTTTAACTTCTTCACCCGTCATTAAATAGTTTGGCAAAGTCGCTTGTAACCAAGATAGAACACCATCCATCATTGAAATGTCCACAAACTGTCCTTGACCAGACTTTTCCCGTTCCATTAATGCTAAAAGAATCCCAACAACAGCTGGGTAAGCCCCACCACCAATATCAGCCACTTGTACCGAAGGAACGATGGGTTTTCCTTCCCGTTCGCCCATTAGATGAAGCAGACCAGCATAACTAATATAATTAATATCGTGACCAGGAAGGTGCGCATAAGGACCGGTTTGACCATAACCTGTAATGGCACAGTAAACGAGGCGTGGGTTTATTTCTTTTAAAACTTCATAATGAAGGCCTAATCGTTCCATTACACCAGGTCGAAACGATTCAACAAGTACATCGGCCTCTTTGACCAGTTCAAGAAATTTCTGTTGATCGTCCTCTTCTTTTAAATTGAGGGCGACGCTTTTCTTATTGCGATTAAGTGAATGGAACATGACACTCGTATGATCAACCTTTGGCTCATAACCACGAGCGTAATCTCCATATTTCGGTTCTTCTATTTTAATTACTTCCGCTCCAAAATCAGCTAAAATCATCGTACAAAATGGACCTGGTAGTAATCGTGACAAATCTAGTACACGTATAGACTGTAAAGGCATCGTTATCGTACACCCTCTTTTTCTCATTGAATTAATTGGATTAATAATGTGGCCCCATGAATCCCAAACTTCAAATTCGAACCTCTTGTTAGAGCCGTTCGATGATGGTGGCATTTGCCATACCATAACCTTCACACATCGTTTGTAAGCCGTACCGCCCTCCTGTTCTTTCCAATTCAGACATCATAGTTAACATTAAACGTGCTCCACTTGCACCGAGTGGATGACCTAAGGCAATGGCTCCTCCATTCGGGTTGAGTTTTTCAGGATTGGCTCCGGTTTCTTTTAACCAAGCAAGTGGGACCGAAGCAAAAGCTTCATTAACTTCAAACACATCGATATCATCAATCGTTAATCCTGCTTTTTTCAAAACCTTTTCTGTAGCCGGTATCGGCCCTGTTAACATAAATGTCGGATCAGATCCAACCACCGAACGGGCAACAATACGGAATCTAGGTTTTAATCCAAGTTCTTCTGCCTTTTCACGCGACATTAGTAAAATAGCTGCCGCGCCGTCACTTATTTGACTTGAATTTCCTGCAGTAATGACGCCATTTTCTTGGAAAACTGGCTTTAATCCCGCTAATTTTTCGAGGGACGTTTCCCTTCTTGGTCCTTCATCATGACGAACTACCGTTTTTGTTCCATCCGGTAGCGTCACTTCAACAGGCATAATTTCATTTGCAAAACGATTTTCATCTTGTGCCACAATCGCCCGACGATGACTTTCTAGGGAAAATTCATCTAGTTGTTCTCTACTAAAATTCCATTTTTTTGCAATGCGTTCCGCGGATAAACCTTGATGAATAATTTCATATTTCTCTTTCAAAGATTCTGCAGGCTGAACATCTAGCATATTTGAGCCAATCGGTACTCGGGACATACTCTCAACGCCACCAGCAATGACAACATCCATATCCCCACTAATGATTGCTTGTGCAGCAAAGTGGACAGCTTGTTGACCGGATCCACATTGCCGGTCAATCGTTGTACCCGGAACTTCAATAGGAAAGCCAGCGATAAGTGCCGCTTGTCTAGCAATAACTCCAGCTTGCTCACCAACTTGAGACACACAGCCATATATTACGTCCTCCACTAATTCAGGCGAGATACCAGCTCGTTTTATGACTTCCGCAAGAGGGAGGGCAGCTAAATCTTCCGCACGAATTCCGCTTAAAAAACCGTTTTTTCTCCCAACAGGAGTTCTAACCCCTTCTACAATGACCGCTTCCCGCATATGAACATCCCCTTTTTTATATTTTTAAAATGTCGCTTATAATTAGCAAATGGTCCATTCATTTTTCAAACTGTAATCTCATTGAAAGTTATAAGCCTAAATTTTTTGCTATAATTTGCTTCATAATTTCATTTGAACCTGCATAGATGGAAGTGACCGTAATATCACGATAGCGTCTTGCAATCTCGTATTCTTCCATATAGCCGTAACCACCATGAAGTTGTAAACATTCACTTGCTACTTTTTTTGCTAAATCCGTAATCCACCATTTGGCCATCGATACTTCTGTTACAATCGGTTTATTGTTCATATGGTCAACGATGAGTTGATCCAAAAAGGATCGACCTATCTTCATTTCTGTTGCTAATTCTGCGATTTTAAACTGGGTGTTTTGGAATTTACTAATAGACTTTCCAAATGCCCTTCGTTGTTTAACATAATCAATTGTGATCTCAAGCATTCGCTCAGCAGCGGCTTGTGCCTGAATCGCGACCATTAACCGTTCTTGCTGTAATTTTTCCATTAAATAATAAAACCCTCTCCCCTCTTCACCGAGAAGATTGGCTTTTGGTACTCTGGCATCTTCAAAAATTAACTCACTTGTATCATTGGCATGCTGACCAAGTTTTTGTAGTTTTTTCCCTTTTTTAAATCCAGGTGTTCCCGCTTCTACTACAATTAAACTCATTCCTTTGTATGCAGGTTGTGCCTTCGGATCGGTTTTACAAACAACAACGACGAGGTCTGCAGAGTAGCCGTTCGTAATAAAAGTTTTTTCACCATTAAGAATATAGTGATTCCCATCATCAATTGCTGTTGTTTGCACCCCTTGTAAATCAGAGCCAGCACCCGGTTCTGTCATTGCAATGGCAGAAATAAGGTCACCGCTTACCGCACCTGGTAACCAACGGGCTTTTTGTTCTTCAGTGCCATAAGTTTCAATGTACGGAATCGTAATATCGTTATGAAGTCCAATCCCGACCATACCCGAGCCAACCTTTTCAAGTTCTTCATTTAAAACAACAGCATAACCAAAATCAGCGTTAAACCCACCATATTTTTCATCAACCTGCGGACACAGAAAGCCTTGTTCTCCCATTTTTTTCCAAAAAGAACGAGGTACTTCCTTCTTTTTCTCCCACTCTTCATAGTAAGGATAAGCTTCTTTTTCTAAGAACTTTCGTAATGATTCACGGAAAATTTCATGTTCTTCGGTTAAATACGGTCTTCCCATGCAAACATTCCCCCCTTTTTTTATCCGGTTAAGCGCTTTCTTATTGTTGTTAAATGGAAATAAGATCATTTTCTTGTTTTAAAGAGCTGAGTTTGTGCGAAAAGAGTAATTTTTTGTGCTAATTTGCTATGTGACTGTTCGAAAAGACAAAAAAGACGTGCGAAAATAAATTTTTTCGTGCGAATTCGTAAAAAATTGTGCGAAAAACAGTCTTTCTGTGCGATTTCTATAATTCTTGACTAGATTTATAGCTTAACGCGGTTGCATACGAATGGCCCCATCGAGACGAATTACTTCACCGTTTAACATTGGATTTTCAATAATACTATGGACAAGTTGAGCATATTCTCTTGGTTGGCCTAGTCTTGACGGAAACGGAGTCATCTTTCCTAATGCTTCACGAGCTTGTTCTGGTAAAGATGCAAATAATGGCGTTTCAAACAAACCCGGGGCAATTGTCATAACACGAATTCCTAAACTCGCAAGATCTCGAGCAATTGGTAGAGTCATACCAACAACGCCACCTTTTGAAGCACTGTAAGCTGCTTGCCCAATTTGCCCTTCAAAGGCTGCAATTGAAGCCGTGTTAATAATCACACCACGTTCCCCATGAGCATTTGGTTCATTTATTGCCATTTTTTCACTTACTAGTCGAATCGTGTTAAACGTACCGATTAAATTAACTTGAATAACTTTTGAAAAAGATTCTAAGTCATGCGGACCTTTTTTACCAATAGTTTTCTTTGCAATTGCGATACCTGCACAATTGACTAGCGCATTAACTTTACCGAAATGATCGATGGTCTTTTCAAGGGCTGACTGAACGCTCGCTCCGTCTGTTACATCAACTTTTTCATATATAACCGCTTCTCCCAGTTCTTCTGCTAATCTTTGCCCCTTTTCTTCAGCTAAGTCAAAAATAACAGCCTTGCCACCTTGTTCAACTAATCGTTTTACTGTTGCTTCTCCTAAACCTGAAGCTCCACCAGTAACGACGGCAACCACATTTTGGATGTCCATCCCAATCCTCCCTTTTTATGTTTATGAATACTTATTTTAATTATTAAGTATTTTCAAAAAATAAGCAACAAAAAAGTGAACGGTCATTCACTTTTTTATGGCGAAGATTGAGAAAGGTTGTAAAACAGAGTTAATGTGAGGCATACATTTATGAATAAATGGGCGTCAGATGCCCTAATGGAAGCAGATTTTTTTAAAACTAAAAAAAGAGGTGGTTATGTAGACGATATAGAGCTGTTTTTCTTCGAAATAAAAAAAGTAGGTTTAACCGAACGATGAAAACAGATTTTTCTGCTAAACCTGAAAAAAGTTGTCAATGAAAACAGTTTTCTCTTCTCAATCTCAAAAAGATTGTCTTCAGTTGGCCGATGAATACAGTTTTTGCCACTCCATCTTAAAGAAAGTGTCTTCAGCAAGTCTATGAAAACAGTTTTTGCCACTACATCTCAAAAAAGTGCCTTCATCAAACCAATGAAAACAAATTTTCTCAAAGCTTGAAAACTATTTCGATCATGGCTAACCGTCTGGTAATCTCCGAAACTTCCTAATGTTAACACACTTCCCTTATCGACATGCTCCACCCTTTTTAATACCACTATGCCTTTCCTTTATTCAAAAACGCTCGAACCCGTTGCTTATACTCATCCGATTGGACGGACTCTGCGATTAACTGTTTAATTTCCTCATTATCTTTCGTAGCTCCTTGTCGCACCCGGTGAATAATCTTTTTTGAGGCTTGGACAGAAAGTTGTGCATTTTCACAAATCCTACGTGCATACGTATACGTTTCTCGTTCTAACTCCTCCGTCGCTACGATTCGGTTAATTAATCCCATCTGTAACGCTTCTTCCGCTGGAAAAATGCGACCGGTAAACAAAATGTCCTTCGCATGGGCAGGTCCAACTAAATCAACTAAATGTTTTGTTGCTGCTGTATCATACACAATCCCTAATTTCGCTGGTGTAATCCCGAACTTCCCAGTTTCATCTGAAAAACGGAAATCGCAGGCAACCGCAATTTCACAACCGCCACCTACACAAAAACCTTGAATCATCGCAATACTCGGCTTTGGGCTTTCCGCTATTTTCCGTTCTAAAGTAGATGTTAGCTCACCATAACTGATGACACCGTCGACTGTCGAACGAATCGTCTCAAATTCACTAATATCCGCTCCTGCAGAAAAGGCTGTTTCCGTTGTACTTCTAAAAATCATTACCTTTACTTCATCATCTTCCGTACACGAATCAACCATCTCAATCATTTTTTTCCACATATCAATCGATAATGCATTTCTTTTCTCAGGTCGATTTATATAAATCGTTGCTATTCCATTTTCTTTTTCCATATAAATCTTTTCATTTTCCCTAGCAAACATGAGTCCACACCTTCCACAATCTGTTGTATAACAATAATCATTTTCGCTTCCTTATATAGGAAGTTTCATCATTAATCAGAAAATCAATACAAACACAAAGATATTCTGTTATTGTACTAATAAAGCAGTTGTCTTTTACAAGGATATTGAAATCTGTCATCTTTTTCAATAAAAAGATACTTGTAATCTTCGGTAAATTATTTTACCATTTTAGTAATTTGAAAAATTGCTATTATGCATAGGAAAGGCATGTCTTAACGCTCTATTATGTAACAGGCCGAATGAAGGAGGATTTCTATGAAACTAACGAAGGAAGAACTCGAAGTTTTATATATTTTGGAAGAAAATCATCGTCAATCAACCGAAGTGATTGCCAAACAATTGCAAATGAGTGAAGAAAAAGTTGAAAAAATAATTAAGAAACTCGAACAAAATAAAGTTATTGTTAGTTACCCAGCCATCATTGATTGGTCTAAAGTAGAAGGGCAAGAAAACGTCATCGCAATGATTGAGGTGAATGTAACGCCAAAACGTGGGGTTGGTTTTGATGAAGTTGCTGAAAGAATCTATCGTTTTCCAGAAGTAACATCGGTTTATCTCATGTCTGGTTCCTTTGACTTGTCCGTTTCTGTTGAAGGGAAATCTTTAAAAGAAGTAGCGACCTTTGTATCTGAAAAATTATCAACGATTGAAAGTGTTGTTTCTACTCGAACTCATTTTCTATTAAAAAAATATAAACATGATGGCGTAATTATTGAAGGAAAAGAAAACAAAGATCGTAGAATGGTGGTTACACCATGACAGATTACAATCAATTTTTATCAAAAACCGTCATTGATTTACCACCATCCGGCATACGGAGGTTCTTTGACGTTGCCTCCAAAATGGAAAATGTCATTTCACTCGGGGTCGGTGAACCGGACTTTGTAACACCTTGGAACATACGGGATGAAACGATTGCCTCCATAGAAAATGGCTACACATCCTATACAGCAAATCCCGGATTACTCGAATTACGCCAAGAAATTTCGAATTATTTAAACAATCGTTTCAAAATCGAGTACAACCCTGAAAACCAAATTATTGTGACGATTGGAGCTAGTCAAGCGTTAGATCTTGCATTCCGAGCCCTTCTAAATCCTGGGGAAGAAGTTTTAATTATTGAACCAGCTTTTGTTTCTTATCCCGCTCTTGTGAAACTTGCAGGGGGAAAACCCGTTCAAGTAGGAACAAGCGCAGAAAATGGTTTTAAAGTTACACCTGAACAAATAGAAGCAGCCATTACAGACCGGACAAAGGCCATCTTAATCTGCTCACCGAATAACCCAACAGGTACTTTTTTAAATAAAGCAGATCTTGAAAAAATTGCCCACGTGGCAATGAAACATAACCTAGTTGTCATCACCGATGAGATTTATGCTGAACTTACATATGATGAAGAGTATACAAGCATGGCTTCCATCCCAGGAATGTATGAACGAACAATTACGATAAACGGATTTTCCAAGGCCTTTGCTATGACGGGCTGGCGCTTAGGTTATGTAGCTGCTCCTGTCCCAATTGTTCAAGCCATGTTAAAAATTCATCAATATACAACAATGTGTGCACCCCATATGTTACAACATGGTGCCATTGAAGCTTTACGAAACGGAAAAGAACAAGTGAGCGAAATGAAACGAAGTTACCGGAGAAGGAGAAATTTTATTGTCACATCGTTAAATGACATTGGTTTAGATTGCCATACACCAGGTGGTGCGTTTTATGTTTTCCCATCCATTAAAAATACCGGCTTAACTTCGGAAGAGTTTGCAGAAGAATTATTGAAAAAAGAACGCGTTGCTGTTGTTCCGGGGAACGCTTTCGGGAAGAGCGGAGAAGGTTATATCCGTTGTTCTTATGCCACATCGATGGAACAACTTCAAGAAGCTATCGTCCGAATGGAGCGATTCTTGCAATCCTTAAATATAAA
>SMEK01000014.1_pt1 | contig 62764 bp, 52 predicted proteins | sample 2456371 | NCBI WGS metagenome assembly SMEK01 (sample SAMN10132590, study PRJNA489261) | soil metagenome | isolation source: day1 antibiotic-loamy sand soil ammended with composted manure from dairy... | place: USA | collected 2015-04-01
TTTCATAAAACCAACATATGACATTATAGTTATAAACACACATAATAAGGGACTTTGTAAGAAGTCCCTCACTCTTAGTATTGATATCTTTTCATCGTGCACATAGTTAATACTAGTGCAGGTATTGTACAAGCTATCATCATGCCTAAAAAGGCCAATTGCGGTGAAATTTCATATAAGAAGCCGGTTCCGAATGAAAGGACAGCATTAATTAAACTCATACCAAAAGCTGAGTACAAACCTTGAGCTGTAGATATTTGGTTAGTTTCTAGATTCTCAGAGATGTATTTAATAAATGCATAATGAGCAATTCCAAAAGAGACGACATGTAAAGTTTGAGATATCATAAATATATGTACATTCGGAAATAGAAATATGATAAGCCATCGAATTGAAGAACCGACGGAAGCAACGATATACATAGTTGATACTTTCAAATGTTGAAAATATCGATCGGCAATTGCAAAAAAGATGATTTCCAATAAGATAGCAAGATTCAATATAATCCCGATGTAAAAACTATTTACACCAATTTCTTGCAAATAAATAAACCCATAATTGTAATAAGACGTATGGGCACCTTGCAATAATATCGAAATAATAAGGACAATTAAGAATCGGCTTGAAGTAAGTAATTTTAAAATACTATCATATTCAACTTTTTGTGTTGTAAATTTTGGTTTCGTTTGTATGATGTCAGGTGTTTTTTGATACATTGTAAATGCCATAAAAAGTAGACCAATACACATAATCCAAAATATCGCGGCATCAGTAAAAAGTGATGTAAAGGTACCAACAATTATCAGTCCAACGGCATAACCAATTGAACCGTACGCACGACTTTTACCATAATTAATATGATCAGTGGCTACTAAAATTGTTGCACTACTTTCAATTGCAGGTAAAAAGTTCGGATAAATAGCGTTAAATATAATTGTAATAATAAATAGTGGTAAAAATGTTTCCGATGGTATGTATAAGAAAAGAATAATAATGGATAAAATTGAAATCCACTTCATTACAACAGATAGGGAAAATTTAATTGTAAAAATTGGATATAAAAAAAGATTTGATATAGATCTGCTCATCATTCCAGCGCCAATAACAATACTCGCCATACCAACAGAAAGATTTTTCTCATTGGTTAACCAGCCAGTCCAATACGGAAGAAATATCCCCCAAGTAATAAAAAATGAAAAGAAATTTAATGATAGCCATTGTTGATTTTTCATAAAATAATTCCTTCCTATACAAAAATAATTTCGAATAAATAAATTCATGCTAATAGCGTATCACATTTTTTATCATTTTAGTTGATCAAAATGAGTGTGGTGGGGAATAATATAGTTTTATATATATATATTATGTAAACTTACTTGATCTATCATAGGGCTGAAAAAATTTTTCAGCCCTATATAAATATCTCTATCGTTCTGTTTTCTCAGCTTTATTTTTATCAGGGAAGAGTAAACTAAATACAATACCAAAGAAAGCAGCTATAAAAAAGGTAGTAAATCTTGATGTAATGATGGAATCAAGTGGTGTACTGATCCAAAGGACCGTAAATACAAATCCAGATATAATTGTTGCGATAACTCCTATACTGGAATAACGTTTCCAAAAGAAAGTCATTAAAATAGCAGGGGAGAGTGTGCAACCGATGCCAGCCCAGGCCCAACTAACGATTAAGTATACAAGTGATTCTGAAGTAAGTGCAATCATCATGCCTAACAATCCACTCAGAATAATTGTAATACGTGAAGCTAATACTAATTGTTTATCCGTTAATTTTATCCCAAGCGATTTATGAATAATGTCTTCACTTACAGAACTCGTTACGACAAGTAATTGCGAGTTTGCTGTTGTAATAATTGCAGCCATTATCCCTGCTAGTAATATTCCACCAAACCAAGCAGGAGTTAAATCTAATATCATTGTTGGTAAAACTGTTTCCACATCAGCAAAAGATTCTTGTTCATACATCACGATTGCAGCTAAACCAATTGCAAATGCACCTGCATAAGCTAATATTGTCCATACCGTACCTACAATTTTCGCTTGCCTAGCTTCTTTTTCATTTTTTAAGGCCATAAATCTCGCGCTTAATTGCGGTTGTCCGCCTAAATAACCGAAAAACCATGAAAAGTTGTTAAAAAATAACACACCAATTGCAAAACCTGTTGCACCACCAAAAAGTGAATCAAAATTTGGACCCGCTTGAATAAGTGACTCACTAAGAGATAAATCATTACTTCCTATATAAATAAATGCTATTATTGGTAATACAACCAAAGTTAAAAGCATCATTATACTTTGAATCATATCTGTCCAAACAACAGATATAAACCCACCAAAAAAGGCAGTTAAAATAACGAGTAGTGTTGTTAATACAATACCAGTGGTCAAATTCATATCGAAGGAAGTAAAAAATAATTTACCTGCTCCAGCAAATTGAGCTCCGATATAAAACATGAAGAAACCGGCAATTAATAATGTAGATAACCAACGAATAATATTTCCATTTTGACCAAATTTTGAAGCTAGGTAATCTGATAAAGTTAAAACTTTTTCCTTTTCCGCTTCTTTCATAAACCGACTTGCTAAAAAAACCCATGCAAAGATAATGCCAACTGCTATACCGACCGCTACCCATATACCTGAAAGTCCAGTTGTAAATACAAATCCGGTAAATCCTAATAACAACCATGCTGATTCACCAGTTGCACGTTCAGAAAAAGCTAGGGCCCAACCCGGTAACTTTTTTCCACCAAGTAAGAAATCCGAATGAGTAACACTGTTTCTACTAGTTAAGTAAGCAATCAAAATAATCACAATAAAATATAAAATAAAAACGCCTAAAACTGTGCTATTCATATAATCCCTCCTATACAGATGATGACACACAAAATGTAAACGTTTACATTAACTCGGTAAATATCACCTCCCTAATTCAAAACTTTAGGATGGAGAAAGTAAGGCATCTATCCATTATAATATTATGAAAATTACGTCAACAAATGACCGATAAAAAAACTCTTGTTAAACAAATGCTTGTTAAGGCAAATAAGGCAGAGTACAGGCTTCTTGCTGGAATTGTTAGAGAAGGTCTATAATGGTGGTATTAAAATCGTTGTCATTTACAAATACATAGAAGAATGATCCTTATTTTTCAGTTATTAAAGTATAACTAAAACAGAGGGGGAAAAGTGATGAAATTTGATGTCCATGGTAATACATTACAATTGATCGTTGGGGATATAACCAAACAAACAACAGATGCCATAGTAAATGCTGCTAATGGTTCTTTACTTGGAGGTGGAGGTGTAGATGGAGCTATACATAAGGCCAGCGGTCCAGAACTTTTAAAAGAATGTAAACAAATTCGAAAGGAGAAATTAAAAGGGGAGTATCTCCCTACAGGTGAAGCAGTTATTACAAAAGGCTATCAATTACCTGCAAAATATGTCATCCACACGGTAGGTCCAATTTGGACGGGGGATAATGTCAATGAAAAGAATAAATTATTGGCTAATTGTTACATCAACTCTTTAAGTTTAGCAAAAAAATATCATTTACAAAGTATCTCTTTTCCATCAATCTCAACGGGAGTATACCGATTTCCAATCGATTCAGCTTCAAAAATTGCCCTGACAACGATCGTGAAATTTTTACAAAAAAATAACTTCGGAACAGTTGTTATGACGTTATTTACTAAGGGAGATTTTGAGATATATCTTCAATCTGCATTTGAAATCTTGGAACAAAACTCGGATGCCTCTTAAAAATGACTATTCGTTATTAATTTTTAACAAACTAGATTTATACAACTTAAAAAATCAAATTTTAAAACGTAATTAACAAACCCTCTTGGATAAAAAACCATTTACTGTGACAAAATAGACTGTTCCATTCATATAAGGAACAGTCCGTATATTTTCAATACACTATATCTATTTTTATTTGATTGTTTTCTATATCGATTTCAATTGTTTGTCGAGGTTGAATTTTTCCAGCAATGATGTGCTTTGCGAGAGCTGTCTCAATATGTTTTTGAATATATCTTTTTAAAGGTCTTGCACCATAAACTGGATCAAATCCATTTTCAGCAATAAATTTTTTTGCGTCATCAGTCAATGTGATTGTAATTTCTTTTTCAGCTAAGCGCATTTGCAATTCTTTTAAGAACTTCATTACAATGCCTTTAATGTTTTCTAACGTTAATGGTTTGAATAAGATTATTTCATCAATACGGTTTAAAAATTCTGGACGGAAATGACCTTGTAATTCATTCATAACAAGATTGCGTACTTCTGAACTAATTTCATCAGTATTTCCTTTATTTTCTGTTAAATAATGGGAACCGATATTTGATGTCATTATAATGACGGTATTTTTAAAGTCAACAGTCCGACCTTGTGAATCTGTAATACGTCCGTCATCTAACATTTGTAGTAAAATATTAAATACTTCAGAATGTGCTTTTTCTATTTCATCAAAAAGAATGACCGAATATGGGTTTCGCCGAACAGCTTCCGTTAATTGTCCACCTTCTTCATAACCGACATATCCTGGAGGAGCTCCAATTAAGCGGGAAACAGAATGTTTTTCCATATATTCAGACATATCAATACGAATAATATGATCTTCACTATCAAATAAGTTTTCGGCTAATGCCTTAGCTAATTCTGTTTTTCCAACCCCTGTCGGTCCAAGAAATAAAAATGATCCAATTGGACGATTAGGGTCTTTAATGCCTGCACGCGCTCTTAAAATAGCATCGGAAACGAGACTGACAGCATCACTTTGGCCAATGACTCTTTTTTCTAACATGCTTTCTAATCGGAGCAGTTTTTCTCTTTCGCTTTCTACTAGTTTAGTAACTGGAACACCTGTCCATCGTGCTACGATTTCAGCAATTTCCTCATCTGTTACCTCTTCACGTAGTAAACGGTTTTCTTTATTTTCTTCAACTCTTTTTTCCAAATCATTTAATTCTTTTTCAAGTGCAGGTATTTTTCCGTGTCTTAATTCCGCAGCCTTATTCAGATCGTATTCATTTTCGGCATTTTCTAACTCTCGTCGTAATTGTTCCAGTTGTTCACGTTTTTCTTGGACCTTTTGTATCGCTTCTTTTTCCACTTGCCATTTTGCTTTCATTTCATTTAATTGATCACGTAGTTCAGCAAGTTCTTTTCTTAAACTTTCTAATCGTTTTTTACTTATCGGATCTTCTTCTTTAGACAAAGCTGCTTCTTCGATTTCTAATTGCATTACTTTACGGTTCACTTCATCAAGTTCTTGGGGCATGGAGTCGATTTCAGTACGTATGGTTGCACAGGCTTCGTCCATTAAATCAATCGCTTTATCGGGTAAAAAGCGATCGGTGATATAACGGTCCGATAGCGTGGCTGCAGCAACAAGTGCGCGATCATGTATTTTAACCCCATGATGAATTTCATACCTTTCCTTAATCCCTCTTAAAATGGAAATCGTATCTTCTACATCTGGTTCTTGTATTAAGACCGGTTGAAAACGTCGTTCTAAAGCTGGATCTTTTTCAATGTATTGCCGATGTTCATCTAATGTTGTTGCACCTATGCACCGGAGTTCACCTCGAGCTAACATCGGTTTTAACATGTTCCCTGCATCCATTGCCCCATCAGTCTTACCTGCACCGACAATCGTGTGTAATTCATCAATAAAGAGAATGATTTTTCCGTTGCTTTTTTTTACTTCATTTAATACAGCTTTAAGACGTTCTTCAAATTCTCCCCGGAATTTCGCACCTGCAACTAAAGCACTCATATCTAATGCAAATATAGTTTTCTCCTTTAAACCTTCGGGTACATCTTTCCGAACGATACGTTGAGCTAGCCCTTCTACAATTGCGGTTTTACCGACACCAGGTTCTCCTATTAAAACAGGATTATTTTTTGTTTTTCGAGATAAAATACGGATAACTTGGCGAATCTCGCTATCTCGACCTATGATTGGATCGACTTTACCAGAACGAACTTCAGCAACTAAGTCTCGACCATATTTTTTTAATGCTTCGTATGTACTTTCTGGATTTCGTGATGTCACTCGTTGATTCCCCCTGATTTCTTGAATGGCTTTAGACAAATTTTCATTAGTTACCCCGAGCGTTTTTAACATTTTTCCTATATCAGAATTAAGTTGTACTGAAGCTGACAAGATGTGTTCAACAGACATATATTCATCTTTTAAAGATCTCATAATATTTTCAGCCTCAGCAAAAACTTTTTGCAATTGATGTGTAATATAAAACTTACCTTGCTCAACACCACTTCCTGTAACCTTTGGTTTTTTATTTAAATGAAGAATTAAATGTTGTCGAAATTCTTCACCATTCAGATTAAGTTTTTCTAAAATAGATGTGATGAGATTTTGTTCATCCTCTATAATCGCTAAATAAAGATGGACTTCATCGATTTCTTGATGATTTTCTCGAGTTGCGATGGATTGTGCTTGAATAATCGATTTTTGTAACCGCTCTGTCATTTGATTGATATCCATAACACCACTCCTTGACCAAATTTGACCTTTAAATAGTATAAATCAAAATACTTTAATATGTAAAGGGACACATGTTACAATATTTAAGTTAACAATTGAAACCGATTTCTTCTAATCAATGTTAAAAAATTGTCAAAAAATAGTTACAGAAAGTGGATTGGAATGCGTTATATTTTTATGTACGGTATAAAAATCATTTGAAATGTTGTTGAAAATAGAAGGGAATTGCAATATGAATAATCGAGTGTATTTCTTGATGGTTATCGCTTTTATTGTCGGGATTGTTGAATTAATAATAAGTGGAATTTTAGATTTAATTGCTGAAGATTTACATGTAAGTCTAGGACAGGCAGGTTGGTTGATCACTGTTTTTGCTTTAATATTTGCATTTATGTCACCTGTATTACTTGTCGCGACAGAGAAGGTCGAACGAAAAAGGTTAATGTTAATTTGTTTATGGATTTTCTTATTAGGAAATATTATCACGATTTTTAGTCCGAATTATGCAGTGGTTTTCTTTGGTCGGATTGTAACAGCTTTAAGTGGGGCATTACTTACGATCCTCTGTTTAGTAATGGCACCTGCTATGGTCGAACAACAATATAAAGGTCGAGCAATTGGAATTATTTCTATGGGGGTTTCAGGTGCACTTGTTCTTGGTGTTCCTATTGGTCTGGTATTAGGGAACAACTTTGGATGGAGAGCTCCCTTTATTATGGTTGCGATCCTGACTATAATTTCAATCGTTGGAGTTCATTTTTTGATGAATCGTGTACAGCCGATGAAAGCAGTTCCATTACGCGCCCAAATTGCTAGTTTAACAAATCCGAAAGTTTTCTTCGCATTACTGACAACATTTTTATACATGTCAGGACATACTGCTTTATATGCCTATTTAAAACCTTTTATTGAAGAAACAATGGCATTAAATGGAACAATGGTTAGCTTGATTTATTTTATTTTTGGATTATCGGCCGTAAGTGGGGGCGGTATTGGAGGCGCACTTGCAGATAATTATGGATCGCGAAAAACAATTTCAATCAGTCTAGTCCTGTTTGTTTTCACTTTTGTCACCATTCCTTTTACTACAAAAATTGTCCCTTTATTTATCATTGTATCGATCATTTGGGGGATTTTAAGTTGGGCAATCTCTCCTGCCATGCAAAGCTATTTAATCGAAACATCTCCGAAGACAGCATCTATACTGCAAAGTTTAAATAATACTGCATTACACTTTGGGGTCGCTGCAGGATCATTTTTTGGTGGATTAATTATCAATATTGTTCCTATTACTTATAATGCCTTCATTGGAGCTATATTAATCTTCCTTTCGTTAATTACTGCTTATATGTCGATGTACAGTAAAGAAAAAGACCCCTTAATGATAAAATAAGAACACTTTTTAAAAGGCTTGTCGTTATGATCGGCCTTTTTTGTTTTATACCGAACAGTTGTATGTTAAATATAATGTCGGTTATGTATAAAAATCTTTCCATAATCTAAGTTGTCAGATTATAAAACAGCATATCCTGTTATTTACGGAATTTGGAAGTCGAATTTTTTTACAGAAAAAATAATGTGGGGTAATATAATAGTAATTACAGAAAGAGGGTGGAATACATCATGGAGATTGTCTTAAGAGAAGATGCGAAAACTCAATTATCTAACATAAAGTTTAAAGAAAACGAAGGAATTCGTATTACAACTGAACAAGAAAATAGTTGTTCTTTATTTGTCGATTATACACTTTTCAAGGATAAACAAAAAGATAATGATACCGTTATTGTAACCGAGGGTATCCCGTTTATCATTTCTGAGTCAACAAAAGAAATCTTACCTGAAAAAGTTTATTTAAATTTTGTTAACCCAACAGGATATAAATTATATACAGATGAAGAAATCTTAAAAGCAAATATGCGGTTAAAACTAAATTAAAGGAATATGGGGTTGTCCATATGTCAATAAAGTGGATTCTGATAGAGAAGGGTTGAGACACAGAAATTGTTTCAGCTTTACCTACTTTTGAGTTAAAAGCGAAATCATCACGAAGTTTCTATAACGGAACGTGAGGAAGCTGATGATATACCACTATGTACATCTACAAGTGGGAAAGAGAAAACTCATTATAAACCTCATGAACAGCCCTTTTCTATATTGAATAGATAGGTGATGGACACTTGAAAACATATTTCTGGTTAACCATGGATGATGGTGTCGATGTGTATGTACGTTGTTGGCAAAACAATGATTATAAACCACGTGGGGTTGTCCAGATCGTGCATGGTATGGCGGAACATGTTGAACGCTACAATGACTTTGCCGAATTTCTAGTAGCTAACGGTTTTATCGTATATGGTAATGACCATCGTGGACATGGTAGAACAGGGGAAAAAGCAGGGGTTTTCGGTTACTTTGCTGATTATAATGGTTTTGATCGTGTGGTATCCGATGTTCATCAAGTAACTCAATACATAAAAAAACACTACCCAAATTCACCACTTTTCATTCTTGGACATAGTCTCGGTTCTTTTATTACAAGAAGATATATACAAATATACTCAACAGAAATTTCGGGAGTCATATTATCAGGGACAGCAGGAAATCCTGGTGTTGCCGCTAAATTAGGTAAAGCTTTAGCTAGATGGGAGATAAAAAAATACGGACAGAAGGAACCAAGCCATCTTTTGAATAAACTCATTTTCGGTTCTTACAATAAAGGTTTTGAAAATGTGAAAAACAAATTTGCTTGGTTATCTAGAGATGAAAAGGTTGTAGAAGATTTCGTCCAGGATCCATTATGTGGATTTGTTTGTTCTACTCGTTTCTTTTATGATTTGCTCACTGGTCTTCAACTCATTCATAAGAATGAGTACATACAACAAATTCGTAAAGATTTACCAATGATGTTTATAAGTGGTGACAAAGATCCCGTTGGAGCGTATGCGAAGGGAGTAGAACAGGCGATAAAACAATATAAGGAAAACGGTTTAACTAATATCGAATCGATTATTTATGAAGATGGACGGCATGAAATGTTAAATGAGATAAATAAAGAGGATGTGTATAGAGATCTCCTTCTATGGCTTAATCGGTGGAGCAAGAATAAGAAATAGATATGTAAAGGCAGGTTAAAATTCATGATTAAAAAGAATATTCCGTTATCAGTATTAAATTTGGTCCCGTTAAGAACAGGGGAAGGACCGAAAGAAGCCATTGATGCGATGGTCGATTTGGCACAAGCCGTAGAACAAATGGGTTATACTCGTTATTGGATAGCGGAACATCACAATACACCATCACTTGCAAGTTCTGCTACAGCTATTTTAATAAAACATACATTGGAAAATACAGAAAAAATTCGAGTTGGGGCTGGCGGCATTATGTTACCCAATCATCCACCTTTAGTAGTTGCTGAACAATTCGGAACGATGGAAACATTATATCCCAATCGGGTCGATTTAGGACTAGGTAGAGCACCTGGTACTGATATGTTAACAGCCGCCGCATTAAGGCGGAATAAACATGAATCGGTTTATACATTTCCAAATGATGTAAAATCTTTATTACAGTATTTTGGTCCGAAAGAAAACCAAGGTTATGTTCAAGCTTTTCCAGGTGTAGGCACCAATGTGCCTATTTATATACTTGGTTCATCAACTGATTCTGCAAAACTTGCAGCAAGTCTCGGTTTACCGTATGCATTTGCCTCCCATTTTGCTCCACAACAAATGGAGCAAGCTATTGAATTATATCGTACCAGGTTCCAACCATCTGAATATTTAGATAAGCCATATATGATGGTTTGTTTAAATGTCATCGCTGCAGAAACAGATGAAGAAGCACGTAAAGAGTACACATCTTTACAACAATTTTTCTTAAATGTAGTTCGTGGTACCAAATTACCATTACAACCACCTGTTGAGAATATGAATCAAATTTGGTCAGATGAGGAAAAAGCAATGGTATCCGCATCGATTCGATTGACATTCCTTGGCAATAAACAATCCATCCGTGAACAATTTATACAATTCCAAAATAAATACAATGTAGATGAATTAATGGCGGTGACTTATATTTTTGATCGTAAAAAGCAAAAAAAATCCTATGAGATATTCAAAGAAGCAGTTGATGGAGCATAATAAATGAAACAGGCCTCTACAAATAGAGGCCATTACTGTGTGCAATTAGTTTTTCACTTCAACTGCTTGAGAGTGCTTTGTTTCGTCCGACAATTTACAAACATCAATCCATGCTTTCGCACCTGAATATTCTTCTAATTGACTACAAGTGACTTCAATGGCAGAGTTGATGCTACCACACGCCGGAAAAACAGTTTCAAAACGATTTAACGATACATCTAAATAAACTTCAAGTTCATTCGCTAATCCAAAGGGACAGACTCCACCAACGACATGTCCTGTTTGTTCCACTACTTCATCAGCCCTTAACATTCTTGCTTTATAACCAAATGTATGACGGAATTTCTTATTATCAACTTTTGCATCACCAGCTGTTACAACAAGAATTGCTTTATCATCTTTGCCTCGAAATGATAAAGTTTTTGCAATTCGTTCAGGTTCAACGCCAATTGCTGTTGCTGCTTGTTCAACAGTCGCACTTGATTTATTAAAAATCATAATGTCCTGATCGCGATTCCATTTCTTTAAATGAGCTTTCACACTTTCTAAACTCATCAATCTCACCTTTCTTCGAGTTTACTAAATATATTATTTGATTATTGTGTTTTAGTAATTTAATGTGGTAAAAATCGAGAAGATTAAAAATGGTTAAAGAAAGGAAAAACCTTCTCTTTAACCTTCATCATTATGAACATTTGATAAATATCTTTCAAAACAAATATAAGAGACGAGATGATAATAGCACTCTAAAATAATAAAAAATAACGGGATATAGCGAATACTATGATCAATCATAAAAAAAAGCGCAATTCCGATGATAACCATAAAGATAAAACTTATGTTACCCGTCCATCCGTTTAATCGATGGTTTGGAAAAAGGATTGCCATTACGCCTCTTTCATCTTTGTTATAACAATCATGATGTAGTGATGTAACTTGGAAATAATGATTGACTGTGACTAATTCATCTTTATCTTTTATTTCTTTTTTACAAGCAAAACATATAATAGGTTTAGTCAAAAAGATTCCCCCAACGAATATTTTAATATCCTAACCAATTTTTGTTCCGTTTTCAACAGGATAATCTACATTTAATAACACAACATCTCCTTCGCTTGGAATTCCACCTAAAACTAAAACTTCCGATTGGAATCCAGCGATATTTAGGGGAGGAAAGTTAACTACACCAACGACTTGTCGACCAATTAAATTTTCTGGTTTATATCGTTTTGTTATTTGTGCTGAAGAATACTTAATACCGATTTCACCAAAGTCTATTTTGAGTTTTATAGCTGGTTTACGTGCCTCTGGAAAATCTTCTGCATAAATGATTGTTCCAATACGTAAATCTAATTTTTGAAAGTCTTCAATTGTAGCCAAGGAAGAAACCTCCTATTATTTTAAAATTCCAGTTAAATCAAATATTATAGAAAAAAACACGAATTTTCAAGAATATTACTTTTCAATAAAAAATAATATACTTTTTATAATAAGAAGGTTAAAAGAAGCTCAATTATATGATAGAATTTTCTCAAACCTATAGTCATATAAAAAAAGAACTATTTTGACATTTTTATAATACAATGAATTGATTAATATCGCATTTTTATTATGTCGAGGAAGAAAGTACAAAATAATATGCACAATAAACTGTATTATTTAAAATAATCAATCTTGAGATGCCCTCGAGTTTTCATCGTAAAAAAACAAGTATAGACAGTTACATATTCGATCTAGGTCAATTTTGAAAAAAATTACGCTCAGCATCTTTATACTGAGCGTACTGCTAATGATTCAGCAATTATTCATTTTTGTTTAAAACCTTTTTTATTTCATCAACTAACGTTGTTAATGCATTAGTTCTCGTTTGATTGGCATTAGCCATTGATTTTTTTATTACGTCACGTTTTGTTTGAAGTAATTTAACATGTTCCAATAAAGATTCTTTTGTCACATCTTCATCTTGTAAAGTAATCGCGAAACCTTTTTCAGTAAAGGATTTTGCATTTAAGATTTGGTCACCGCGACTTTGGTTTAATCCAAGAGGAATGATCAACATCGGAATTTCTAACGCTAGAAATTCAAAAATTGAATTGGATCCACCTCTTGTGATTACTAAATCTGTAGCAGCTAAAATGTCAGCTAATTCTTCATGAATATACTCAAATTGACGATATCCTGGATGGCTTTCTAGCTGTGAATCAAGATTGTTTTTACCACATAAATGGACAATTTGATAATGCTTTGTCAATTCGTCAATATTGGCTCGGACAGCCTCATTAATCTTTTTCGCACCAAGACTTCCACCCATTACAGTAAGTATTGGTTTTCCGGAATGAAAATCTAAGAATCTTTTTCCTTTTTCCGCCGAGCCAGTCAAAATTTCTTTTCGTATTGGTGAACCGATGGCCATGACTTTATCTTGCGGAAAATATTTCGTTGTCTCATCAAAGGATGTAAATATTTTAGTTGCAAATCGCTTTGAAATCTTATTCGCAAGTCCTGGTGTAATATCACTTTCATGGATAAAAATTGGTATTTTTAATGTATTTGCTGCAATTATAACGGGTACAGATACAAAACCTCCTTTTGAAAAGAGTAGATCCGGTTTTAATTGTTTCAAAATTTTTCTTGCTTCAAAACAGCCTTTTAGGACGCGAAAAACATCCTTTACGTTTTCCATATCTAAATAACGTCGTAATTTTCCACTACTAATCCCATAGTAAGTTATATTTTGCTTTTGCATTAAGTCTTTCTCGATTCCTTTTTTGGAACCGATATAAACAAATTCATAATTTTCATTTTTTAATTCATTCATTATCGCAATATTAGGGGTTACATGGCCGGCTGTTCCGCCACCTGTAAAAACAATTTTTTTCTTGTTCGTCATAATTCCTCCTGATTGTATTTCTATTTATTCTATATAATACTTTAACTGTAGATTAACATTCATTCAAATGTTTTTTTATCTCTCCTTTGTCGATTAAGATGAAGATCTTAATATTTTAGAAAAGATTTTTATAGTTTAACATCATTCATTATATCATGCTGCAACTAAGGAGCGGAGAAAAGATGAATACAACCAATAAAGTTGATTTATATACACTGTGTCTAATTAAAGACGGTGATTCTGTTTTATTAATAAATAGGCCGAGTAATAGGGGATTTCCAGGTTACATTGGTCCGGGTGGAAAAGTTGAACCATACGAAAGTATATCTGAAGGAGCCATACGTGAAGTTTATGAGGAAACAGGCTTAATTGTAAAAAACTTAATCTATAAAGGGATTACAGAATGGATTGATATTAAGAACAATGATCGTTCAATAGTATTTAATTATTTAGCAACAGAGTTTGAAGGAGAGTTGTTAGAAAATCCTCCAGAAGGGGAAATATTATGGGTCCCAATTAAAGAAGCATTGAATTTACCGATGCAACCATGGTTTAAAGAACGTTTACCTTTATTTTTTAAAGAAGGGACATTTGAAATATTTTCGGAATGGGATCCCGAAGAAGGGATCACAACAAAACATCATGTTAAAAATCTATAAAACATGATAGAATATTTATTAGTATTTTTAGAATTTTAGACCAACAAATAATATTGTTATGTAAACTAAAAAGTTAGTGTCAATCTATGAGAACAGATATGAAAGATATTAAAAGTATTGCAAAAGTTCAAATCAATTTATGAAAATATTAGAACAATGATGCACATGAAGATGTATGATAATAAATTGAAAGAGGCCAAATAATTGAGTTCTCAACCATTGATAAGAAAAGAAGCGAATTTGTATGTTGAGAATAATGTATCATCCTTTTTATAAAAAAAGACACGAAAGGTTAAGTATAAAAATAGAAATTCTTAGAAAAAGGGGGGATTAGAATGATTATTAGAGAATGTAATAATCATGATGCTGAAAAGTTTCTCCAAATGTTACAACAACTGGATAAGGAAACGAAATTTATGCTTTTTGAACCAGGGGAACGTAAAACAACGGTGGAACAAATGCAAAAATCCATTGAATCGATCGTAAAATCAAATTCTTTACAGTTAGTAGTTGAAGATAAGGACAAGATTGTCGGGTTTTTATTGGCAAGAAGGGGAACATTGCAACGAAATAAGCATTGCGCTTATGTTGTCATTGGTATTCTAGAAAAATACCGAGGCAGAAAAATAGGTCAACGTTTATTTATGAAAATGGAAGAATGGGCGAAAATATCCGATATTCATCGCTTAGAACTAACGGTAATGACACACAACAAAGCCGCCATTAAATTGTATGAAAAAATGGGATTTAAAAAAGAAGGAATAAAAGAAAAATCATTAGTTGTTGACGGAAAGTTCGTTGATGAATTTTATATGGCTAAAATTATTTAAATTAACATTTCCAGAAGACATCAAGTAGAATTAGGAAAAAGAGCTATTTATATACCAATAGTTGAAATGTTGGTGAAGTTCAAATCAAACGAATTTACATAGACATTTCTGTATTATACCTTGAGACAACGATGAACCATATGCAAAAAAGGATTAAGACAATGGATAAACCTCCTGAAAAATAAGATTGCGAGTAAAGTTAGGATGGGATTAATTATGTGGGACTCCCCTATTGTTTTAAAAGACTATGACCCAATATGGACGATTTATTATAAGAAAGAAAAGGAACAATTTCTTGAATTGTTGGGGGATAATATTTTTGGGATTGAACACATCGGGAGCACAGCAATTCCTGGTTTGATGGCTTTCCCAGTTATCGATATATTAGTAGGAATTGATAGTTTTTCTGTTCTTTATGAAATTTCAAAACCGATTAAACAATTAAATTATGACATTATACCGAGACCAGATTTAAGATCCAGACGTTTCTACGAGAAAAAAATGGTGAATCAAGTTGGCTATCATTTACATCTATGTAAATACAAGAGTGATGAATGGTATAATCTCATTTTCTTTCGCGACTATTTAAAGAAATATCCGAATGTCGCAAATAGATATGCCCAATATAAATTTATGCTTTCAAGAAAGTACAAAAATAACACGGTTCGTTATCACCTATATAAAAGAACAATTGTGAATGAAATTATTGATTTAGCAAGAGAAGAATTTAAGAATGAAATATTAATGTAATCTGATCATCAAACGATTAAATAGGGAAGACATGTTTGATTTGTTCTCCATTGGGAAATGGAAAGAGTGAGAGCAAAAATTTGTTCCATTGGATGAACTGAACCATATAAAACGGCTGTCGAATTTTTTCGACAGCCAAAAATATTAATTATTTAACTTCTTTTTCAACTCTGCTATTTGTTCTTTTAATTTTTGAATTTTAATTAATTTATCTTGTTCTTGAGTACCGTCTTCAGTAGTTTCTTCCGTTATTAGTTGAACGTATTGCAGCTGTAACTGTTCGAGCTTATTTGTTATTTCTTGTTTCACATTTGAAAGGTTTTCGTAGTTTTCCCACTCTTTATAGCCTCCAGGAAAGATTGACACTTTTCCATTCTTAAGAGACACAACCTTATTTGCTACTTTGCGTAGTAAGTATGGATCATGTGCAACAATTACTATTGCTCCAGGATATTCAACTAGCGCATTTTCAATTATTTCTCTCGTTGGTATGTCAAAATAATTTGTCGGTTCATCTAAAATCAGTAAATTCGCATTAGAAAAATATAGTTTTACAAAGGCTACACGACATTTTTCACCCATACTTAAAGTTTCAATTTTTTTATAGACGTCTTCCCGTCGAAATAAAAAACAAGCCAAAATTGTACGTGCATCGGACATGTTCATATGTGGAATTGTTAAAATCTCATCTAAAATTGTATTGTCTAAATTTAAATTATCTAGTTCCTGGAAGAAATGCCCAATTTTTAATTGAGGGTTCCTTAATACAGACCCACTATTCGGTTGAATGATTCCCGACATTAGTTTTAAAAGTGTTGTCTTGCCACTACCATTCGTACCAACAACTGCAATACGGTCACCACGATTAATTTGCAAAGAGACATTATCCAATATTTTCCTTTCCCCATAAGAAAATGAAATATCCGATATATCAATCATTTTTCGAGCAGAAAACTCACTTGATACAAGATTGGTTTCAATTTTTTTACTTTCAACAGGTTTATTTATTTTATTTTTCTCTAATCGTTCTAATTCACGTTCTTTCACTTTAAACTTTTTTGCCTGATTAGCAAGTTTTTTCTGTGCATAAGGATTTCGTACACTCGCTTTGGCATTCGCTTTATCATACCATTGTTTATACTGGGAAATGGTTTCAAGTAATTTTTTCCTTTCTTGCTCTTGTTTTTCAATTTTCCGCTGTTCGGTTATTTGTTCCAAATGCTTTTGTTCTTTATAGGATGAATAGCCGCCATCATATTTTTTGATACCATCAGGTGAAAGTTCATACGTATAATTAGCAACATGATCAATGAATTCACGTTCATGGGAAATGAAAAGAACACTGCCTTTAAATTGTTTTAACCAGTTTTCTAACCATGTGATCGATTCAATATCTAAATGGTTGGTAGGCTCATCAAGAATAATGAACTTTGGTGAATTTAACATGATTTTTGTCAGTTTAACCCGAGTTTTTTGTCCTCCACTTAATGAAGAAAACGGGATATTCCAAAGATCATTAGGCACTTTTAATTGAGTTAACATCTTTTCAACTTCAATTTCCCACTCGAAACCATTATGATCTAAATACTTTTGTAACTGGGCGTTGTATTGATTTACTAATGTTTCATTAGTGGGTTTTTCTTTGAGCAAAGATGATATTTTTTCTAACTCTTTTTTAATTACAGCATTTGGATGATCAGCTGTGACCCAATCTATAACGTTTAAATCATTGTTTATTTGGTTGTCTTGAACCATATAACCAATTTCCTTTTTATCGATTCCAAGATTAACCGTACCAGATTGAAAAGAAATTAGTCCGAGTAACCCTTTTAATAAAGTTGTTTTCCCAACACCATTTTCACCAATTAATGCTACTTTCTCCCTGTCTTTTACTTCAATTGATACATTTTTAAATAGAGTTTTTCCACCAATTTCCATTGATAAATTATCTGCTTTTAAAATAAACATTCATCATCACCCCTGGATGGCCAAAACAACAAAAGACACAGGGATCCCCTGTGTCTATATTTAAAAAATGCTTATATTAACATACAGGCATAATAAGCAAAGAGAAACATGTTTAAACCATGACATGTTACACTCATATAAATTCGCATCAAAAAGACACACGGATCCCGTTCTTTGCCTATGTTGTTTCGGCAAAGTAGTTTTGCATATCGAATTTGCGCAAAATTAACGGGAATTTTCCATTGTGTAATTTTGATGCCTCCTTTATTAATTATTATTATCATTATACATAAAAAGATACAAATTGTCATGGGTAATTTCCTTTAAAGCAGGATTTCTTGATCTTATTATCGAACTATTCTGTTAAATAAAGGTTATCAATACTTATGCTAAATATAATCATTAAAGATGAATGCAGGTGAACCAGAATGGGAGAGATTCAGGAAAAAATATTACAAACTAAAGCAGGTCTTTCTTATATAATTCGTACAGCATTACCTAAAGATGCAAAAAAGTTAATAAAGTACTGCAAAGAAATCTTTAGTGAAGAGGGGTACTTATTAACAACCAGTGAAGAATATAACATTACCGTAAGGGATGAAAAGAAATTTTTGCAAAGCTATTTAATTGGAGAAGGAAATTTAGCGATAGTTGCTGAGTATAATAATGATATCATTGGTTTTTTAACTTTTCATAACGGCATGAGAAAAAGAATAAAACATGTAGGTACATTAGGAATGACCGTAGCAAAAGATTATCGAAATCAAGGAATCGGTAAAGCGATGCTTTCTGAATTATTACAATGGGCAAAAAACAATCCCCTTATAGAAAAAGTTACACTTGAAGTATTTGAAACCAATAAACACGCAATTGCCTTATACAAACAGCTTGGTTTTAAAGAAGAAGGAAGAATGATTAAGGGAATAAAAATAAATGATTTTACATATTATGACGTAATTATAATGGCTTGTTTTACATGAAATTCGATAAAAATCCAAGAAGTTGTTACGTGACATCTTGGATTTTTTTATGTAAACTGTATACTATCTAAAAAACAGATTAATAAATCTAAAATTGATATTGACAATAGATTAATAATAATTATATAAAAAGATATATTTTTCTTTAATTTTAAAAGGGGAATGAGGATGTTATATTTAAATCCGGATAATTTTATTTTAAAACCGGCCTTAGCCACAATTCATTGTGAACCGAATTGGAAATGGCGAAAAAGAGACGCACCAATGCCAAATTATGACTTATTTTATGTATGGAATGGAGAAGGTACGTTATGGTTAAATAAAAAGCCATATAAAATTGGCAAAGGGCACTGTTTTTTATTTAAACCAGGTGATTGGACAGAAGCTACACATAATCCACAAAATCCTCTCGTATTAACATATATACATTTTGACGTAGAAAGTAACGTCAAATTAATCCCTTCCTCACATCGAATAATTAAAAATAGAATCGCCTTTGAATCTTTACTATCTCAGTACGTTCGCCTATTCTTAGTAGAAACCTTTGGTGCTGAAATTGAAGGTAAGTTAATTTTGAAACAAATTATGATCCATCTATTAAGGGAAGAATATGAACAAGAAGAAGAAAAAGTACAGGATGAACCAGAAGATGTAAGTAATAACTTGCTGGAAACGATTTTAGAAATAGCAAATTATATTCAGCAACATCCTGGAAAAACCCACACAATTGAAAGCTTAGCTGCTCGTGCCAATCTCTCTCCTCGTTATTTTTCAAAAAAATTTAAGCAAATTGTAGGACATACCGTTAAATCTTATATTGTTTATAGTCGGATAAAACGTGCTGAACACCTACTCCATAATTGCGGTATGACTGTTACAGAAACTGCCTATGCGCTTGGATACAACGACTTGCACTTTTTTAGTCGGCAGTTTAAACAATATACTGGTAAAAACCCGTCCGAAATTCGATAAAAAAGTAAACTAGTAGTTTCCACTGTTATAGGTATTACCTATAGCAGTTTTTTTATAGAAAAAAGATCGATTCATTTTTCCAAGGTTGGTAAAAAAGTGCAAATTTTATGTCAAAAAAGCTAAAGAAATTGAACAGTAAAAATAATAACATAAGTTTAGAAAAACAAATAAAGAGGGAGGAATTAAATGCAGCACTCGTGGATGCTTAATAAACAAGGAATGTACGACCCACAATACGAACATGATGCTTGTGGTATAGCTATGTTAGCCAATATAAATGGTCGTCAAAACCATACCATTATTTCACAAGCGATCTTTGCCCTTGAACGGTTGAATCATCGCGGTGGTCGTGATGGGCAACGAGCAATAGGAGATGGAGCAGGGATTTTAACACAAATTCCTCACAAATTATTTCAAAATGAATGGAAAAAGCAAGGAGTAATTTTACCAGAACAGGGAATGTATGGAGTAGGAATGTTTTTCCTTCCACAAAATAAAAGTTCAAGAAAACGATGTGAGGAAATCATTAACCATACAATTGTAGAAGAAAATTTAGATTTAATCGGGATTAGACATGTGCCCATCAATGATACAATTTTGAGTCAAAAGGCCAAAGAAACCCAGCCTGTTATATGTCAAGTATTTATTAAATCTCCATTCGAGCAACCAAAAGATATTAAATTCGAAAGAAAATTATATAAACTTCGTAGAAAAATAGAAAATACATTGAAAAAAGAACTTTCAAGACATGATCTTTTTTACATTGTTAGTTTTTCAGCTCGAACAATCATTTATAAAGGTCTTTTATTACCAGAACAGCTCGGAAAATTTTATTTAGATCTTAGTAATGAATTATATGAGTCCGCTATGGCGATGGTCCATAACCGATTTAGTACGAATACATTTCCTAGTTGGCAAAGAGCTCAACCGAACCGGTTTATCATTCATAATGGCGAAATAAATACAATTACAGGTAATGTCAATTGGATGAGAGCTAGAGAAGCTTCCTTTCAAACGAATGAAATTGAGGATATTCAACAATTAGTGCCGATTATCGATGAAAACGGTAGTGACTCAGCAATGTTCGATAACGCATTAGAATTTCTCGTATTATCTGGTTGGTCATTACCACACGCGATGATGATGATGATTCCAGAACCATGGGAAAAGCAAGAATTAATAGAAGAACAAAAAAAGGCGTTTTATCAATATCATAGTGGATTAATGGAACCTTGGGACGGGCCGGCGGCAATGGCGTTTACAGATGGAATACAAATTGGAGCTTGTCTTGATCGAAACGGTTTACGTCCAGCACGGGTTATTATCACTGAAGATGACTTTATTTGTGTTGCATCAGAAGTTGGTGTCATCAATATTCCAGAAGAAAAAATATTGTACAAAAACAGACTTCGACCTGGACAAATGCTTTTAGTCGATTTAGAAAAAGGATGCTTATATTTAGATAAGGAACTAAAACAAAATATCATTTCGAAACGGCCATATCAAAGACTTGTTGATGAAATTTTTATTCCTATAGAAAAATTACCTAATCATATAAGCAATTCAAAAAGTTTTTCCAAAGAAGCCATTCTTCAAAAACAGAAAATTTATGGCTATACAAATGAAGAATGGGAAAAAGTTTTAAAGCCTTGCGTCTTAGAAGGGTATGAACCGACGGGCTCAATGGGTTACGATGCTCCATTAGCCATCATATCTAACAAACCACAACTTTTATTTAATTATTTCAAACAAAAGTTTGCTCAAGTTACAAATCCTCCAATTGATGCGATTAGAGAGGAAGCTATTACATCACTAGAAGTATTATTAGGTAAGGGTGGAAATCTACTACAACCTGATAAAACAACTACAAAAAAAATACAACTAAAATCACCGGTTTTGTCGGAATTAGAAATGAATAAAATTGAAGGTTTGCAAACGAAAGAATGGAAAACGGAAAGAATTTCAACTTTATTTCCAGTTAACGGTAGCCTTGAACAATCTTTACATCAACTGTTTCAAAAAGTCGATGGTGAAATTGATAAAGGTAGCAATATTCTAATTCTTAGTGACCGGGAAGTTAGTAAAAACTTTGCAGCTATTCCTTCTTTATTAGTTATTTCTGCTGTCCACCATCATTTAATTCGAACGGGTAAACGAAATAAAGTTAGTTTAATAGTCGAATCTGGTGAACCAAGGGAAGTTCATCATTTTGCAACATTACTTGGTTATGGAGCTAATGCAGTTTATCCTTACCTTATTTATGAATCGTTACCAATTTTATTAGAAGAAGATGAATACCAAGTTTCCATTGATGAAGCAAGTCGGAATTTTGTGAAAGCAATGACGAAGGGTTTATTAAAAGTTATGTCTAAAATGGGGATCTCTACTGTACAAAGCTACATTGGTGCCCAAATATTCGAAGCAATTGGAATTAATCATAGTGTTATTGATCAATATTTTCCAAAAACCCCTTCAAAATTAAGTGGTTTAACTATCGAAGATATTGGAAAAGAAGTTCGCTTGCGTCATGAGAGTGCATTTCAACAACTAAATGTCGAACTAGAGACAGGGTCTGATTTTCAATGGCGTGCAGGTGGAGAGCAACATTTATTCCAACCAAAAACCATTTTATTATTACAACAAGCAGTACGTACTGGGAATTATAAAGTGTACAAAGAATACGCCCAATTAATTAATGAAGAAATTAGCCAAAAAACCTCAGTACGCGGTCAACTGACATTTCATTTTAAAAGAAAACCAATACCGATTGAAGAAGTGGAGCCAGTTGAATCAATTTTGAGACGTTTTAAAACAGGAGCGATGTCCTTTGGTTCAATTAGTAAAGAAGCACATGAGGCATTGGCTATCGCCATGAATCGTATCGGTGGAAAAAGTAATAGTGGAGAAGGTGGAGAAGACCCTGCACGTTTTATACCAGATGAAAATGGAGATTCAAAATGTAGCAGAATCAAACAAGTGGCATCGGGAAGATTTGGTGTAACAAGCCATTACCTTGTTAATTGTGATGAAATTCAAATAAAAATGGCTCAGGGAGCAAAACCAGGTGAAGGAGGACAATTGGCAGGTCATAAAGTAACTCCAGAAGTTGCTAAAACAAGAGGAACGTTACCAGGAATTGAATTAATATCACCACCCCCTCACCATGATATTTATTCTATTGAAGACTTAGCACAACTAATATTTGATTTAAAAAATGCTAACTCGAAAGCAAGGATTAATGTGAAACTTGTTTCAGAATCAGGCGTTGGTACAATTGCTGCCGGTGTTGCAAAAGCAAATGCTGATGTGATTTTAATTAGTGGGTATGATGGTGGCACTGGTGCAGCAGTAAAGTCAAGTATAAAACATGCAGGTATGCCTTGGGAATTGGGTTTAATTGAAACACATCAGACCTTAATTTTGAATGGATTAAGGAATCAAGTGACACTTGAAACTGACGGTAAGATGATGACGGGTCGTGATGTTGTAATTGCTGCTTTACTTGGTGCAGAAGAGTTTGGATTTTCAACCTTACCATTGGTTGCTCTCGGCTGTGTGATGATGCGAGTTTGTCATTTAGATACATGTCCAGTTGGTATTGCAACACAAAATCCGTTGTTGCGAAAAAATATGGTTGGTACTGCAGATCAAATTATTCATTTAATGCATTTTATTGCTAAAGAAATTCGTGAATATATGTCCCAGTTAGGATTTAGAACGATTGACGAAATGGTAGGAAGAACGGACATGTTAAAACAAGCTCAATCTAATAATTGGAAGGCTCAAAAACTAGATTTATCACCAATTTTAGAGTACATGCCTTTTGAAAGACATCAAAAAGTACAATCTGATCATGAAATCAATCACACATTAGATTATCAATTATTACTTCCGATTTATAAGGATTATTTGAAGAATAGGGAACCAATTCAATCAATATTTCCTATTCAAAATATACATCGGTCGGTTGGTACTTTATTGGGAAGTGAAATTTCTAGACAGTTTGGATCCGATGGATTACAAAAAGACACGCTTCATTTTCACTTTATTGGTTCTGCAGGTCAAAGCTTCGGAGCGTTTTTACCAACTGGGGTGACCTTAACATTAGAAGGTGAGGCTAATGATTATGTTGGTAAAGGGTTATCTGGTGGAAAAATGGCGATCTATCCTTCTAATAAATCTAAATTTAAAGCCGAACAAAATATAATAGCAGGAAATGCATTGTTTTATGGAGCAACAAGTGGTGAAGCGTATATTCGTGGCATTGTTGGGGAGCGGTTTTGTGTAAGAAATAGTGGAGCACATGTTGTTGTTGAAGGAATTGGTGATCATGGTTGTGAGTATATGACAGGAGGAAGTGTCGTCATATTAGGTGAAGTTGGGCAAAACTTTGCTGCAGGAATGTCAGGTGGTATTGCCTATATTCCAGTCGATAATATTGAAAAATTCTTTATTATCTGCAATACAGAATTTGTAAATATTGAATCTTTAGAAGATGAAGAGGAAATTGATTTTGTAAAAAGTCAAATAGAAAAACATTATTACTATACCTATAGTACAGTAGCTAAGAAATACTTACAAAATTGGGACTCCTATGTGTCACGTTTTATAAGAGTGATACCAAAAGAATATAAGAGAATTCTAGCTGACTCAAAACGTAAAAGCGTAAATGTAGAGATTGGAGGTTAGTAGATGGGAAGTGCTACTGGATTTATTGATTTTAAAAGGAAATCTGTTCATTATCGGAATCCGTTAGACAGAATTAAAGATTGGCAAGAAATCGACCAACTTCCTTCTGAAAGAATACTTCGGCAACAGGCTTCTCGTTGTATGAATTGTGCCGTTCCCTTTTGTCATAACGGCAGTATATTAGCAGGCATGACGACGGGTTGTCCAGTTTATAACTTAATACCGGAATGGAATGACCTTGTTTATAAGGGAAAATGGGAGGAAGCATATAAGCTGTTAAGTAAAACAAATCCATTTCCAGAGTTTACAGGTCGTGCTTGTCCAGCACCTTGTGAAGCCGGTTGTATTGCATCATTAGCCAATGAATCTGTCACAATTAAAAACATTGAGCGTGCAATCATTGATAAAGCTTTTGAAGAAGGTTGGGTCAAACCACAAATTCCAAAAAACCGAACTGGAAAAAAAGTTGCCATAATTGGCTCAGGCCCGGCCGGACTTTCATGTGCTTCTATCTTAAATCAGTATGGACACACGATAACAGTGTACGAACGAGATGATAGAGTTGGCGGATTATTAACATATGGAATTCCTAAAATGAAAATTGACCAAAATGTTGTTGATCGAAGAATTAGTTTATTAGAAAAAGAAGGAATTCAGTTTCTTACAAATGTAGAAATTGGAAGACAGATTACACTTAATCAATTACGTTCGGAATATGATGCAGTTGTCCTTTGCATCGGTTCCACTCGGCCTCGTGATTTACAAATACCAGGTAGAAATAATAAGGGCATTTATTTTGCAATGGATTATTTACATTCCACAACCAAAAGTTTACTAGATTCAAATTTTTTAGATGGCAACTATATTTCTGCTGAAGGTAAAGATGTGGTCGTTATTGGTGGAGGAGATACTGCAACTGATTGTATATCAACAGCAATTCGACAAAAATGTAAAAGTCTTGTTCAATTTGATATTTATCCAAAACGTCCAATTAATCGACATGATGACAATCCTTGGCCCCAATATCCTAAAATTTATAAATTAGATTCAGGTCAGGAGGAAGCCGCAAGTGTTTTTGGTCATGACCCAAGATCATTTGCTACAACAGCATTAGAATTTATCAGTGATAAAAATGGCAATGTTATCGGAGTTAAAAGTACAAAAGTAAAAACCGTTATTAAAAATAATGGTCAAAAAATTCGAGAAACGATTCCAAAAACAGAAAAAATATGGCCAGCTCAATTGATTTTACTTGCAGTTGGTTTTGTAGGACCTGAAACAGATATCTTTAAAAATAGTAAAATTACAGTCAATGAAAATTCGACTATTAGGGTCAAAGATGGCAAATACCATACAGATGAAGAAGGAATATTTGTTGCTGGCGATGCCCGCAAAGGTGCAAGTTTAATTGTTTGGGCAATTCAAGAAGGAAAAGAGGCCGCAATCGAATGTCATGAATATATCATGAATAAATGAATGTACAGAATGGGGTATCAAGAATGTTTAAGACAGACTACATCCAAAACATATTTGCAGATCGAATTGGCGGAAAACAATTTGGTCTAACAAATGAAATTTATAAATTTGAGAAAATTAAAAGAGCAAAAAGAGAAGCAACTAAGAGACATCCGGAAAAACAATTAATTGACCTAGGTGTCGGTGAACCGGATGCTAAGGCAGACGATAGAGTTATCAAAATTTTAGCAGAAGAGGCGAATTTATCGGAAAATCGTTTTTATGCGGATAATGGAATAGATGATTTTAAAATTGCAGCTGCAACATATATGAAAAAAGTATTTGGAGTAGATAACCTAGATCCTTTAACTGAAATTAATCATGTTATAGGTACAAAATCAGCTCTAGCGATGATTCCAACTGCATTCATTAATCCAGGTGATATAACAATTATGCCTTCTCCTAATTATCCAGTTCTAGGTACACATACTGAGTATTTAGGAGGTAAGGTTGTTCATTTACCGTTACTAGAAGAAAACTCTTTTTTACCAAAGTTAGAAACATTATCTGATGAGGTTTTAAAAAAAGCAAAACTACTTTATTTAAACTATCCAAATAATCCAACTGGGGCTGTTGCAAATCGACAATTTTTTAAAGATGTGGTTACTTTCGCGAAAAAACATGAACTTATAGTCATCCATGATGCTGCTTATGCAGGTCTAGTCTTTGATGGTGAAGAACCACTTAGTTTTCTCTCCGTATCCGGTGCTAAGGATGTTGGAATCGAGTTACATTCTTTATCTAAAGCTTTCAACATGACAGGTTGGCGAATTGGATTTATAGCAGGTAATGCAAAACTTGTTTCGGCAATTGCTTTTGTTAAAGATAACTTCGATTCAGGTCAATTTATACCTATTCAAAAAGCTGCTGCTTATGCTTTATCTCTACCCGAGATAACAAAGCAAACTGCAGAAAAATATTCAAGAAGACATGAGTATTTAACTAAAGTACTAAAAGATTTAGGGTTTTGTGTCAAAAAACCAAAAGGCTCATTTTACTTATATGTCAGAATACCAAAATCGGTAGAAAATGGACCAGAATTCAAATCAGCGGAACAATTTAGCCAATATTTAATCAACGAACATTTAATCTCAACCGTACCTTGGGATGATGTAGGGAGTTATATTCGCTTATCTGTTACTTTTGAAGCTAATAGTGTGGAGGAGGAGAAAAAAGTTTTTGAAGAGATTAAAGCAAGGCTTACTACTACTAAATTTATCTTTTAAGGGGGAAAGAAATGTTTTTTACTAAAATGCATGGGTTAGGTAATAACTATGTCGTTTTTAACCAGCTGGATGAACCAGAAAATATCTTGGAAGAACATGAGTATCCTGATTTATCTAGATATGTTTCAGATGTTAACTTTGGCATTGGTTCTGACGGTATTATTCTAATTTGTTCTTCAAACATCGCTGATTTTAAAATGAGAATTTTCAATGAAGATGGTTCTGAAGCAAAAAACTGTGGAAATGGTTTACGTTGTGTTGCTAAGTATTTATACGATCACATGTATGCGAAGAGTCCGCGTTTCAGCATTGAAACTAGAGGAGGTGTTGTAAACGTAGAAATTGAAGAAGGCTTCGAACAAAGACAGTCAGTCCAGTCCATTACGGTTGATATGGGTGAACCAAAACTATTAAAATCTATGATTCCAATGAAAGGTGATCCCTTCAGTATTACGATTAACGAACCTTATACATTTGATGGAAATGTGTATTATTTAACTTGTGTCTCAATGGGAAACCCCCATGCAATTATTTTTGTTGATGATGTGAATGCATTTCCATTAGAAAAGCTTGGTCCCATCATTGAAAACTCCAGTCTTTTTCCAGAACGTATAAACGTCGGAATCGTTCAGGTGAAGGGACCAAAAGAACTGGATTATCGAGTGTGGGAAAGAGGATCAGGAATGACAATGGCTTGTGGTACAGGTGCTTGTGCTGCTGTTGTCGCAGCTACAATGAATCAATATCTTGAAAAATATGAACCTATTATCGTTCATCTACCAGGTGGTGATTTAACTATTCGGTGGGATGAAAAGGGCCATGTTTGGAAAAAAGGTGAAGCGGATTATATTTGTCATGGTGAATTAAAGTATAGCAAAAATAAATTAAAAAAATTGGGGAGTTGAGTATGGTGAAAAAAGAACAAATCATGGAAAAGGTAAAAGAAGAAAACGTACGTTATATTCGGTTACAGTTCACCGACTTATTTGGAACGGTTAAAAATGTTGAAATACCTGTAAGTCAGCTACCTAAGGCATTAAACAATAAAATGATGTTTGATGGATCATCTATTGAAGGGTTTGTAAGAATTGAAGAATCAGATATGTATTTATACCCCGACTTGAACACCTTTGTTATATTCCCTTGGGATTCGGAAAGAGGTAAGGTTGCACGACTTATTTGTGATATTTATAACCCGGACGGAACACCTTTTGAAGGAGATCCGAGAAATAATTTAAAACGAGTATTAAAAGAAATGGAAGATCTAGGTTTTACAAGTTTCAATGTTGGACCGGAACCAGAATTTTTCCTCTTTAAACTTGATGAATATGGGGAACCAACCCTTGAACTTAATGATAATGGTGGCTATTTCGATTTAGCACCTACAGATTTAGGAGAAAACTGCAGACGTGATATCGTACTTGAATTAGAAGCAATGGGCTTTGAAATCGAGGCTTCTCACCATGAAGTTGCCCCTGGTCAACACGAGATTGACTTTAAATATCAAAATGCCTTAAAAGCTTGTGATGACATTCAAACTTTTAAATTAGTTGTGAAAACAATTGCAAGAAAACACGGATTATTAGCAACATTTATGCCGAAACCATTACTTGGTATTAATGGTTCAGGTATGCATAGCAACTTAAGCTTATTTAAAAATAATGAAAATGCCTTCTATGATAAAAATGGACTACTAGAATTAAGTGACACAGCGTTCAGTTTCATGGCAGGAGTATTAAAACATGCACCAAATTTCACTGCCATTACAAACCCAACGGTAAACTCATATAAAAGATTAGTTCCTGGATATGAAGCACCGTGTTATGTAGCTTGGTCAGCAAGAAACCGTAGCCCATTAATTCGTATTCCTGCATCACGTGGTATGAGTACACGAATTGAGGTTCGAAGTGTTGATCCTTCAGCTAATCCGTATCTTGCAATGGCCGTTTTACTTGCTGCTGGATTAGATGGAATAAAAAATAAACTAACAGCTCCACAACCGGTTGACCAAAATATATATGCTTTGTCTAAAAAACAACGCGAGGAACTCGGAATTATCGACTTACCAGCTACTCTTGCTGATGCTATAGAATTACTTAAATCTGATGAAGTTATGACAAAAGCATTAGGTCGTCATTTGTTTGAACGGTTTGTCGAAGCGAAGGAAATCGAATGGGATTTGTTCAGAACTCAAGTACATCCATGGGAACGAGAGCAATATTTAACACAGTATTAGTATGAATTGCAAACTAAGAATATAACAAAAAGAGGTGTTGTTCTGTGTGTGGAATTACCGGATGGGTAGATTGGAATATGGATTTAACCCAATATGTACCTGTAATGAAAAAAATGACAGCAAGCTTGTCTAAACGAGGTCCTGATGCATTAAAGGTTTGGGGCTCACATAACATTCTCCTTGGTCATGCCCGACTTGTCGTAGTTGACCCTAAAGGCGGTTTGCAGCCAATGGTAAAAGTAAAAAATGGAAAAAAATATCACATTATATATAATGGTGAACTTTATAATACGGAAGACTTGCGTAAAGAACTATTAAAAAGAGGATATTCCTTTAATTCCTATTCAGATACAGAAGTGTTATTAACCACATATCTGGAATGGAAAGAGGAATGTGTAAAGTATTTAAATGGAATTTTTGCCTTTGCAATTTGGGATGAAGAGAAGGAAGAATTGTTTATGGCACGGGATCGCCTGGGTGTTAAGCCACTTTTTTATAGTGAAAACAATGGATCACTTATTTTTGCCTCAGAAATTAAGGCAATATTAGCACATCCACAAAGAAAGGCGGAAATAGAGAGGGAAGGACTTCAGGAACTATTCGGCTTAGGTCCTTCTCGGACGCCGGGTCACGGTATTTTTCGTGGAATAAATGAAATTCGACCCGCATATGCAGCTATATTTAATCGTAATGGTTTTAAGAAATGGCGTTATTGGCAAGTGGAAAGTCATCAACATCAACATAGCTTAAACGATACCATTAAACAAGTTTCGAACCTTGTAAAGGATGCCATCGAACGTCAATTGGTTGCTGATGTACCTGTTTGTACCTTTTTATCTGGAGGAGTAGATTCCAGTGCCATTAGTGCGATTACATCAGCTTATTTTAAAAAAGAGGGCAGAGGACCACTCCATACGTATTCAATTGATTATGAACAAAATCAACAGTATTTTAAATCCAGTTTATTTCAACCTGAGGAAGATACTCCTTGGATTTCCAAAATGGAGGAATACTTGAAAACGAATCATCATGCACTTGTGATTAATCATGAGATATTAGTCGATTACTTGGATAAGGCTGTATTCGTTAGAGATTTACCTGGAATGGCAGATGTCGATGCTTCACTATTATGGTTTTGTGAGCAAATAAAAGAAAATTTTACAGTTAGCTTATCGGGTGAATGTGCAGATGAGATCTTTGGCGGCTATCCGTGGTTTTATCGCGACGATCTATTGAATGCCAATGGTTTTCCTTGGATGACATCTGCTAAAAACAGACAGGATTTATTACGAGCGCATTGGCAAGAGAAATTGAAACTAAACGAATATGTCTTAGAAAGATACAACGAAACAATTGCTGAAGTTCCAAAACTAGAAGGAGAAACTGTATCTGAGTCACGTCGTCGCGAAATGTTTTATTTAAATATGATTTGGTTTATGCCAACCTTATTAGAACGAAAGGATCGCATGAGTATGGGAGCAAGCTTGGAAGTTCGTGTTCCATTTGCCGATCATCGAATTGTTGAATATGCTTGGAATATTCCTTGGAATTGGAAAATGCTGAATGGGCGCGAGAAAGGCTTATTAAGAAAGTCATTAGAAGGAATCCTTCCGAATGATGTTTTATATCGAAAAAAAAGCCCCTATCCAAAAACCCATCATCCACTTTATATAGAACTTGTGAAGAAAAAGTTAAAAAACATACTCGAAAAAAAATCCTCACCAATTTTAGAACTAATATCAAAACAAAAAATACAAGAACTGATCGATTCAAATGGTGCTTCTTTTAAAAAACCGTGGTTTGGTCAGTTGATGACAGGCCCACAACTTTTGGCACATATTTCCCAAATCAATACATGGCTTGAACAATTTAATATTAATATTTTAGACCACTAGGTGTGAACCAGAGGATGATCCTCTGTCACAATAAACATTAAATAGAAAGAGGAGGAAAAAGATGGAGGAAGTATTTTACTTAAACAGTATTTGGATTATTCTAGGTGCATTTTTAGTCATTTTCATGCAAGCAGGCTTCATTCTATTAGAAACCGGTTCGACAAGGATGAAAAATGCAGGGCATATTGCTGGAAAAACCGTGTTTTCTTTCGGTATTGTTGCACTTACATTTTGGGCTGTTGGTTATGGTTTTATCTTCGGAGAAAATAGCAATTTCTTTGTAGGATTATCAGATTTCTTCTTCTCAGGAGAGGAAGCAGAAAACAGCGATTATTCATCTACAGCATTCTTTTTATTTCAATTAGCCTTTGCAGGGATTTCTTTAGCCGTTGCTTCTGGCGGATTTGCTGAACGAGCAAAACTTTCCGTTTATTTAATATTTGCCGTATTATTTTCTATATTTGTATATCCAGTAATTGCTCATTGGATTTGGGGAGATGGTTGGTTAGCTGAGCATGGCAAACAAGATTTTGCGGGATCTACAGTTGTCCATTTAACAGGTGCAATGGCAGCCCTAGCAGCTACTATATTATTAAAACCAAGAATTGGAAAATATAATGCCAATGGTACTAGTAATAATTTAAGTGGCCACAATCAAGTTTATACAGCGCTAGGTGTCTTTATTCTATTTGTAGGATGGTTTGGATTTAATGCAGGTAGTACGCTAGTAGTAGATGATGCATTTTTCGCTTTTGTAGCAATAAATACTACACTAGCAGCAGCTTCAGGTTCAATTGGTGCATTACTTATATCATGGTTTGTTTTAGGCAAATCTGATGTACCGACTACTTTAAATGGAACATTGGCTGGTCTTGTTGCTATTACAGCTTCTTGTGCCTTTGTTGAAACATGGGCAGCAGTTTTGATTGGATTTATTGCAGGAATTACAGTTTTTTATAGTGCTAGATTTTTTGATAAATATAAAATTGACGATCCAATCTATGCTTTATCTGTACATGGTGTTGCAGGTGTTTGGGGTACTTTATCTACAGGTTTTTTTGCTACACCAAAATTAGCAACAGTAGGTCAAGCCGGACTCTTTTATGGTGGTGGCTTCACACAGCTTGGAGTTCAAGCAATGGGGGTAGTTGTTTCAGCAGCCTATGCCTTTGTTGTATCTTACATTTTATTACTTATTATTAAAATGGTTTTAAAAGGACTTCGTGTATCGGAAGAAGAAGAGGTGATCGGATTAGATTTAACTGAACATGGATCCTATGGATATCCAGAAGCGTTAGGTGAAAAAAATTCTAAATCAGCGATATAATACGGTGACAATAGACTGGTTTATATAAAAATATTTTAATGTTTTGACAAAGTTCGGAATTTGGTTAAGTGGTAGATTATATTAAATCCCCTATGCCAATCTTCAATCATGTAACCATTATCCAGCAGGAAAATGGTTACATTTTTTCTGAAAAATTTTTATTCTTAAAATATAGGTGGGATAATTATGAAACCAGGATATTTAATTCTGGAAACTGGAGAAATCTTTAAAGGAAAGATAATAGGAAATAAAAATGTACCCGTTTTTGGAGAAGTCGTGTTTAACACAAGTATGACAGGATACCAAGAAATAATGACTGATCCTTCATATGCAGGTCAAATTGTTGTATTCACTTATCCTTTAGTGGGGAATTATGGAATTGATGAAAAGTTTAGTGAGAGTCTGCAAGTTCATGCCAATGCAATAGTTGTAAAAGAATTAGAAATGGAATCCAATCCATTAGATAAGACTAATTCCCTATTAAGTATGATTGAAAAATTTAATTTGCCTTGTTTAATTGATGTTGATACTAGACAATTAGTAAGAAGCATTAGAGAAAAAGGGACTGTTCAGGGGATAATCTCTGATCGTTTAACAACTCCATTATATTTTCAAAAAAACGTTAATCTATTAAATAAAGTAACAACAAAATCAGTTACTACTTATGAAAAAAAAGGTCCACATATCCTATTACTTGACTTTGGTTATAAAAAGTCTATATTGGACTATTTATTAGATGTAAAAAAATGTAAAGTAACAGTAGTACCATATTTTTATCCAATAGAAAAAATACATGAATTAAAACCAGATGGAGTAGTAATTAGTAATGGGCCAGGTAATCCAATGACTGCTCGTGACCAATTTGAAAAAATTAGACAAATAACAGAGGTTTACCCAACATTAGGAATTTGTCTTGGTCATCAATTAATTGCATTAGCATACGGATTAAAAACTAAAAAACTTTTATTTGGTCATCGAGGTGGAAATCATCCAGTAAAAGATTTGGAAACAGATAAAGTATATATTACTTCTCAAAATCACGGATATGTAGTAGAAGATTTTTCAATAAATGAATCAGAATTTGAAATCGCGTTTATTAACGTGAATGATGGGACAATTGAAGGCTTACGCCATAAAAGAAAACCAATAATTACAGTACAATTTCATCCAGAAGGACATCCTGGTCCACTTGATACAGAATTTGTTTTCGATCATTTTCTACAATCTATAATCTATTAAACATTAGTTTTGATCTAGCGATGGGCCAATTGATTTTATATTCTACATTCCTAGTTAAGGGTGTGTTATTATGCGAGAAACATTTACATCTTATCAATCGATAAAAAGGTGGTATGACAAGAATTATACTTGTTATTTAGAAAGTATTGATAAGTTACAATCGTTTCACGAAATGATCTTAAAATCCGTATTCGCAATAACATTGAAAGATATGATAAAACAATATGGCCCACCACCTTGCGAATTTTCTTGGTTTGTTATGGGAAGTGCAGGAAGGTGTGAACAAGCAGTAGTTAGTGATCAAGATCATGGAATCATTTATAAAGAACAGGGGACAACTCAAATTACGTATTTTTTAACATTTGGTAAGAAACTTATGCAAGCATTGGCATACATTGGTTTTCCGATTTGTGATGGGAATGTAATGAGCTCAAACCCAATATGGTGTCGATCTGAAAAAGAATGGGAAGCTCAAATTAACCATTGGATCCAAGAGAACTCTTGGCAATCTTTAAGATATATATTAATTTTTATGGATGCAAGAGTTGTAGTTGGTGATAAAAAGCAGCTAGCAACTTTAAAAAAACTTGTCTATCAGATGATTGAACAACAACCATCTATTTTAGAAAGATTACTAGAGAATACAAAATTTAAAATAGACGCTATAGGAATTGTTAACCAATTTTTACCTATCACAACTGGTCCCTATAGTGGATGTATTAATATAAAATTAACTGCTTTATTTCCTTATGTTAACGCAATTCGTTTATTAGCTATCATTGAAAAAATCGAAGCGACTTCCACGCTATCTCGAATGGAAGCTCTTGGTTTATATGATCAGTATAAAGTGATGATGGAAACACATATTGACAACTTCAAAAAATTAATGCAAATGAGAATTTCTAAAAAGGAAATAACACATTATGAAGATACACATTATCTCAATATTAAAAGCCTTACTAAATTAGAGAAAAAGAAGCTTAAACAGATATTTAAAGATTTAAAAGTACTTCAAAAGTATACAAAATTGAGAGTGCAAGAGGTCGTGAGTAATGAAAAATAATCCTTTGTATCATTTTTTTAATCAATTTCGAGGAAAAATCTCCTCCAGTATTTATATACCTTTTTTGGGTAAGGCCGATCGGAACCACCTTGCTTTGTTAAGGAATCTAGAAAAAGAAATGGAAGTAGATAAATGTTTAGATGTACCTTTAAATAAATTAAATGTTGTCATCTTTGATTTTGAAACTACAGGATTTTATCCAGAAAAAGGTGATTCAATTCTCTCAATTGGAGCTATAAAAATTATAAATGGACAAATGGATACTAATAAAACTTTTTATTCATTAGTATATAATGAAAGAAGACTGCCTGATGAGATTAAACAATTAACCGGAATAGACGAATCTGAATTGCTGTCTGCCCCACCAATAGCGGACGTATTAATCCAGTTTTATCAATTTGTTCAAAACGCCCCACTGGTTGCTCATCATGCGAACCACGAAAAAAAATTTCTACAGCATGCAAATTGGAAAACTTTTAAAAAAATGTATTCCCATCGAATTATTGATACATCACTTGTGTTTAATATTGCTAATCCAGATAAAAGTATTGTCAGTCTAGATGATTATTGTGCTATTTGTGATATACAAGTTCAAAATCGCCATCATGCATTAGGGGACGCAATCACACTGGCCAAGTTATGGCAGATTTATATTCAAAAACTAAAATTAATAGGATGTACTACGTTAAAGGATGTATATGAACAACTCGCAATGAATAACTAATCTATGAGTAAGTTTTTATAATTTTTCCACTTTTTTAGATTTTTCCTCTCTAGGTATAACTTCAATCAGCATTACAAAACATGAAAGGGATAACCACATGACTTTGTTCTTACATAATCCATTCGAACTATCCTATGTTTTGTAAAAGCTTTCACATATAAGAATTAGTAAATTTTTAACAACTAGACAGATCTTCATTAGAATTATTAGGTATATTTGATCGATTTGGGTTTTAATGGTAAGTACATTATTACTGCATTTAAATATTTATATCCGTTTCTTACTAATAGGATGAAATATTGGCAAGTGTAGAAAGTTTTTTAAGATTATATTTACAACAGGTCATTTTCAGCGAATCATATGAACACGAATCTGAAAATATTTATTTTAGTGAAACATTTTACAGGGATGTACGTCTATAAATATAGAAGAGACATGTCTTTGAATTTTTAAAAAATTAAAACTTGACTTTTTTCAGACAATTGTATCATAATTGTTGGCAGAAAAATGTTTACATAAACGAAATAAATCGTTTACAATATAACAAATTAATATCGGATCGATCCTGTGTAATTTATTTATTCGGAAATATAAATTATTTATATTTAAAGGATGGAACCTGTATGAACCTACAAAGTGTAGTAAGGCAAAAATTGAATCGAAATTTTTTAACCTTTTATTTATTTACTGTGTTTTTGCTCTGGATGAAAACATATTTTATCCAAATTACCCAGTTTGATTTAGGGGTAGAAGGGGTTTTCCAACATTTCTTATTATTTATAAACCCACTAGGATCTGCCTTACTATTTTTGGGGTTTGCATTTTTAATGAAAGGTCGTAAAAAATATATATTTATCATCATAATCTATACTTTGATGACAACGCTTTTATATGCCAATGTCGTCTATTATCGTTATTTTGACGATTTTTTAACATTGCCAAATTTATCTAATACAAATAACTTTGGTAATCTAGGTGGTAGTGTACAGGCCTTATTAGAACCGAGTGATATTTTTTACTTTTTTGATATATTGTTCATTATTCTTTTACTCATTTTGAAAAAGTTTAAATTAGATCAAACCCCCATTAAAAGAAGTCAAGCAATCGCTATATTATCTTTCGGGTTAGGAATATTTTGTTTGAATTTGGGCTTAGCGGAATCCGATCGACCTCAATTATTAACACGAGGTTTTGACAGAAATTATATTGTGAAATATTTAGGAATGTATAATTATCAAATTTACGATGCGTATCAAACAACGAAAGCAAATGCACAAAGGGCTTTTGCAGATAGCAATGATGCAGTTGAGATTGTAAACTATTCAAAATCGATACATGCTGAGCCCAACCCAAGGTATTTTGGCGTAGCAGAAGGAAAAAATGTCATATATATTCACTTAGAATCCATCCAAGAATTTCTTATTGATTTTGAATTGAATGGAGAAGAAGTAACGCCATTTTTGAATCGGATGAAAAAGGATCCGAACACGATATATTTTGAAAACTTTTTCCATCAAACAGCCCAAGGAAAAACTTCTGATGCCGAATATATGATTGAAAATTCGTTTTATGGACTACCACAGGGTTCTGCCTTTATTACAAGAGGGAGAAATACGTACCATGCTGCACCAGCCATTTTAAAAGATTATGGCTATACTTCAGCAGTATTTCACGGAAATGGAGGAAGTTTCTGGAACCGAAACGAAATATACAAATCTTTTGGCTACGATTATTTCTTTGATGCTAAATACTTCGAAATAGCAGATGATGATCGTGCTGAATACGGCTTAATGGATAAACCATTTTTCGAGCAATCAGAACCATTTTTAAGCTCTTTACCTCAACCTTTTTACGCTAAATTTATTACCATAACTAATCATTATCCATTTCCGTTGAATGAAAAATTGGCATCGATTGAAAAGCCGAATACCGGTAACAATGTTGTCGATGGTTATTTTCAAACAGCTCGCTATGCCGATGAAGCATTAGAACAGTTTTTTCAATATTTAGATGAAATGAACCTGTTAGAAAACACAGTTATTATTATGTATGGTGATCACCATGCACTGAGTGAAAAATATTATGACGAGTTATCAGATTTACTAGATCAAGAAATAGGACCGGTAGAAAGTGCTGGTTTACAAAGAGTTCCTTTATTTATATATGTACCTGGCATAGAAGGTGAAATTAATTCCACATACGGTGGCCAAATTGATTTATTACCAACTTTACTTCATCTACTTGGAATTGATACAAAAGAGTTTGTTCATTTTGGTACAGATTTGTTATCAGAACAACACCTTGAACTTGTACCATTTAGAAATGGAGATTTTGTAAGTCCAAAAATTTATTCTGTAAATGATAATTTTTACGATATTAATACAGGGAATAAAATAACCGAAGATCATGTCCTTTATGAAGAGGCAATTGAATTAAAGGAGAAGACAGAATTTACACTTCAACTTTCCGATCAATTAGTTAATGGTGATTTATTAAGGTTTTACACACCTCCAGAATTCACTCCTGTTGACCGATCAAAATTGGACTATTCTGTACCAAATAATAAAAACGGATATTAAAATTCTATTTGGACAGTCCTTTGCTTATATAAATTCGTAACTTCCTTATCATAAAGGTATTAAACTATTAATTTATTAGTGATTGATTCATACTTTACCTAGATAAACTTGACAAAATATAAAAAAAAAGTATAGTAATATACTTGTACGATGGCAATTCAATTGACTTTCAAATTTGTAATTTATTATCTATGTAAACCTATGTTAATATAGTTTTTATAGAATATTAATTTAATAGGTGAAATATTAATTTCTGCGTAAAACATTGAATTTATGTGGAATAATATTAATCGAAGCAGAAAGAGGTGCACCAATGTTAAACTCACTAAATAAAGATATTGGTTTTCTAAACAAATTTATTGGGTTTTACTTTTTATCAGTCATTATTTTATGGTTAAAAACATATGTAACGCAATTGACGGTGTTTAATCTCGGTGTTGAAGGAACTTTCCAACATTTTTTATTATTTATTAACCCGTTAGGTTCGGCCTTATTATTTCTAGGACTATCCTTTTTCGCAAAAGGTCGGAGAAAATATATATGGTTAATGATTATTTATACATTCATGTCGATCTGGTTATATGCAAATGTGATGTATTACCGTTTCTTTAATGATTTCATTACACTTCCGACAATTTTCCAAACACAAAACTTTGGTGATTTAGGTGGAAGTGTTGCTTCATTATTCCAAGTTACAGATGTTTTATTCTTTGTTGATTGGATCGTTTTAATTGCTTTATTAGCTTTTAAAGTCATTAAGGTAGATAAAACGGTTCAACCTCGTAAAAAGGCAATTGCGATTTTAACATTATCTTTAGGAATGATGTGTTTAAACTTAGGTCTTGCAGAATCTGATCGACCTGAATTGTTAACACGAGGCTTTGATCGAAACTATATTGTGAAATATTTAGGAATGTATAATTTTACAATTTATGATGCTGTAGAAAGTACAAAAGCGGCTTCACAACGAGTACTTGCGGATAGCAGTGATGTAACAGAAATTATTAACTATACACAATCCAATTATGCTGCACCGAATGAAGAATATTTTGGAATTGCAGAAGGAAGAAATGTCGTCTATCTTCACTTAGAATCCATTCAAACATTTTTAATGGACTATCATTTAAATGGGGAAGAAGTAATGCCATTTTTAAATTCTTTGGCTAAAGATGAAGACACTATCTATTTTGATAATTTCTTCCATCAAACTGCTCAAGGTAAAACAGCGGATTCTGAATTTATAATCGAAAATTCATTATTCGGTTTACCACAAGGTGCTGCTTTTATTACAAAAGGACGTAATACGTATCATGCAGCTCCAGCTATTTTAAAAGATCATGGATACACTTCAGCAGTTTTACATGGTAACGGTGGAAGTTTCTGGAACCGTAATGAAATATATAAATCGTTCGGTTTTGACCATTTCTTTGATTTAACTTATTATGATGTAGAATCTGATGAAGACTTGGCAGAATATGGTTTAATGGATAAGCCGTTTTATAAGCAATCCGTCGACCATTTAAAATCTTTACAACAACCTTTTTACACAAAATTAATACCAGTTACACACCATTATCCATTTGAACTAGATGAAGAATTAGCTACAATTGGAAAAGCAGACACGGGTGATCGTACTGTAGATAATTATTTTCAAACTGCACGTTATGCTGATGAAGCACTTGAACAATTATTCAACGATCTAAAAGAAGCCGGGCTATATGATAATACGATCTTTATTTTATATGGAGATCACTACGGAATATCACAAAATCATAATCGTGCGATGTCAGAAATTATTGGTAAAGAGGTTGGAAGTTTTGAAAGTGCAGGCTTACAACGCGTTCCTTTATTAATTCACATTCCAGGTGCAGATATGGAAGGTGGCGTGAATCACACATATGGTGGACAGATTGATTTATTGCCAACGCTTTTACATTTATTAGGTGTTGATTCAAAACCATTTGTACATTTTGGTCAAGATTTACTATCTAAAGACCATAATCAAGTTACTGTGTTCCGTAATGGTGATTATGTAAGCCCAGAAATTTTTGCAGTTGAAGGAAAATACTTTGATACAGAAACTGGATTACCAATTGAAGATGAAGAAAAGTTAAAAATAGCAAAAGAATTAAAAGATGAAGTGGAATATAAGCTAATGTTATCTGATAAAACGGTTAATGGTGACTTATTAAGATTCTATACTCCTGAAGGTTTTACACCTGTTGACCGTAATCAGTATGACTATAGTAAAAGCGAATAAATGAATAAAACAACAAGGGTTGTCCTACTACAATTTGCAGTAATTGTTTGTTAGGCAACCCTTATTTTATTACAAAAAATATGATTTATATAGAAGGGATAAATATGAACATTTCATTTGACAATGTACATAAATTCGGTAATATCCTTTTTGAAACCCAATTATTTAAACATTATCATTTTCCTGACATGTTAAATTATTATAGTGAGAATTTTGTAGCCTTTAAACAAATGCCATCAATTCATGAATTTGAATCGACATCCAGTTATTTAAGGGAATTCCATAAGAAAAATGGACAAAACCACCTCATGTTTATCTTACCAGAGAATAAATCTTTAAATCATGAATTTCAAAAATATTTAAATTTGAATGAATATGATTATAGTTACAATGAACTATATTTCATTCAACCGGAAGATTTTCCTAAGTTTACAAAAAATCCGGATATTGTAGTAGAAAACGTCAAGTCAGAGACAATGGATACATTTTTACAACTACAATTCAATATTGATTTAAAATTTGGTGTTGATTTTGCTAAAGGTAAACAAGCGATTTATAAAACAAATTTTAACAATAAGAATTGGAAGCAAGTGATCGCCTATTATAAAGGGATTCCTGCAGGTACACTTGATTTAATTATTAGCGATACAACCGTTGAAATTGATAATTTTGTTGTATTAGAACATTTCCAAAGAAGAGGGATTGGAACACATATGCAGAAGTATGTTATGGAACAATTTCCAAATCATGTTGTCATATTAGTGGCTGAAGGTGGAGGAACAGCAAGGGAGATGTATATAAAGCAAAATTACAAGTGTGTTGGTTACCAATACGAAATACTGAAAATTATGGATGATTTCTAACCGTGAAAGGATGTTGTATAAGTGGAATTAGGGTTAAAAGGAAAAGTGGCATTTATAACTGGTGGAAGTAAAGGAATTGGTTTTGTTACAGCACTCACACTTGTAAAAGAGGGGGCAGATGTGGCTATTTGTGCAAGAAATATTAACAGCTTACAAACTGCAGCAGCCGCTATAAAAAAGGAAACAGGGCGACAAATTTTAACCATCGTTGCAGATGTGACAATAGAAGAGGATTGTAAGAAAGCTGTAGAAGTAACGGTTAACCATTTTGGTAAGTTAAATATTTTAATTAATAATGCCGGGACCTCATCTGCCAACCCTTTTGACAAAGTAGATACAAATTTATGGAAATATGATCTGGATTTAAAATTATTCGCTGCCATTCATTGTTCTCGTTATGCAGTACCATATATGCGAAAAGAGGGTGGGGGATCCATCGTAAATATAACTGCTGCTTTAGCGAAAACACCTGGTGCTTCAACACTCCCCACTAGTGTGAGTCGTTCAGCAGGAATGGCACTTACGAAGGCAATGAGTAAAGATTTAGGGAAAGATAACATTCGTGTAAATACAGTTTGTATCGGTTTAGTTCGTAGTGATCAAATTGAGAAAAAATGGCAAAAAGAATGTCCGGAATTAACATGGGAGGCCTTTTCAAATAAAGTTGGGCGAAATATACCTTTAGGGCGTATTGGAGAAACACAAGAAGCTGCTAACGTTATAACATTTCTCGTTTCTGATGCTGCAAGCTATGTTACAGGTACAGCTGTCAATATTGATGGAGGAAGTGCATCGGCATTATAAATCTTCTTATTGAAACATAGAAAATGATAATCTTGAAAAAGGTGATTTTTTATGGCTGTATCAATCACATACAGCCATAAAGTGTGATTAAATATGAATATCTTTAGGATCAGATTTTTCAGTATAGTCCTTCTCTTTCATTTTTTCTAATTCTAATCGAAGTTTTTCCGTTTCTAGTAAATAATTTTGTTGTTTAATGCGTTCTAATTCCAATTGATCTCTAATTATTTCCGCTTGAATTTTTTTCGATTTTCTAAGATGACTTGTCAAAATTCCAGCTAAAGGGATCGAGAAAATCAGCACAACGGCTATTAGTTCAATTAAAGTCCCCATATGATAAACCTCCGAATTTTTAATATTAAATATATTTTATCATCTAGATTAAAATACCCCAACAAATAACTACATGATCATAAACTTTTGTTCATTTTCATAAAATGGACAAGAAGGGATATAGGGAGGTAAAAATATGAGTGTATTTATAATGCTTACAAAAGGAAAAATGGTATAAATGAGTAAGGGATTTATACAAATAATCTTGCTCATTTTTGGTGCCATCATCCAAGGTATGGCAATGGCACAATTTTTATTTCCTCATAATATCCCTTCAGGTGGTGGCGCGGGAATTGCGATCTTGATTCATCACTTTCTCCATTTACCTCTTGGGTTTTCCTTATGGTTATCGAATGCAGTCTTTTTAATTTTTGCATTGAATTTTTTTGGCCTTACATGGACACTTAAAACGATATTTGCTGTAGCACTAACTGCAATTACTGTTAACTTCATAACAGATGCCTTTTTGTTTTACCATATCCATATTTTTGCAGATATCGTTTTGGGGGGGATTTTTTATGGAATCGGAGTTGGAATTTTAATTCGAGTTGGTGCTTCTAGTGGAGGTATGGTCATTCCAGCTTTAATGATTGCAAGATTCAGAAACTGGCATCCAGGTACCGTTATTCTTTGGATAAATGGGCTCATATTTCTTTTTACATCAGTAGCAATCGATTTTAAAATAATTCTGTTTGCATTTGTCTGTCAAATGATTTCTACAAGGGTTATCGACTTTATTTACTTTATACATATACCCCGACCATTGTATAGTTCAATATTATGGCGTAAAAAATAAGATCCTAATTAAGGATCTTTTTAAATTTTAAATGATTAATGATGATTTGAACACATTTTTCAAGTGAATGGGAGTTTGTGTCAATTATAATATCAGGATTTTTAGGTTCTTCATAAGGAGAAGTAAGACCAGTAAAATGTTTGATCTCTCCGTTGATGGCTTTTTTATATAAACCTTTTGGGTCACGTTTAACACAAATTTCAAATGGACAATAGACATAAACTTCTATAAATTCATCTTTGGAAAACAATTTTCGAACTTCCATGCGATCTTCTTCAAATGGAGAAATAAAAGCTGTTGATACTATCGTTCCGCTATCAACAAATAATTTTGCTACTTCACCAATTCTTCGAATATTTTCTTTCCGATCTGATATAGTAAAACCTAAATCTTTATTAAGTCCGTGACGAATATTATCTCCATCAAGAACATAACTTTGAAAACCTTTTTCGAATAAATAAGCATCAATTGCATTGGCTAAAGTTGACTTGCCAGATCCTGATAAACCTGTAAACCATAAAACACAACTTTTATGACCATTTTTTAGGTGACGATCTTTTTTACTTATAGAATGCTCGTGCCAAATAATATGATTTTTTGCTTTCATCGGTTGACTCCTTAAACTTTTTGTTTTAGTCCTTTCATTAAAACATGAATGACTTCTGGACGACTAAATTCCTTAGGCGGTTTAACACCTTCTTTTAACATTGTACGTACCTTAGTACCTGAGAGCATTATACGGTCGTTTTCATGATGGGGACAAGTTTTGGAAGAAGCCATATTCTCACATTTTCTACAATAAAAACTATGCTCAAAAAATAATGGTTCGATACCAAGTTCTTCTTTAGTAAAGTGAGAAAATATTTTTTGTGCATCATAAGTTCCATAGTAATTCCCGACACCAGCATGGTCTCGGCCAACTATAAAATGGGTACAGCCATAATTTTTTCTCACAAGTGCATGAAAAATAGCTTCACGAGGACCAGCGTAACGCATGGCAGCTGGAAAAACAGATAATAAAACTCTGTTTTTTGGGTAATATTTTTCTAGTAAGACTAAATAACTTTCCATACGGATTTCACTTGGAATATCGTCCGGCTTGGTTTCACCAACAAGAGGATTGAGAAATAAGCCGTCTACTATTTCTAAAGCAGATTTTTGTATATATTCATGAGCACGATGGATTGGATTACGGGTTTGGAAGCCAACGACTGTATTCCAGCCTAACTTAGAGAACATTTCTCTAGTTTCATGTGGATCTAAGTAAAACTCCATAAATTTTTTCTTGGGTATTTTTTTTATCAATGTCACAGGACCTGCAATATAAAAATCATCTCTGTTAAATAGTTTTTTTACCCCCGGATGATTTAAATCTTCTGTTTGATAAACGTAAAGGGCTTCTTTCTTTTTATTCGGCTTAAAAATATCAGTCACTGACATTACACCATAAATTTCGTTATTAAAAGCTAAATTTACAGTATCCTTACGTTCAATCTTATTGGCAGTTTTTTTATCAACAGCAAGCGTAATTGGGAGGGACCACGGAAGGTTATTCGGCAAACGCATTGATTCAACAACTGAATGATATTCTTTCTCATCCATAAATCCAGTTAAAGGACTGTATGCACCATTAGCAATGAGTTCTAAGTCACTTAGTTCTTGTGATGTTAAATGTACAACTAAATTGTCCATATTAGGTTTATAATGGTAATTGATTTGTTGGATTAATTTTCCACCATGAGGTACACTTAAACTCATGATTATACCTCCAATCTTATATACTTTCACTTTCCAAATGTAATCCGCACTCTATTTTCCTTTGGCCAGCCCATCTACCGGCCCGCCAATCTTCATTATCTTTTACTGGACGTGTACAAGTAGCACATCCTATACTTGGATAACCTTGATCATGCAATGGATTGTATGGCAAATGATTTAATCGAAGATAAGTTAATACATCGTCCCAAGTCCAGTGGATCAAAGGACAAATTTTTATTTTTTTAAATCGATTATCTTTATTAATATATTCGGTATTTCTCCTAGAAACGGTCTGTTCCCTTCTTAGACCTGATATCCATGCATCATAATCTTGTAATACTTTTTCTAACGGGTCTATTTTTCGTAGTTTACAACAAAGGTTAGGATTAGTTTCCCAAAGAGCATTACCAAATTTTTTCGCTTGTTCATGAAGAGTTAAATTTGGTTTTATCAATTCTATTTGCAGATTTGGGTAGAGACATTTGATTTGATCAATTAATTTGTAAGTTTCATTAAAATGTAATCCAGTATCTAAAAAGACGACTTTGGCATTTTGTTTTACTTTGCTAATTAAATCAATTAAGACGATACCTTCTGCACCAAAACTACAAGAATAAACAATTCGATCACCATATTCTTTATACGCCCATTTTAAAACATCTAAATAATCAGGTAATTGCTTTAAAATAGATGATACTTTCTTATCATCCCATGTTTCATATAATATTTGAGACATTCAGTTCCCTCCTAAACCTAGATCACAATCGTATTCAACTCATTGTTTAGCAAATTAATTTGGTTCATGTAGTCAACTGAACCTGTTTGTACATACGAAAGGAAGGCTCGTATCCAAGATCCATGTCCAAATATGAGCACATGTTGTTGATTTTTATATTTTTGTAAAAACAATTTAATTCTTCTTTCTAAATCTGTAATTTGTTGACCTAAAATAGAATTTTTTGGATCATGAATCCAAAGTTCCCCAGCATCTTTTATTAACTGTTGTTTCAATTTCCCTTCGTATCTACCGAAGTCTAATTCATTTAACAAGCTATCAGTTTCTGGTTGAAACCCATAGGCTTCTGCAGTCTGTTGTGTTCTTACTAAAGTACTGGATAAAATAACTGTAGGCGGTAGGAGAGTATTTAATTTTTCTTTATTTTTTTCAATTTCAAGTTGCAATGATTTTGATATCGGTAATATTGGAATATTTTGTTTTCCTTGTAATTTTTGATTTTGATTCCATTGCGTTGGTAAATGTCGAATTAGAGTTACTTGCATTTTTAATCCTCCAAAAAAAATGTTTCACTTCGTAATCCACAGCGCTCCGCTTCCAATATGAGAACATCCTCAGGTTTTACATTACCTAGATTTACATTTGCACCAATTTGATTAATGAAAAACATTTGCTGCTTTGCTGTTGGTGCTTCAAAAATAATTCGATTTATATTTACATTGCTTGTAAGTTCTTGAAACACATCCATCCTTACTTGACCGTTCGTTTGATAAATACCGGCTGTACCAGATTGGCGGCCCTCAGTAATGCAATATTGGCTACCTGCATCGAGCAGTGAATACATTTCATTGATCCAATCTTCTGTTGATAGTGCTTTGTTTGAATCTTTTGAACCTACTTCTGCTAAAACATTAAATTCATGTTTCAAATTTTTTATGATGTTTATTCTTTCTTCTAATGGAATGTCAATAGTGCCACAAGAAATTTCGATCCAATCCACTTTTTGTGAATGTAAAAAATCTACAAATTCAGCTAGTTTATTTTGATGGTAACATTTTTCAAATAACGTTCCGCCAAAATAAGGTATGACATTATGATTTTGATAAAGTCGAATTTTTTCCGATAAGTTCGGTGTAATATAAGCAGTACCAATGCCGATTTTCGCAAAATCGATAAGTTCACTATAATCTTTTAGTATCGAAGTTAACTGATCAATCGTTAATCCTAAATCTATAATGGACGTAATGCCGAATTTTCGTACACCAGTTGTTCTTTTTGGTAATGTTAAAAAATTCACTGCCAACCACCTCGCATTTCTAAAGATAAATTATTCAATAATTAGGCATTTGTGTAGAATTACAATTATTTTAAGCAAAAATAGGCAAACACCTAATTGTGATATGGAAATATTTCTATAGTATAACTTGGTTTTACATTCAAAAAATAAATTTGTAATCAGTATATTTTCACTCAGGAGGAATCCCTTTGACCAAACAAAAACATAAAGGGCTTACGATTGCCGCAATTGGATCAATTCCATTAATTTTAGTATTAGGAAATTCAATGTTAGTTCCGATATTACCGGATCTAAAAGAAAAATTACATATCACTGAATTTCAATCTAGTTTAGTCATCACTGCATTTTCCATTGCAGCTGCAATAACAATCCCAATTTTAGGTTATTTATCAGACCGATTCACAAGAAAATCCGTTGTTATTCCTGCTTTAACGTTATATGGTTTAGGAGGGTTGCTTGCCGGTATAGCAGCAGCTTGGTTTGCACCTAACCAAACTTTTATTTGGATTTTAATCGGAAGAATTATGCAGGGTATAGGGGCAGCAGGGACAACATCAATGGCGATGGCACTAACAGGAGATTTATTTAAAGGAGGAGAACAAAGTAAAGTTCTCGGCATTGTTGAAGCATCAAATGGATTTGGAAAGGTCATTAGTCCGATTATAGGTTCTTTATTAGCTCTTCTTTTTTGGTATGCAGCATTTTTTGCTTTCCCAGTCTTCTGTTTCATATCCATCATGTTGACCATCTTCTTCATAAAAGAGGAGAAAGAACCGAACAAAGAAACGACGATCAAACAATATTTTAAAGGCTTAGGTACCGTTTTTCGTACAGAAGGCAAGTGGCTTTCTATCGCATACTTAAGCGGTGCTACTTGTTTATTTACACTTTTTGGGATTCTTTTTTACATTTCAGAAGTATTAGAAACAAATTACAGCATTGATGGTATTTTAAAGGGCGGGATATTAGCTGTTCCATTATTATTTATGACTACAACATCTTTAATTACTGGAAGTAAAATTGGGAAAAATTTATTTTTAATGAAAAGATTAATCGTATTAGGATTAATTTTAATGACACTATCATTTTCATGCCTCATTTTCTTTGATAAAAAATTGATACCGTTTTTTTCTATCCTTATTGTTTCAAGTATAGGTACGGGGTTAGCATTGCCATGTATTAATAGTTTAATTACTGGATCAGTGTCAACTGAAAAACGTGGATTTGTTACATCTATTTATGGATCTGTTCGCTTTTTAGGAGTCGCATTCGGCCCACCACTATATAGTTCACTTATGAATTGGTCAACAACCGGCATGTTCTTAACAACTGCAGGTTTGACATTAGTTGTTGCAATACTTTGTATGTTATTTATTAAGGTGAAAAAGAGCGGGGAAGGAAAAGAAGATAAGAAAAAAACGAAACAGATAGATAGCTTATTTGAAAAGTTACAGTTAACGTAATATTCATAATAAAAAAAGTTGGAGGAGTGAATCAATTGGAAATCTTTTTTTCTCCGGAAGTGATGCACCAATCTTTTCAAATATTAAATGTTGTAGATTCGAAAGAAAAAGCAGTCGGAAACGTTGCCTTTATGTTCGATGAGAAGAAAATTTATGTATATGGAATTGTTGAGGAAGAAGGGGTTACAGAAAATTTCCGAAGCATTGTTCAACCTTATATAAAAGGAATTGCAAGTGCCCATCCGGAGTTAGAAGTATATTCTTGTCTTTATGTCGGGTGTAAAAAGATTAGTATCAATACGGAAGAAGATGACAAAAAAGATAAACAAAAACAGCAGGAATAAAGCACATTGACAATTCAGCATGCATGCACAAAGCAGTGATCAAATCAATTAATTTGTATCACTGCTTTGTTTTTTATTGATTCATTATACAATTTGGGAAGCTAATTATTCATTAGCCTTAATTTTATGATCTAGCTCCTCTAATAAATCGCCTATTTTTCGATTATGAATTACTTCATCGGCAAATGAATCAAATTCAGTTGGCTCCAAATTCACAATAACTAATTTTGCGCCATTTTGTTTGGCGATAAGTGGAAACTGGTTTGCGGGAGTAACAGATAGAGAAGAACCAAGTACAATAAAGAGTTCCGCTTTTTCGGATTCCATTAATGCCTTTTGGAATGCTTCTTGAGGTAGCATTTCACCGAATAAGACAATATTCGGCCGTAATACACCTCCACACTGACAGAATTGTTGTTTTACAAAAGTTTCGCTATCGACTTCTTTCTTACAACTTTGACAATGAAACTTTTGTAACGTCCCATGTAATTCTGCAACTTGCTTACTTCCCGCTTCTGTATGGAACCCATCTACATTTTGAGTTATAATTGATTGAATAATCCCAGCTTTCTCCCATTTTGCTAAAATGAAATGTCCTTTATGAGGCCCATATTGTTTCACACCTAGTACTCGTTCTTTGTAAAACTCAATAAATTCTTGGACATTTTCGTTTAATGCTTCTGTTGAAGCAATCTTACTTGGATTTTTCTTGCGCCACAACCCATTGTTTGACGAACGAAAGTCTGGCAAACCACTTTCTGTCGACATCCCAGCTCCTGTAAATACAACTGTGTATTTAGATTCCTTCAGCCAATTTTGTAACATATTTGCCTCCTACCAATATCAAATTATCTATATATATATATTATACGATTGTTTTGTTAACGTTGAAATGCTAATGACAGAAGCGTTTATATTGAAAGGATGAATACATTAAAATGAAAAAGAAACTTGATTAAACTTATAAAAAAATTTGCTTCACAAGTGCATATGTTATATATCCTGTTAAACTGCCTAATAAAATCCCAACTAAAACATCAGAAGGGTAATGAAGTCCTAGAACAATTCTTGATATGGCAACACTAAAGGCTAGAAAAAGTAAAAGTGTAGAAAACAATAATGTAGGACTATATAATACAAACGGAATAAAGACAGAAAAGATCGCAGTTGAATGACCAGACGGAAATGATGGATCCTTTAATGGTTTATTCGTTACATAAATTTCATTCAATACAACGTACGGTCTTTTCCTAGGGAAAAACCGTTTTACTAATTGAACTATGATATGACTTATCGTTAAAGAGATAGCACTTGCTTTAGCGGTTAGTTGAAGCGATCCATTCGACATTATTAACATTAAAGATACGGCAATGATCATAAACATAGCTCCACCAAGGTGAGTAATAAAACTGAAATATCGATTTGCCATTTTTTTATTATAATTTCGATTGATAGTATAGAATAGCTTTAATTCAATTTGTTGTATTACGTGGACATAGCGCATGACTTTTCCTCCCTTCAATATAAATATAAACAATAATGATTATGAAAAGGATAATTTAATTTTAAAATTTATGGATCATTTATTACAATTTAAATAACAAATGTATGAAAGTGAAGTAGTACCTATTTGCATGTTAAACTTTAGGAGAAGGAACGATTGAATGAGATCTATAAGCAACATAATCGATTGTTTATAGTAAAAATTGACATAATAAAACCTTTTTGTTTATAATTTTATTGGAAAATTAGCACTCAAAGAAAAAGAGTGCTAATTTCATTTTCAAAAATAGAAAGATTTATTGGAGGGAGTGTGCTTCATGGAGAAAAAAGAATTTCATGCCGAATCGAAAAGACTTCTAGAAATGATGATTAACTCCATTTATACGAAAAAAGAAGTTTTTTTACGTGAATTAATTTCTAATGCTAGTGATGCAATTGATAAAATTTATTATAAAAGCTTAACCGATGACTCTCTTTCCTTTAACAAAGACGACTATTACATAACCATTACACCAAATAAAGATGATCGGACATTAACCATTAGTGATACCGGAATCGGAATGACAAAAGAAGAGTTAGAGTCTAACCTTGGTACGATTGCCAAAAGTGGTTCATTAGCCTTTAAAAAGGAAAATGAAATAAAAGACGGGTTTGATATTATTGGTCAATTTGGTGTAGGATTTTATGCTGCGTTTATGGTCGCAAAAAAAGTTACTGTATTAAGTAAATCTTTAAATAGCGATGACGCATATAAATGGGAATCTTCAGGAATTGATGGTTATACAATTGAAAAATCCGAAAAAAACAATGTTGGAACAGATATTATTTTAACTTTAAAAGAGAATACGGATCAGGATAATTACGATGAGTTTTTAGAAGAATGGCGCATAAAAGAAATCGTTAAAAAGTATTCCGACTTTATCCGTTATCCGATAAAAATGGAAGTTACAAAACGTAAACCGAAAGAAGAAGACAGTAATGAATATGTTGATTATAAAGAAGTAGAAACCTTAAACAGCATGGTTCCAATTTGGAAGAAAAATAAAAGTGAGCTCAAAGACGAGGATTATGAAAACTTCTATAATGAAAAACATTTTGGTTTCGATAAACCATTAAAACATTTACACATCAAAGTTGATGGAACAATCCGTTACGACGCTATTTTATATATACCGGAAATGGCTCCTTTTAATTTTTACACAACTGATTATGAAAAAGGATTGGAACTTTATTCAAATGGCGTCCTCATTATGGAAAAATGTGCTGACTTACTACCTGACCATTTTAGCTTCGTAAAAGGACTTGTCGATTCACCGGATCTTTCCTTAAATATTTCACGCGAAATGTTACAACAAGATCGACAACTAAAAGTTATAGCGAAAAATATTAAAAATAAAATTAAACGGGAACTGCTAAACCTATTAAAAAACGAACGTGAAAAATATGAAAAGTTCTATGATGCCTTTGGACGTGTTCTAAAATATGGCGTTTACAATGATTTCGGGGCACATAAAGAAGATTTACAAGACTTAATTATGTTTTATTCTTCTAAAGAGAGAAAACTTGTTACATTAGATGAATATGTGTCTCGAATGCCAGAGGAGCAAAAATATATTTATTATGCTACAGGTGACTCGATAGAGCGGATTGAGAAGTTGCCACAGACTGAGTTAGTTGCCGATAAAGGATTTGAGATTCTTTACTTTACAGAAGACGTGGATGAATTTGCTATAAAAATGTTAATGAAATATAAAGATAAAGAATTTAAATCTGTTTCAGATCGTAATTTAGGGATTGAATCTTCTGATGAAAAACAACAAATAGAAGATGAAGAAAAAGAAAATAAAGGTTTATTTGAACATATGGCAAAAGTACTAGAAAATAAAGTTAAGAAAGTAATAGCATCAAACCGTTTAAAAACCCATCCAGTATGTTTATCTACGGAAGGGGACATTACAATTGAAATGGAAAAAGTGTTAAACGCGATGCCAAATAACCAAGGTGTGAAGGCAGACAAGGTATTAGAAATTAATACAAACCACGAGGTCTTTCAAGCCCTTAAAAATGCCTATATAAATGATAAAGAGAAATTAGAACTTTATACAAAACTATTATTTAATCAAGCATTACTTATTGAAGGTTTACCAATTGAAGATCCGGTAGAGTTCACAAATGATATGTGTAAAGTGATGGTATAATTTGCAGGTAAACTGTTCTGTACTGATTCTTCCAGTACAGAACAGTTTTTTATTTTTCAGCTATTAAAAATTGTAAAACATAACACGAACTATTATAATAAAATTATAAATATTTAGATTTTTATAACAATAAATAAGGGGGGATTATAAAATGGGCGCAGATCTAAACTTACAAGGATTTAATATTATGTTAAAAAAAGTCCGCAGAAATACTTTAGGTGATATTTTGGCTCGAACACGGGCACGCTTGCCTAACAAATTTGCAATCGCTTACAAAGAAAATAGACTTACATACGCAGAATTAGATGACCTTGTAAATCAAACAGCCCATGCATTTTTAGATCATGGTATAAATAAAGGCGATATGATCGCTATCATGTCAAAAAACAGTCTCGACTTTGTGATTAGTGAATTTGCCTTAGCTCGAATTGGAGCGGTTATGGTGCCGATTAACTTCATGCTTAATGTGGAAGACGTCACCTATATTTTAAATCATGCTAAAGTCAGTGGACTTATTTCCTCGATAGAATGTGTTAACACACTTGATCAAGCTGCAAGTGGTTTAGCAATAAAATCACGATTTTTAATGGATGTTCTTATAGATGAAAGCTTTAATGATAAATTAACTGATTGGACACCTTTATCCGTTGCACGTCAAGGTCAACCAGCAGATTTTGTTGATAATGATATAGATAATGAAGATGTAGCCCATGTTCTTTATACAAGTGGAACTGAATCGCGTCCAAAAGGTGTCATGTTAACCCACGATAGTATTATTAGTGAGTATGTAAGCTGTATTGTAAGCGGTGGCATGGCAGAAGATGATGTATGTATACATGCATTGCCTTTCTATCATAGCGCCCAACTCCATTGTTTTTTAGGTCCAAGTATTTATTTAGGTTCAAGTGGAATCATTCTTGAAGGAGCAAATCCAAAGATAATTTTAGAAACAATAGAAAAGGAAAAAGCAACACAATTATTTTGTCCCCCAACCGTTTGGATTAGTTTACTGAGACATCCGGATTTTGTAAAACGAGATTTATCGTCCTTAAGAAAATGTTATTACGGAGCAGCGATTATGCCAAAGGAAATTTTAAAAGAACTAATGGAAAGATTGCCCCAAGCAAAGTTTTGGAACTTCTATGGGCAGACCGAAATCGCACCGTTAGGAACCATTTTATCCCCAGAAGATCAATTACGGAAATTAGGTTCGGCTGGAAAGCCAAGTTTAAATGTCCAAACAATTATCGTCGATGAGAATGGAAAAGAAGTCCCACGTGGAAAAATAGGAGAGATCGTACATCGAACACCACATGCTATGAAAGGTTATTTACATGATCCAGAAAAGACCAAAGAGGCATTTAAAGGGGGATGGATGCATAGTGGTGATTTAGGTTATATGGATGAGGAAGGTTATATTACAATAGTAGATCGAAAAAAAGATATGATAAAAACCGGTGGAGTGAATGTTTCAAGTCGTGAGGTTGAAGAAGCAATTTATCAAATCAATGGTGTTTCTGAAGTAGCTGTAATCGGTGTACCAGATTCATATTGGATAGAAGCGGTGACTGCAATTATTGTCCCGAAAGAGGGTTCTATATTGACTAAAGATGATGTTTTTGCTTATTGCCAAAAGCATTTATCTAAATTTAAACAACCGAAATATATAGTCTTTACCCATGAATTACCAAAAAATCCAAGTGGTAAGGTTTTAAAAAGAGAGTTGAGAGAGATTTATAAAAATATAGCAGAACAATCATACTAGCATAAGGCGGGGACTGAGTGCTAAACAGTCCCTTTTATTTATGATAAAACACTACAAATGTTTAGATTATTTCGTAAAAAGAATGTTTACATAATGGCAAAACCTAAAACAAAAAGAATATGCTGCATATTATTCTCCATAAGTTGAATTTACTCCTAATTAAAAATCATGAAAAGTTATTACAACATGTCAATGAAACTTATAAACTACTAAAAAATACTACCGTACAACAAGCAAATTTTTGTTATAGACAAGGAAAGTGGAATGTTAAAAAAGTGATCGGCCATATTCAGATACAGAATGTATATCCCGTGGTGAAAAAGCAAAACTTTCTGGGCACAATCAAGACGAATTTGTAAAAGAAATAAAGTTTGACTGTTACGATTTAACAAATATTAACGGATTTTAACAATGTACGGATAGTAACAATTGGCTGCTTAAAAACACTAAGAGAAGATGTAGGGGCTTATTGGTGAAATATTAACAAAACTGATATGACGGTTCGAGCTCTAGTAATTATTATTGTGGGACATGAAATCCATCCTCAAAACATTTTGAAAGAGCGTTATTTTAGTACCAGTACTTTCCAAAATAAAAAAGAAAAGGTGGTACGATGCCAACGCATCCTTTATTCAGCCGGATTTTCCTCCACGGCAATTTGATAAGCATCAAGTATATTTGAACTTTTATTTGGATCACTTACAGGTACTAAATATTGTTCTCCTTGATCTTCTTCTATTTTTGTAAGGAACATTGAATTGTCTTCTTTACGGATGAGAGCAAAGGATTCATCATCCACATCAAACAACGCTTCAATAAAAAATTCAGTTTCCTCACCTTTCTCATCAATAATAGTTACTGAATCTCTTAATTTTATCACCATAAAAGTTCCTCCTATTATGGAATCTGCTTACTTCACACAAAAAATGTTTAATCTAATATAATTTAATGGGGGTGATAGATTGAAAAGTCCTATGAAAGCAGCCTTTGTTGTATTTAGCTTAATTTGTATAGGCATTCCTGTCATATTCTTATTTATATCTATTTTTACAAATAATTGGCAATTCTTTTATATAGGGATCCTTGCTGCATTTTTCAGTAGTATGCCAACAGGATTAAATTTTATTCTTGATTTTCATGAAAAAAGATACAAAAATAAGAAAAAATAATAACTAAAAATAGTTCGTGACAAATTTATCATAATGAATATCATGAATTGCTGTAAATATCTGGTACAATAATATCGATTATAGTCAATATTAGCAGTAAAGGATGCGTTAAATGGAAATGACCATAACATTTTTGATTTTAATCATCACGATTCTATTATTTATTAGCGGTAAAATACGAGCGGATTTCGTTGCATTATTATCCTTATTAGCATTAGTTCTATTTGGTATCATAAGTACAGAAGAAGCTTTAGCCGGGTTTGCTAATTCAACCGTAATTATGTTGGCTGGTTTATTTGTTGTCGGCGGTGGTATTCTTCGTACAGGGTTAGCACAAAAAGGAAGTCAATTTATATTACGCTTTTCAGGGAATAATGAAACAAAATTATTTATATTGTTAATGATCGTTGTAGCAATTGTGGGATCATTCATTAGCAATACCGGCACTGTTGCAATTATGTTACCGATTGTCATTGGAATTGCTATGAGTATGAAAATGAGTACGTCGAAGTTTTTAATCCCACTAGCATTTGCAGCTAATTTATCTGGATTTATGACACTTATTTCAACTCCTACCAATCTTTTAGTTAACCAAACATTAGAGGCGAATGGTTATGAAGGACTTAGATTTTTTAGCATAACGCCAATCGGTATAATCGCATTTATCATTGGTATTACGTACTTATTGCTCGTACGTAATTCGCTAATGCCTAAGGATTATCAAAAGCAATTATCAAATAAAAAAAGATTAACGCCGAACACATTAATTCAACAATATCAATTATCCGAAAACATACATCGGATTTTTGTACCAGAACAATCATCGATTGTTAATAAAAAACTGAAAGAATTGAAATTAACAACTGACTATCACCTCGTTGTTTTGAAAATTGAAAGAAAAATGAATGAAGGTTTACATTTATTGCCAAGTTCGCTTCATCAAGAGATGGCCGGACCAAACAGTAAGATTGAAGCGAATGATATTTTATATTTGCAAGGAACACCGAAACAAATTGCGAAATTCGCGGTAGATTTTGACTTAGAAATTCAAAAACATGATGAAAACGAAAAATTAGTATCAAATAAAATTGGAGTCGTTGAAGTATTATTACAACCAAATTCTACATTAATAAATAAGACAGTATCTGAATCCAGCTTTCGCAAAAAATATAATTTAAATATCGTTGGTATAAATCGGAAAGGAAAATTTATCTCAGAAAATATTTCTGACGTACGACTCCGATTTGGCGATGCACTGTTAGTACAAGGTTCGTGGGAAGATATAGAATTTTTATCAAATGACACAAGTGATGTCGTTGTTGTCGGGAAACCTGCAGAAATTGCCTCTCAAGCAACAGCGAGCGGAAAGGCTCCGGTAGCAGCTGGCATTTTACTTTTAATGGTAACCTTAATGATTTTTAATGTTTTTCCTACGGTCGTCTCTGTTATTATCGCGGCAATTTTAATGGTCTTAACAGGGTGTTTACGGAATATGGACGATGCTTACGGCCAAATTAATTGGCAATCTGTTATTTTAATTGGCGCCATGTTACCTTGGTCAACGGCGTTGGAAAATACAGGGGGAATGACTTTAATTTCTAATGGAATCATCGCTCTTTTAGGAGGCATTGGGCCAATCGGAGTGTTAGGTGGACTATATATTGCCGCTACGATTTTCGGTCAAATTATGAGTAATACAGCAACTACTGTATTATTTGCACCTATTGCAATGAAAGCAGCTATTGAAATGGGCGTTAGTCCCTATCCAATGTTAATAGGAGTAGGAGTCGCAGCATGTATGGCTTTTTCTACACCATTTTCTTCACCAACAAATGCTTTAGTTATGACCGCAGGAAATTATAAATTTATGGACTTTTTCAAGGTCGGTTTACCATTGACTTTAATCATGTCTGTAGTTATGGTGATTATCATTCCTATTCTTTTTCCGTTTTAAAAATAAAAAGAAGAAAGGAATTTATAGGTTGGAGTGGATACACGATGGACATAATGGCCAATATTGAAAAATAACGATCATTTCGATCATTATTCATCCAATTTCTGTGGACATCTGTACGGAAGGATATTTTGAAGTTCTAATCGTAGCAGGGCTATTACATAATACAGTTGAAGTTACAAATTTAAAGAAGATCTGAATTTATTTCTTGCAATTTTATAAAGTCAGTAAATATTATTGATCGACCAGATTTTTTATGCTATATTACAATTAATTAATAAAAGGAGGGTTTTCCTAGTGCATTCAATCAGACTACGCTTCTAATCTTTGAACAATGAACTTAATACGTTCAAAGGCTCTGTTTGTGCATGCAGAGTAGATGGGAGTAGTCTGTCCTTTTTAGGAAGCCCTTATATCGGTTTTCTGTGAAGGAGGCATTTTCGCCTGCTTCTTTTTGTGATAAGAATAAAATTATACAAATCGCTTTCATTCTTGCTTTTTAACAAATTGCATAGAATGAAAAATTTATTATGTTCTTTTCACAATATGTTTGTAACTCATGTTATACGGGAATCATATACTTCCATTTACAAACGATCGCACAGGCAGAAGCCTGTGTATTTTTTTGCTCTTTAAAAGGAGGACACAAGAAAATCCCATATATTTTAGCTATTGAAAGGAGAATGGTTTGTAATGATGGAAGTAAGGAAAAAAGCGGTTGTGGTTGGAGTTCATATCAACAACAGTAACGATGACGAGTTTACCGAATCGATGCAGGAACTACATGAGCTTGCTTACGCTTGCAATTATGATGTGGTAAGTGAACTAACACAAAAATTGGATAAAGTTAATAAAGCCCATTATATTGGTAGGGGAAAACTGGAGGAATTGAAAACATTAATTGATGAAGTTCAAGCTGAAATAGTCATTTTTAATGACGAGCTGTCACCTTCACAAATTCAAGTATTGGAAGATGAGGCGGAAGCAAAAGTAATTGACCGTACAATGTTAATTCTTGATATTTTTGCCAGTCGTGCAAAAACAAAAGAAGCTAAACTTCAAGTGGAAATAGCTCAATTAAAATATATGCTTCCCCGGCTAGTTGGTCAAGGAGTTTCAATGGGAAGACAAGGTGGTGGTGCGGGTTTAAAAAACCGTGGTGCCGGTGAAACAAAACTTGAACTAGATCGTAGAAAAATTGAAACGAAAATAGCAGAACTATCAAAAGAGTTGAATCAACTTGTAAAACAAAGGGAAACGCAACGGAAAAAGCGGAAGAAAAATCAATTCCCAGTTGTTTCATTAGTCGGATATACGAACGCCGGTAAATCTACGATTATGAATGCAATGATTGACAAGTATAATCCGTATTCAAAAAAGAAAGTATTTGAAAGAGATATGTTATTTGCAACATTAGATACAACAGTCAGACAAATATCTCTTCCAGATAATAAACAATTTTTACTGGCAGACACTGTTGGTTTTGTAAGTAAGTTGCCACATCATTTAGTTAAAGCTTTTCGCTCGACATTAGAAGAAGTAAGGGAAGCGGATTTATTAATTCATGTCGTCGATATTGCAAACCCTAATTATGAAAAGATTATTGAAGTAACTAACGAGACATTAACTGAAATTGGTGTAACTGACATCCCAGTAATTTTTGCTTATAATAAAGCGGATTTAGCTCGTATTTCATATCCAAAAATTGAAGATAATCGTATCTATCTATCTGCAAAACAAAACAAAGGAATTGACGAGCTAGCAAAATTAATCTGTCAATCTATTTTCACAGATTACATCCAATGTGAAATGCTTATTCCATATCATTTAGGTCATATCGTATCTTACTTCAATGAAGTAGCGCATATTAAAGATACAACTTATGAGGAAAACGGTACAAAAATAATAATGGAATGTAAACAAAAGGACTTAGAAAAATATAAAGAATTTGTGATAAAGATCGGAGAAAACGAAATATAAATAGAGGAAGTGAATTAATGAATACAACCGATGGAAAATTAATGTCCAAATGGAAACGTAACGCAGTTATTTTCCTTGGAAGTCAAACACTTTCCCTTTTTGGCTCATCACTCGTACAATATGCCATACTCTGGTATATTACATTACAATCTCAATCAGGGATTATGATGACGATCTATATTATATGTGGTTTTATCCCAACATTCATTTTGTCGCCATTTGGTGGAGTGTGGGCAGATCGATATAATCGAAAGTTTTTAATCATTGTAGCCGACGGTATAATTGCTGCGGTAACGTTATTCCTTGCTATTCTTTTTCTCTCTGGATACGAAGCGATGTGGCCATTATTTTTAGTTTCAGCTATACGAGCATTAGGAGCCGGTATTCAAGGACCCGCAATCGGAGCCATATTACCGCAATTTATTCCTAAAGATAAATTAACTAAAGTTAATGGTGCAAATGGGAGTATTCAAGCAGTCGTTACCTTAATTTCACCAATGGTAAGTGGTGCCTTATATTCGATAACAACGATTGAGATGATATTTTTTATTGATGTCATCACTGCTATATTGGCAATTAGTGTGTTAATATTATTTCTACGAATACCAGCACATGAAAAAGCAAAAGAAATCCAAAAAATTAGTTATTTTGCCGACATGAAACTCGGCCTAACTTACATTAAAAATCACGCTTTTTTAAAACAACTATTTGCCTTTTTAGCTATATTCTTTATTTTGCTAGCACCCGTTTCTTTTTTAACCCCATTGCAAGTTGCCAGAAGCTTTGGTGAAGATGTGTGGCGATTAACCGCAATTGAAATGGCTTTTGCTATTGGCATGATACTTGGTGGTATTGTGATTGCTTCATGGGGTGGTTTTAAAAACAAAATTCACACTATTGGATTTTCATTATTTGTGTTTGGCTTCTGTACGTTTGCACTCGGTATCGTTCCATTCTTTTGGATCTACTTACTATTAATGGGAATTGCCGGTATATCTATGCCGATATTAAATACTCCAGCAATGACCCTTTTACAAGAAAAAGTAGACGGCGATTATTTAGGTCGAGTATTTGGTGTAATGAATATGATTTCAACATCAATGATGCCTTTAGGAATGTTAATATTCGGACCAATTTCAGATTATATTAAAATTGAATGGCTGCTAATTGGTACAGGACTTGTCATGTTCTTCGGAACAATTCCTTTTATTAGAAATAAAATGTTAGTCGAAGCTGGGAAGCCAGTATCAGAATCTTAATTGAGGTGGAGAAGTTGTCAAAACGAGAACAAAGTGCAACATTAGTGGAGAGTTATGTGAATATTTTTCAATGTCCAATATGTGGCAGTTCTATGTATGTTGCGGAATTAAAAAGTATTAAATGTTCAAAAAATCATAGTTTTGATTTAGCAAGACAAGGATATTTAAATTTACTTATAACTCCGACAAAAACGAAGTATGATAAACAATTATTTGAATCACGCAAATATTTAATGGGGGAACACTCATTTTTCGAACCCGTAATTTCAAAAATTTATGAGTTTATTGAAACCTATACAAATCAAAACAAACTAACGATTTTAGACACAGGTAGTGGTGACGGCTCTCATTTAGCAAAGATTCGAAAATTATTAGTTGATGCTGGTAAAGATGTAAATGGAGTTGGTATTGATATAGCAAAGGAAGGAATATTAGTTGCAGCCAAATATTATCCAAAACTTGTTTGGTGTGTAGCTGATTTGGCAAATACTCCTTTTCGAGACAAATCATTTCATGTTATTTTAAATATTTTATCACCATCGAATTATCAAGAGTTTAACCGTATACTTCATGATGATGGCATCCTTATTAAAGTTGTCCCAAGGAGTGATTATTTAAAAGAAGTAAGGACATTCTTTTATAACGATTCAGAAAAACAATTGTATTCAAATGATGATATCATTCGTCATTTTAAAGAAAGAACGCAACTGTTACATCAGGAAACTGTAAAATATATGGTAACACTAAATAAAGATGCAATAAAAGCACTTGTAATGATGACCCCATTAACATGGGGTATAGATGAAAACAAAATTGACCAGTTTTTAAGAAAAGGTTCAGCGAAGATTACCGTTGACGTTGATATTTTAATAGGTAGTAAAGTATAATTTACATTCCCCCAATACGTAAGATCTTTTCCTCGTATTGGGGGGTTTTTGGTTGTATTTTTTTAAAAAATATAATATTCTGTAAATATATTCATAATTTTTTAATTATATGATTAGTAAAGTATAGGTATGACAAGATTGAAGGAAGAATTGAATAGTGGGAAAGTTTAAAACTAAAGAAATCAAAATGATTATATAAAGTTATTTTTTATATTTAATGTTAATAAGAAAGGGGAAGAGGACAATAATCAATTAGTTTACATAATATTATTATTCGGTGTAATTTTATTTGCTTAATTCAGGGATTAAGAAAGACCAGATACTAAAAATGCACGAAAATAGGTTTTTAGAAAGAAGGTTCGAGAGTGGGAGCCATTATTTTATTTTTCCTTTGCATCATTAAAAAGTGAGAGAGGACAAAAGTTATTAAAAAGATATGATGTTTCAGAGAAACTAAATCGGTTAATCGTAATTGAAACAATGTATCAATTTATAGCAAATAACCGTTATAAATGGTTTGGAAAAAAGAAGACATGCATCGTTCCAAAACCTGAAGTGCGCAAACGATTTTTGTAATCTTGTAGATATATAAATTTTGTTCTAAGCTTAGATTACGATTATTTGAATGAAAAGGAAGATGGCTATGAAATTTCGTAAAATCTCATATTATATAGAAAAAATTTTAATTGCAATCGTCACCTGTTTTGGAGCCAGTCTTCTTTTTAATTTGATTATTATACCTTTAGGGAATGCAGAAAACCATTTACTCATTCACTTTCTTGATGGATTACTCGGAATTTTTCTTTACTTATTACCTTTGTTTATTATTTGGTTTTTTCCAATTAGTTTTTTTATTGATGGTTTAAACTTAAAGTACAAATTAAGTCGGTTAAATATTATCAAATTTCAACTATATAGCGGTATCATATTAGCATTAGCTTTCAACTTTATTTTTGACAATCATTTTAACCTATTGCTATTAATTATTTATTTTTTCATTAGTTTTTTATCTTCGGTCATATTCTACTTTTTGAATTCAATCGGTAATCGAATGCTCAATTGAAAGTGGAGCTGTAAAAAACGAAAGAATAATTTAACCTTAAGCCTTGCAAATGACTAGATGTTCATATGGCTTAAGGTCATATCTTTAAATCCGCTTCGCTCAATAACGACAAAA
>SMEK01000015.1_pt1 | contig 62077 bp, 56 predicted proteins | sample 2456371 | NCBI WGS metagenome assembly SMEK01 (sample SAMN10132590, study PRJNA489261) | soil metagenome | isolation source: day1 antibiotic-loamy sand soil ammended with composted manure from dairy... | place: USA | collected 2015-04-01
AAATATTGAAAGCCAACGGATGGGAAGTAGAAATGGTGAATTTGGTGAATGACCGAGGTATACACATTTGCAAATCTATGTTGGCCTACCAAAAGTTTGGCCAAGGAGAGACACCAAGTTCTTCTGGACAGAAAGGAGACCATTTAGTAGGGAAGTATTATGTGGTATTTGACAAAGAATACAAGCGTGAAATCGAAGAATTGATTAACAAAGGGCTTTCAAAGGAGGAGGCGGAGAAGCAAGCACCATTGTTGCTAGAGGCGCAGGCCATGCTACAAAAGTGGGAAAGTGGTGACGAGGAAATAGTAAACCTTTGGAAAACAATGAATGGTTGGGTTTACGAAGGCTTTGCCAAGACTTATGATCGTATGGGGGTCGCTTTCGATAAATATTATTATGAATCAAACACTTACCTTCTAGGCAAAGATATTGTGATGGAAGGATTAGAAAGGGGTGTGTTTTATAAGAAAGAAGATGGCTCTGTATGGGTGGACCTTACAGATGAAGGGTTGGACGAAAAGTTGTTGCTGCGTGGAGATGGAACATCGGTATACATTACCCAAGACCTTGGTACTGCAGCGCTTAAATATAAGGACTTTGCTTTTGATAATTCCGTATATGTTGTGGGAAATGAACAAGATTATCACTTCGAGGTCTTATTTAAGATATTAAAAAAGTTAGAGAAACCCTATGCAAACGGCTTGTACCACCTTTCATATGGCATGGTGGATTTGCCTTCAGGGAAAATGAAGTCACGGGAAGGAACAGTGGTAGATGCCGATGATTTGATGCAAGAAATGGCGGAAACCGCAGAAGCGCATACCATAGCACTCGGCAAAATAGAAGGATTTACGGAGGAACAAGCCAAAGCTTTATATGAAATAATTGGAATGGGGGCACTTAAATACTTCTTGCTCAAAGTAGATCCTAAGAAGAGGATGCTTTTCAATCCAGAAGAATCGATCCAGTTTCAAGGCAACACCGCACCTTTTATCCAATACACACATGCTCGTATTTCGGCCATACTTCGCAAAGCAGACCAGCTAGGCATACAATACAAGTCGGCCAATGCCATGTCCTATGGTACATTACAGGGAGTAGAAAAAGATTTGATTTATTTATTATCGGACTTTCCGGAGAAGGTCAAGTTGGCTGGCGAAACGTATGCTCCATCAGTAATTGCACAATATGTATACGACTTAGCGAAAGAGTATAATAGATTCTATGCCGAGCTCTCCATTTTTAACGAACAAGATGAGCAAGCTAGGGCCTTTAGAGTAGTGCTCTCTTATATGGTAGCCAAAGTCATAAAAAGAGGAATGGGTCTCTTGGGCATAGATGTGCCGGATAGAATGTAATGTTGGGTTTTGCGTTTTCTTAAGTTAAAACTGTTAAGATTTATTGGTGAAATCTCAAGAAATGAAAGTTAGCCGAGTGTGGTTGTCGGCCATCCGCTTACGTACTTTGCCACTAGCGCTTGCCAGCATAGGCATGGGAAGTTTTTTGGCAGCAGACCAAGCGATGTTCGATTTGCGTGTATGTTTGCTGTGCGCGCTTACAACTGTACTATTGCAGATATTATCCAATCTAGCCAACGACTATGGCGATACGCAACATGGCGCCGATAGCGTCCATCGAGAAGGACCTTCAAGAAGTGTCCAAGCCGGAGTCATCAGTTCACAGCAAATGTTGTCTGCGGTTATTCTTTTTGCCCTTTTGTCTTTAGGAAGTGGATTGTGGCTATTGTACATTTCCTTGGGCTTCAACATGCATAGCTTCTTGTTTTTCCTGGTGCTTGGGCTGCTTTGTATCTTAGCGGCAATTGCCTATACGGCAGGCAGAAAACCTTATGGCTATGCCGGATTAGGGGACTTGTCTGTAATGATTTTCTTTGGCATTGTAGGCGTTCTAGGGACCTATTATATGCATACAGGAAGCTTCCATCCACTATATATATGGCCTGCACTAAGTTGTGGGTTTTTTGCCACGGCAGTATTGAATGTTAACAATATTCGGGATATCAATTCAGATAAGCTTGCTGGAAAAAAGTCGATTCCTGTCCGCATCGGACGTGAGAAAGCAACTCAATATCATTGGTTTCTTTTGTGTTCGGGTATTGCCTGTTCTTTAGTGTTTTTGTCATTGGAGTTCCAGTCTCCCTGGCAACTGCTGTTTTTGGTCGTTCTTCCACTTATGATCAAAAACGGGATCGCTGTTCAAAATATCCACAATGCACTGGAGTTGGATCCTTACTTAAAGCAAATGGCTGTTGCAGCTCTTTTATACGTATTTCTATTTGGAATAGGCTTGCTTATAGGCTAGCAGTATAAACTATTAATGTACCAGAGGCGTATAGAATATAGGCTTTATTACTACATTACCTTTCATTAATGCAATATCAACGTAGTACTTACACTTCGTATGAGAATTTGAATTATTTGTATAAATTGAACTTCTATAATTTTTAAACAACAAAGATTCTAAAAATATGAAAGCAATCCTTATCCCGACAGATTTTTCCGAGCAAGCCAATAATGCCTTGGATGTTGCTTATGCCATAGCTAAAAAGAATAATGCCTCGATCAAGCTCTTGCACATCATCGAAGCACCAGGCGTTGGTTCGTTCAATACCATGGGTGAGGTATATACAGGAGATCCCATGAACAATGTCTATATCATGGAGATGATGAAGGTGATGAAAGGAAAGATGGAGATGCTCATCAGCGACCCAAAATATAAGGACGTTGAAATGAAATATAATGTCACGGCGGGGAACGCTTTTAGTGGGATCTCTAATGAGATCAATGAATTTGACATAGACTTAGTCGTAATGGGCTCCAAGGGCAGTAGTGGATTAGAAGAAACCCTCATCGGATCCAATACTGAAAAAGTCGTGAGAAGAGCAAAATGCCCAGTGCTGACAGTTAAGGACAAGATGGACATCGGTGCTGTAAAGAACATCGTTTTTGCTTCCGATTTCAGAACAAAGGGTGGTAATGTCATTGCCGCTTTAAAGGAGTTTGCGACAACTTTTGACGCCAAAATCCATTTGTTAAAAGTAAATACGCCCAACAGCTTCTCTGCAGATCGAGAAATGAGAAAAAGAATGAATGAATTTGCTATGGAAAACAGATTAGAAAACTATACCATTAATATCTACAACCATGAAGATGAAGAAGATGGTATTATTTACTTTGCCGACGATATCAATGCCGACATCATAGCACTTGGCACACATGGACGCACAGGATTGATGCACTTACTAAGCGGTAGTATTGCTGAGGACATTGTAAATCATGCTCGCAGGCCGGTTTGGACTTATAGGATTGCAGATTAATAGGTGATAGGTTTAATAAATAATAAGGGAGAATATGGCCAAGAAGAACACCTGGAAAAATAGGGAAGGGGTAGTGTACTCCACCAGCGACGACTTCGAATACACGCATGGAGATGATGAAGGGGTTGAAACATTGCCCCCTCAACAGCAGAACTTGCGTGTGATGTTGGACAAAAAGCAAAGAGCCGGTAAACAGGTTACTTTGGTGACAGGCTTCGTAGGCCAAGAAGAAGACCTTAAAGACTTGGGCAAGAAGCTCAAAACGAGGTGTGGCACAGGAGGAAGTGCCAAGGACGGCGAGATCATCATTCAAGGCGACTGCCGGGAAGTCGTATACGCATGGCTCATCGAGAAGGGATATAAGGCCAAGAAAGTTGGATAGGCAGACCGTTATAAAGTATACTATGAGTCACAAAAGAGGGAAGCTAAATGGCTTCCCTCTTTTCGGTTAGGGGCTGCTGAGCATCCCAATTAGTCAACCTGCCGATTACCAGACTGTTTTTGCTTAACACACAGTTTTTTATATTGATTCTAAATGCTAATACTTTATAAAGAATTGATATTATTTTACAATGTTGCATATTAGTTGGATATAGGACATTCTCTAATACCATCGTTGGCGAGCAAGCACTGGAACCTATTGGCAAAACTTGTATGCTGTTCTTATCGCCAATGGTTTTCATGTAATTCTTTGCAATGGAAAGTGAAGGATATCTATTCCTTGATCAGAAAAGAAAACTAGGTCTTGTGTAAAGAATAAAGAAACAAATCGATAAATTTGGTTTGACTACGGAGGATATTGGATTGTCAATTAGTTGATAGTTAGTTAAATAAAAAACGTTAGTCAGAATTAATAAGAAAATTATGAGACAAATAATTTACATTGGAATATTGATTTTAATATTTTGTTGTTCCTCACCCAAACAAACGGTTAAAACAAATCTGAAAAATAATCAAACATTTGAATTAACAGAAATTTCGACTGATCCAACATATGGTCTATCGGAAAAAAATCCTATTCAAGTAGGCGGAGCCGAGAAACAAGAAGGACCTATGAATGAAAGAAGATTTCTAAATGCATTAGAAGGTCCCAACGGAGAAGAAATCTCATACTATAGGGCTGGAAGTTGCTGTCCAATAAAAAATAAAAGTGATCCTTTTTAATGTTGGATAATTATCGCATAACATGGAAAGGTTCAACAGATACCGTTTCTATTTATATCAATATGTATGATTATGGAATTTTAAAAGCACCTGTAGGATTTAATATAAAGAAACAGGAAAAATGAATGGAAGAACCCGCAAAGTAAAATCACCAAGACCACACCATCCCAAGTTTTAATAAGTGAGCTATACAAGAAAGCTAATTGAGCTGTATAAGAAAGCTTCCTTTATGCTTGCCGCTTACCTTTGTATCTGAATCATTCAGAACACAAATAAGTACTATGATTATTGTAATGACAGGGGCAACCTCAGGTATTGGTGCAGAAGCCTTAAAACACTTAGTGAAATTGCCCGGCGCCAAAGTATATGTTGGCGCACGGGGAAGCGGACGTATTGTGCCTGAAGGGACCAATGTGCTTCCGCTAGACCTTTCTTCTTTAAGAAGTGTTCATTCTTTTGCAGACAACATAAAACAACGACTGGGGGAAACCAAAATTGATGTATTGATTCTGAATGCGGCTATTCGGGCGACGGATCACGACCATCGTAGCGAAGAGGGTTTTCAATTGACATTTGCTACTAACCACCTTGCCCATTATTTGTTGGCCAGGTTATTCTTGCCGCTTATGGCCGAAGGTAGCAGAATTGTCATCACGACAAGCGACACACACGACCCTGCAATTGTTCCGTTTGGACCGAAAGCCTTAAACCCGGTGGAGTTGGCGTATCCCGATGAAAATAGCCCGAAAGGGATGTGGTTTTATGCCGCAACAAAACTCTGTAATCTTCTTACCGCACGTTCACTTTCAACCATAGGTGTTAAAGATAAAAGAGATATCCGTGTGATTGCATTTAACCCCGGGCTAACAGGAGGCACTTCTCTAATGGGCAAACAATCAGCATTTATGAAAGGGATGGTAACTGTGCTCATCCGCCCATTACTCTACTTAGTCAGTATGTTTATACCCTTTTTATTTGTAGGTAAGGTGGGACGTGCGGGCGAAACTCTGGCAGCGCTTGCATTGGGTAAAGTTACACTGCCAACAGATAAAATATACGCGTCATTGGTAAGAGGAAAACTTACCTTTCCTGATCCTTCCCAACTTGCTCAAAACAATGACGTAAGAGATTTATTATGGAAAGAGAGCGCTAAAATGGTAGATTTGTCTGAATAAGAGTAAATAAAGGGGTTTCATGGAAAATCATTCAAATAAAGTAACTCCCGATGTATTTGTTTTTACTATAGATGCCGAAAAGGAAAAGGAGTCAGACCGATTTCTTTCAGAAAGCATTCTAGCGCTGCAAATATCGGGGCAACTAACGCTTAAAACGAATATCGAAAAAATTGTGATTAAACCGGGTGATATTTTATTAGTCCGTAAACATCAATTTGTAAAAGTTACCAAAACCCCAATAGACAAAGAATACCAGAAAGCCATACTTTTAATTCTTAAGGATGATATTTTGAGAAAATATGCATTGGAAAATCAGATTGACAACAACGAAAAGTACAACGGACCATCGAATATACTTATTCCGGAAAGCGCTTTTTTGCGGGGTTTCTTCAACTCCTTAATTCCATATACACAAAACCATAAAAATATCAACGATCAACTAAGTAGTATAAAAGTGAAAGAAGCCGTTCAGCTTTTATTACTTACAAAACCGGAACTTAAAAATTTCTTTTTCGACTTTTCAGAACCGTATAAGATTGATTTGGAAAAGTTTATGTTATCGAATTACAAATTCAATGTGCCGATTGAAAATTTTGCAAAATTGACCGGCAGGAGCCTTGCTGGGTTCAAGCGTGATTTTCAAAAAACATTTGGTGTTCCACCCCGACAATGGTTGCAGAACAAGCGACTTGCAGAGGCACACTATCAAATTGAAAAAAACAATAAAAAGCCGTCTTCTATCTATTTAGATCTTGGTTTCGAGAGTTTATCGCATTTTTCTTACACTTTTAAAAAACAATTTGGTTATGCACCAACGAAACTGACAAAGACGAGATATTAATTTTTCTTTCCTTTTTTTTCATCAGACACACAGCCAACGCCGTTAGCGGTAACATGCTATAGGAATTTAACACAGAACTATTAGGAGAACTTGTTTGTATAAAAAACGCCCTGCTTTCGAAGCTAGAGAATAGTCATGGCTGACCGAGAAGAATATAAGGCCTTAGAAAATTGGATAGTCAAATCCGTTATAAAAGTATACTATGAGTCACCAAAATAGGGAAGCCAATTAGCTTCCCTATTTTGGTTAGAGACTATTAGCCATCCTGCCAATCACTAGGTTGTTTTTGCTTGACAAACAGTTTTTAAGCAAGGGCTAATTATAGGTTTCAATTTTGAAGTTGTGGTTTACGACCCGACAGGAAATCATAAGTCAGAAGGAGAATTAACAACTTTATACGAAACAGGAATAAGTAAATGGAAATATTATATTTATGACTGATAATGGAAGCACTAAAGCCACCCACACGACTTTTACGTCATGCGGCTGACTTGCAAACTTGAACTTTGTGCTTATATTTAAAGGTGCAGTGGATTTGACAGTTCTGTACTTAGAAACACAAAGCCCAAACCGTTTACCATGATGCCACAAAATCCCCCCCCAACCCTCTTTCCACAATGAGCACTACCACGTGCATTTAACTCCCTGATTTTTAACATTAAAAAATATCCCAGCCCAATACTCCCCAAAAAACCCTATAAAATAACTTTTCTGGCCGAAAATCGTATATATAGTTGTGTTGAACATAAAAAAAACGATAATATGGATTACTTAGGATTAGATAAAAAAAAGGTGGAAAAAACAGTTAAGAAGCTAAACGAACTGCTTTCTTCTTATCAGTTGCATTATCAAAAATTGAGAAATTTCCACTGGAACCTAAAGAGTACGCAATTTTTCGTGTTGCATGACAAGTTTGAAGAATTCTATACCGATGCCAATACAAAAATTGATGATATAGCCGAGCGCATCCTTACCCTACAGGGTCAGCCGTTCAGTCAATTGGCCGACTACCTAGAGAATTCTACGATTAAGCCAAGCCCTGAAAACCTCCAGGATGCACAGATGGTAAAAGAAGTATTGAAGGATTATGCAGAGCTGATCAAGCTAGGAAGAAAGGTTGTCGAGCTGGCGAGCGATGCAGACGATGAAGGTACGGTAGACATGATAGGTGGATTCATCGGCGAACAAGAAAAAACATGTTGGATGCTTACCGCATGGCTAAAAAAGCACAGCCCTAAGGAGCTTGAAGAAGTCCATGCATAACCACTACGATAAAAGTAGTGTAGCTACTCAACTACGAGCATAAGATAGATAACTGAAAAAGCCTGCTACCAAAGCAGGCCACTTTTCAGTATTATTTTTTTAATAAGGTTTTATTTTTTTAAACTAAGGCAGTCATGACCAAGAGCATAGAAAACCTATATGTCGATATCGAAGCCGCAAAAAATGCCTCCCATAGAGTCGCAGCGGGATTAAGATACCATTACTACAGCTACCTCAACATCCTCGATGTAAAAAGGCTTCAGCTAAAAAGAACAATGGAAGCATTAGCACAGTCGACGGCTACCCCTAGTCAAGAGGCTGTGATGAACGTGGTCAATAAAACCATAGAATTGAAGCTCCTACTCAATAAGGTCAATCGCTTGATTGCCTGACCGAACAGGTCCCATTATTCTACCAATCCTAGGCAGTTGAGTTCGATTATTAAACTGGCAATTTCTGTTGCACAGATTAGCTACCCTGGCGCACCGACCTTATTTTAGTCATTTAAATTTCTGATTGGCTCAGAAATAAAAGCTGTTCGACCTGCCCGTATGGGGCGAAGCGAGTTCTTTTATTTCCCAATTAGAAAGCAGAAATGACGTGAAGAAATAAATACAGTCTTGAATTTTTGTTTCTTTTGTTTCAAGACAAAAGAAAGTGAGGAATGTTATCTATCACTAACTTCAAAAGGTTGGAAAAACATATCGATTCAAAAGTATCAAAGTCGAACTCAGATTAGGCAGTTGTTTTTACTGCCTTCCTTACCTCAGGCGCTACTTTTGTGCCCAGCAGCTCTATCGCTTTCATGATCGAAGCATGTGACGGCCCTCCCACATCCATATGCGCAACAAAGCGCGTCAGCCCAAACATTTCGTGCTGGTACAATATTTTATCCACCACTTCCGCAGGACTTCCCACAAACAGCGCCCCCTCACGGCTTCTCCCCATCTCAAACTGCTGCCTACTGAATGGCGGCCATCCTCTGTCTCTACCAATTCTATCCATTTGCGCAGCATAGTATGGAAAATACTGGTCTGCAATTGCCCGGCTGTCTTCCCCGATCAGCGTATGAGAGTGGATGCCTACCTGAAACTTACGATTGTCATGGCCATGCTGCTCATACTCTCTTCTGTAGAGGTCAAACAATGGCACGAATTGCCTAGGATACCCTCCAATAATGGCCACCATCAGGGGGAGTCCCAATCTTCCAGCCCGTTGTACCGAAGCAGGTGTTCCTCCCACCGCAATCCATATTGATAGGTCATTGTCCTTGGCCCGGGGCAGCACCTTCTGATTCCTGAGCGGAGGACGAACCGATCCGCTCCAATTGGCCACCTCATTTTTATTGATCTCGAGCAGCAGATCTAGCTTTTCCGAAAATAGCCTGTCATAGTCGGCCAGGTCATAGCCGAACAGCGGAAACGACTCAATAAAGCTTCCTCTGCCTACCATCAACTCAACCCTGCCATCCGACAAAAGGTCCACGGTAGCAAAGTTCTGGTAAACTTTCACTGGATCAGAAGAGCTCAGCACCGTCACTGCGCTCGATAGCTTTATCTTTTTTGTTACTGTTGCAGCAGCAGCCAATATGATTTCGGGACTTGAAACGGCGTAATCCTCCCGGTGGTGCTCGCCAATCCCAAATACATCCAACCCTACCTCATCGGCAAGCTTTATTTCCGCAATCAACTCATTCAATCTTTCCTGTGCGGATTTGTGTTTTCCTGTTGCGGCATCCACAGGCAGATCCGCAAACATGCTTACTCCTATTTCCATTTCTATCTTTTATGATTGGTTAACGAGCAATCCAAACAAAGGTTCCTAACGAAACGATAAGACACATTTGGGCGCCTTTTCCTGCTGTTCGCTCATACTCCGCACCACGCTCAAATCTCCCCTTGGCGGGGTATCCGCTTCCATCAGGGGCGCTGCTACGCTTGTCATTATGCGGTGGTGTTTATTAGCAATCTAGTTGGACAACCAAAGACCGCCTTTTATGAACATAAGGAGATAATCCCATAATTCCTCCACTATTCACTGGTGATTTTACTGCTATCATAGGAATTTTTAACTTTCTCTGAATCCTTCGTTAGTATTGAAACTACAGGCAAAGTGATTTTGGGAATGTATCACTATTATCAATACCTTAAAAAGCAATCCTGTACTTTAAGAACAGGTTGATGGCTGGTACGCTATTGTCGATACTTTTACCGTATCCTGGTACATAATATATATCTATCGGATCATAAGTAGTTCTTTCGAGTATTTTCCTCCATCGGAAGTACCAACCAAAATAAAGGTTTTTTGCAATATTGGATTGAGACCCTAGGACGACTTCACCCCAATTGGCAGTAGCGCCTGATTTCTGAGAGGCGGGTACTGTTGCGATATAATTGTCCCATAGCTCACTGTGAACCTCAAAAGTACCCTGATGCCCAAAGGTACTGATGCCATATCGCAGTCCTAGTATTATTTGGCTTTTTGGTCCAATATTAAAGGCATAATCTAATCCAACTCGATAATAGTCTCCTTCTACTGAATAGTCTTCAGAGTTTTTGTAAGCAAGAGCAGAAGCGTAAAAGGCATGTCCTGCCTCTAGCACTAGGGTAAGCCGCTTGTACCCAAATCCAACCTGACCTTCATATTTTGTTTCCCTATCTAATGCAAAGCTGCCGAGCTTCAATAAGTCCAGCCCTATCTGTATGGCAAAAGGGTTCTCTCTATAGGCTTGGGCAATTGAATCTTGCAGTTCATTCTCTTCTTGCACCACCTCCTCTTGGCCATAGGCATCGCTAACCAGTACGAGGCAAGCAATAGCTATAAAGGAAAAACTAAAAATACAGGTATATATAGGTCTCATTGGTTTTCCTCATATCATTTACATAATGGACTGTTGCCGAGTCAAATGGTGATGCGTTCAAAAGGTTGAGGTCATTGGCAACAACGACCACACTTCCATATTCCACTACTTGATTCGTTTTATAGGCTACTTCCAACGTATAGGTATTGGTATCAATGTCTACAAAGTATTGGACAAGGGAATTATTCATGTCTAGCGGGAACCTATAGGATGAAAGGCTGTCTTTTGCTGCATAAAGGATTTCCCCACCGTTGGGAGAACTGATCCTAGACAGTGGCACTGCTCCTCCTTCAATTTTTCTTTTGACCTGGTTCAACCTTGTTTTAGTAGCATTTAGTCGAGTGGTACTCAGCCCTAAAGTGTCAATCGTAAATGTGACAGAATCGACTTTAAATTCTAATGACTCAATTACTGTAGGATCTGTTGCAAGGTCTAAGGAGTCAAGTAATGTATTCAGAAAGCTATTTGAACTAGTAATAGCTGCATTGTTACTTCTTGTTCTATCGTCTACCAGCGTAATACTATCATTGATGGTCAATAATTGCCCTATGTTGAAAAACTTTACATTAAAATAAGGTTCCTGCTGCTCAATGCCACATTGATAACAATCCTCACAGCTGCTGAGAGAAAGTGCTGCTATAATGGGCAAAAGGAATAGCCAGAAAGATGTCTTTCCCTTCATATCTGTGTTATTTGGCTTCAAAAATAAGCAATTTAGGTCTTTGTTATCGCAAGTTAAAGGAAGCTTTCTTACCATTAAAGGCTAAACTTATAACGGGTCTACATCTAGGGTTATCTTCAATTTTTTGAAATCTTTTTCCTGTTCTACAGATTGACACACATTGTTAAGCTTTTCTTTCATTTTCTGAATGGGCGATTTTCTACCAAGCTTAACTAATACCTCCATCAAGTACTGGTTGCGGATCTTGCTGATAACAGGCTCTTGAGGCCCTAGCACATTATGAGGGCCAAGTTCCTCTGCTAGTATGCGTTTCAAAAATACTGCCGCTTTTTCACTTGTGGCTTTATTTTCATGTTTTAAGGTTACTTTTATAAGCCGTACAAAAGGGGGATAGAGGAATTGTCGCCTTTCTTGCAGCTCTTGTTCGTACATCTTTAGGTAGTCATTTCGGAGGATGTTGGTAAAGAAAGGTTGGTTTACATTGGCCGTTTGAATAATTACCAAGCCCGGACTTTCTCTTCTTCCAGCTCGTCCGCTTACTTGCATAATCATTTGAAAGGCACGTTCAAATGATCGAAAGTCTGGAAAGTAAAGCAACCGGTCGGCATCTACGATGCCCACGAGGCTCACTTTGTCAAAATCGAGGCCCTTGCTCACCATTTGTGTTCCTACCAGAATGTCGATTTCTCCCTTCTCAAAGTTGTCGATTATGGTTTGGTAACTATACTTCCTTCTTGTTGTGTCCAGATCCATTCGCTGAATCTTGGCCTCTGGCAGCAATAGTTTTAGGTCATCTTCCAGTTTTTCTGTGCCAAATCCCATGGTTTTGATATGGTGGCTACCGCAGGCACGGCAGGACCCAGGCAGTTTTTCTTTATACCCGCAATAGTGGCACCTTAGCTCGTTATGATACATGTGATAGGTGAGGCTTACCGCACAATGTTCACACTTGGGTATCCACGCACAGGCTTCACAAGTGAGATAGGGGGCATATCCGCGTCGGTTTTGAAAAATTATAGCCTGCTCACCTTTTTCAAGGGTAGTCGTAAGTGCTGTAAGTAGTTCTTCGGTGAAATCTGCCTTTAAGGTTTTTCTCTTTCTTCCATCTTTGATATCGGCCAATCTGATTTCAGGTAAGACAGCATTTCCATAACGCTCCTTCAAAGTAACAAGTCCATATTTTCCTTGTGTGGCATTATAATAACTCTCCAGAGAAGGTGTGGCCGAACCTAGAAGCGTCTTTGCAAAATGCATTCGGGCCAATACCAAAGCAGTATCTCGGGCGTGATAGCGTGGCGCGGGATTATATTGTTTGTAGGAGGTTTCATGCTCTTCATCTATAATGATAAGCCCCAGATTGTCGAATGGGAGAAAAATAGCGGACCGAACGCCTACCACAAAGGAGATATCTCCATTTATAATACCTCTCCAGACCTCTACACGTTCATTGTCAGAAAATTTAGAATGATAAACGCCCATTTTGGAGCCGAAGAAGGCCTGCAGTCTAGTCACGATTTGAGTGGTAAGGGCGATCTCCGGTAAAAGATAAAGTACTTGGCTACCCCCTTCCAAGGCCTCTTTGATCATCTCGACATAAATTTCAGTCTTTCCGCTGCCCGTAACCCCATGTAGCAAAACAGATTCTTTCTCTTGGAATAAGGCCATGATTTGGTCCTTGGCCGCTTTTTGAGCATCATTCAGCACGACCTCTTCACCTAGTGATTTATCCGAAGGTTCAAATCTATTGACAATTTCTTCAAAGGTTTCGAATACTCCGTTTTTTATGAGCGTTTGGAGGGAAGAAGACGAAACATCTCCTTTCAAAAGCAGGTTTGTACTCAATCCTTTCTGGTTGAGTAGTGCAGATTGAAAGATGGGGACTTCCTGCAGATACCTCAGCAAAACATCCTCTTGCTTTGGCTTTTTGCTTAAAGATGCAAATAGATCTTCTAGCGCTGATTTGTTTTCGTACACTTTGGCAAGCCGCACCTTCTTGACCTTTTTTGGCTGATATTTCTCCTTTACTTCTTCGTAAACCAACACAATTTGTTCGTTCAACAAAGTTTTGAGGAAGTGATATATGTTTTTGGTGCCTATTAGTTCCGAAGCCTCAGAGTATGAAAGGGCTTTCTTCTCATTCAATGCCTCTATAAGTAAGGCCTCCTTTTCACTGATTGTAATGCTTTCAATCTTCTTTTTATAATTAGGGTGAAGTTGAATATGGGATTCACTGCTGAGCTTTAATCCAGAAGGAAGCGCAGCGTTAAGTACTTCGCCTTTTGTACAGAGGTAGTATTCAGCCAACCATTCAAAAAGAGCCAATTGGTGCTCTTTTACCATGGGTACATCGTCTAGCAGCATGATTATATATCTTGCCTCATACTCTTTTGGAGCTTGCTGATGTAAGGCTGCAACGATTCCAGTCAAGATCTTCTTTTTGCCAAACTGTACGACTACCCTATGCCCAATGGCAATTTGTTCCTTTAGTTCTTTTGGAATGCGGTAAGTAAACAGTTTTGGAATAGGCACAGGAAGGACAACATCTGCAAAAGATGTAATTTGTTCATCATGTACTTGATCTTGAAACTGGAGCTGACTCAATGCACTTTGTTATTTGACAGTTAAAAAACGATCATGCTGATTTTTGAATGAAGCTATACTTAGAGTGTAACTCCTCTCGCTTTCAAATCATTCTCCAGTTGCACTGGATCTGTATAATGGATACCTGATATTCCTACCTTTTCAGCACCCTCAATATTGCTATATCGATCATCTATAAATACCGCAGTTGCAGCGTCAATCCGGTAGCGGTCAAGCATCAATTGATAAAATGAAGGGAAAGGCTTCCTGTCTTTTTCCTTACCTGATACTACAATCCCATCAAAATAGCTTAAAAATGGGAAACGTTTCAGTGCTATAGGAAATGTTTCGCTCGACCAGTTGGTAAGGGCATAAAGTTTATATTTCCCTGATTTTTTTAATTTTTCTAGTACTTCAACAGTGCCAGAGATTTCTCCATTCAACATTTCTTCCCAACTATTGTAATAGTGTTCAATAGCGGTTTTATGTTCAGGATGCTTTTCTACCAATAACCTGGTGGCATCCGATAGGGAGCGACCCCCATCTTGTTCTTCATTCCATTCGGAAGTGCAGATGTTTTCTAAAAAATAATCGATTTCTTCTTCGGTTTTAAATATTTTCTGATACAGATAGCGAGGGTTCCAGTCGATCAGAACGCCTCCCAGATCAAAAATAACAGTATTGATCATAAAAACTTAGTTTGCCTGTCCGGGATTGAAACTCGGAGCTTAAATTTGAATTTATGCTAACTTAATGCAGAATGGTCAAGTTTTCAAATACCTGCATTTTTTTCACAATGAATGCTTAGAATTGTATATGTTGCAATGCATCACTAACCGTATGCACAGGCAACTGGCATGCTTTTCCATAACACACATAAATAGTGCGTTGGCCATTGGTGGCTGTTCTGTAGGCCAATAAGGGTAAGCTACTTTTATCTTCTGTACCTGAAAACAACAAGTTGAAGATAGCATAGTCGCCAAACTCTTCTACCGCCTTGGCAGCATTAGCTCCTACAATAGCGACTTCTGCTGTGGGATAAGTCATTTTCAAATAAATAGTGGCCCAATGACTCATGTACCGAGGCTCGTTTATAATCAACTTTTTTACCTTCATTACCATACTTTCGGAAATTTTCCGCCAAGCATCGTTGTCCAATAGTATACTAAGGTCGTAAAGGTTTTCTGCCATTACAGAGTTTGAAGCGGGTATTACATTGTCAAAAACCTCTTTCTTTCTAGCAATTAGCTTTTCTTGATCGTCAGTAAAATAAAACAGCGTTTCTGCTTCATCATAAAAATGTTCCAGTACATGTAACGTCAATTGTTCAGCTAACTTCAGCCACACTTCATCGAAAGTTACTTGATATAGGGCAGTATAAGCACGGATGATGTGAGCGTAATCTTCTAAATAGCCATGTTGTATGGCTTTCCCTTCTTTATAGGACCGACACAAAGTAGATTGGTCAATAAAGAGATTGTTTTTTATAAAAAGGGCATTTTTCAATGCCAGTTGTAGGAACTTGGTTTCTCCAAAACTTACATAAGCATCGATGATTCCTTTCAGCATCATACCGTTCCAGCCAGTAAGTATCTTGTCATCTAGGCCAGGTCTTATCCTAGCATTACGGGCCTCTAATAAAAGTCGACTGGCTTTTTCTAGTTTTTCTTTTAAAACGGTCTCAGTAAATCCACTTTCCTCTGCTAATGAGGCTAATGATTGGGTTCGATGCAAAATGTTTCGCCCATTTTCCCAATTCCCTGCAACTGTCAGTCCAAAGAACGGTATCCATATCAAACTATCTTCTCCTACTATGTTTTGAAACTCTTCCAATGTCCAAGTATAGAATCTTCCTTCTTCTCCCTCACTATCGGCATCCAAGGCTGCATAAAATCCTCCTTCGTGGCTTAGCATTTCTCTCTCAATATAATCTATGGTTTGATAGACGATGGCTTTATAATGCTCGTCTTTAAAGTACCGGTAGGCTTCGGCATATAAAGAAACCAATTGTCCATTGTCATAAAGCATTTTTTCAAAATGCGGCGCAAACCAGTTTTTGTCAACAGAATATCTCGAAAATCCGCCTCCTACTTGATCATAAATGCCTCCAGCAGCCATCTTTCCGAGAGTAGTGGCCAGTTGCTCCCGTGCTTGGTCATTGGCATTAATAGACAAATTGTGCAATATATACCGCCAAATAGCCGGCATCGGGAATTTGGGCGCACCTTTCATGCCTCCTTCTTCTGGGTCAAAATCAGAGGCTAGTTTTTGAAACATTGAGAAATGATCTTCCTTTTCGAAAGTGCCTCCTTGGTTTTGAAGTCCATACTTTTGCACCTCACTTACATTGATCGCCCGTGCAAACTGTTCGGCAGACTCCACCAGCGCCTCGCGTTGATTTGTATAAGCTTCTGCAATATTTTGTAGTAGTTGCGTCCAGCTTTTTAAAGGAAAATAAGTGCCACCATAGAATGGCTTTTGGTCAGCGGTGAGAAAAACATTCAATGGCCAGCCCCCGCGTATACCCATCGTTTGGATTGCATCCATGTATATTTGATCAACATCTGGCCGTTCCTCTCTATCAACTTTGATGCATACAAAGTACTTGTTCATGAGATCGGCTGCCTGTTCATTTTCAAAAGATTCCCTTTCCATCACATGGCACCAGTGGCAAGAAGAATATCCAATACTCACAATGATGGGTTTGTCCTCTTTGCGTGCCTTTGTTAACGCTTCTTCTCCCCATGGATACCAGTCCACAGGGTTATGAGCGTGTTGAAGTAAATATGGGCTGCTCTCGTTGATGAGTCGGTTTGTATGCTTTGGAGGGGTCATGTTAATCTTTGTTTTAGTATTTCAAGTTCAGCACTGATATCAGTCATATTACCTAACGCTTTGAGTTGCTCAATCGTTTTGGAGATAAATGCTTTATAGGCCGGAGTTTGGGCATGAAAGGGCTGATGATTGATTGCCTGAATTATGCTTTGCCAATTTTTGATAAAAGCTTGTGTTCTAGAGTCAAAGTAACGATCTGAAAATAGTCCCCATATGTATTGTATAGCGACTTCCGAAGGATGCAACATGTCAGCCTTATAGAAACGGTAATCGCGCAGATCATCCATCATGATTTCATAACTAGGAAAGTAATCAATTTCAGGATGTTTTTCCTGTAATTGTTTGATGGCAAGCAGTAGCGTGGCTTTGCTGATAGTATTAATTTCAAGTGTATCTTTTATATGCCTTACAGGACTTACAGTAAAGATGAACCGAATGCCCGGATTGGCTTGCCGTAAGATTGTGTATAGCTTTTCAAAGCTATCAGTGATCTCCTCTACTGTCAGCAATCGTTTAGGCTTAAATGTGAGTGAGGGCTGCTTATGGCAATTGGCTACGATGTAATCATTTTTTGTTTCATAAACCGTAGCGGTTCCCGGCGTAATAAGTAAATAGGTGAGGTTTAATAGCCTTTGTTTTACTTCAGCTAAGACGATATCAATATTATGTTCTAGTGCCGACAAACTTTCATCAGAGAAGTCGGAATGAAAGTCCATATTTTTCCATACCCCTTCTAATTTAATATAAGTGGATTCTTTAGGCCTTTCGTCGGTTAGGGCATAAAGCAGCAGCTTAAAAAGTGAAATCGGGTTGAATATTGTGCCAAAGGGATTGGTTGATACTGGAAATTTATACGCTTTAAGCAGCGCTCCAATATGGTTTGAAAAACAGGATCCTATGGATAATAATGGTGTGTCAAGTCTTATCTTATGTGGAGAGGGCTTTATCTTGATATGGGTGCGGAATTCCATGTCTCGAGGGGTTACATGAATGGATCAACGGCGTATGCTTCAACAATAAAATTACAAACTTAAGACAAGCATTGGTTAGCTTCCTAAAGAAAATAGCCATATAGCAAAAAAGCGGCATAAACAGCCGCTTTTTTGAATCAATAATTTTTAGTAGTTGCTTATTCAGCGATTACTTTGAAGTTCACCTCATGCTTAACTTCTCTGTGCAAATCAAGCTCTGCTACGTATTCACCCACAGTCTTTACTTCAGATTTAAATGATATTTGCTTTCTGTCCACTTCAAAACCTTTCTCTTTCAATGCATCAGAAATCTGAAGAGTAGTTACCGCACCGAAAATTCTTCCGCTTTCGCCAACTTTAGCAGGGATTTCCAATACCATATCTCCAATGCCATCAGCAATAGCCTGCGCATCTTGCTTTAATTTCTCTGCTTTGTGAGAAGCTTGTTTGATGTTCTCAGCCATCACTTTTTTATTAGCCTCGCTCGCGATTACAGCAAACCCTCTTGGGATGAGGTAATTCCTGCCGTAGCCTGGCTTTACATCCACTAGGTCATTCTTATAACCCAAGCCTTTTATATCTTCTTTTAGTATTACTTCCATTTTTAAAATGTTAAATATTGCAGGGATGGAGTGTCAAAAGTTCACTTGCTCCAATGCGCAATTCAATTTAAAATTTATTTAAGTGAATCGGTTACATAAGGCAACAAAGCCAAATGCCTTGCTCTTTTTACAGCCTGAGCTACTTTCTTTTGAAACTTCAAGCTTGTGCCTGTAAGCCTTCTTGGAAGGATCTTCCCTTGCTCATTTACAAATTTTAGAAGAAAGTTAGCATCTTTATAATCGATATACTTAATGCCATTCTTTTTGAAACGACAGTATTTTTTCTTGTTTTCGTTTCTGTTGATAGGTTCGTTAACTAAAGTCATGCTGCTTTATCCTCCTTTTTTGTTTCTTCTTTATCTTTTTTATTGAAATCGCCTCTTCTTCTTTTGGCATTGTATTCAAGTGAGTGTTTGTCCAAAGCAATGGTTAAGAAACGCATTACTTTCTCATCTCGCTTAAATTCTCTTTCAAGTATAGCTATTACTTGAGGGTCAGCCTTGAATTCGACCAGGTTATAGAATCCAGTAGTCTTGTGCATGATAGGATAAGCTAGTTTTTTCAAACCCCATCTTTCCTCGTTTACAATCTCTGCGCCATTGTTTTTTAGCACATTGATAAATTTGTCGACAGTATCCTTCATCTGATCATCAGACAAAACGGGAGTTAAAATGAATACCGTCTCATAATTTTTTAATTCCATAATGAAATTTTAAAAATTGATAGTTAAATGATTTGTTTAAGGGTGCAAAAGTAATATAATTTTATTACAAAAAGAAAAAAATAGAATTGAATAATCCGTACAAAGCAAAAAGCACTTATGGCCGGTATGTATTGGCCATAAGTGCTTTACTTTAGATTTATACTAAGCGGATATTCTAGTCAATTCTCATTATTTCACAATAAATGAGCCCTCACCGATTTTATAGTTGTCGGCATATATTTCTACTATATGTTTGCCGATATTATAGTCGCTTCCTTTGTCATATATAAAAACAAGTTCTTGACGGGTGTTGTCAAACAGTATCTCCTGATTGGCTGTGTAAAACTTCTCCTCTCCGTCTACCATAAATGTTCCGGATCCTCGAGCCACATCAAAGAGTACGTCACCTTCAGGACCTACGATCCTGATCTTTATGTCTTTTCCTTCTATGGGGGCAACATTATTTTCCGCAAGGTTAAACTGCACTTTTAACTGCTCAATTTGACGATTCCTGAATTCGCCTTCTCTTTCTCTTTCTCTTTTGTTTAAAGCAAATATTTTGATATTCTCGGCTTTCAGTCTCGAAGCCAATGCTACTTTTTCACCAAGCTTTTCCCTCGTTCTTTGAAGGTTTGACAAAGAGTCGCTCAACTTAATTTTTTCTGTTTTTAAGCCAGTGTTTTCCGAAAGCAGCTCTTCGTTCACGATTTTTAGGCGCGCAATCTCTTCATCCTGCTTTTTGAGCAGCACCTCGTACCCCTGAACTTTTTCTTTTAACCTGCCGGCCTCGATATATGCGGCTCTTCTGATTTGCTCTTTTTCAGCCTCTAGCTCAGAGCGAATCTTTCTGAGTTCTTCCACATCGCCACCAAGTTTATTGATTTCCTCAATCTTCATATCCAACTCGTTACTGATAGACTCCAGCTTGTTGAGTGTTTCGTCCCTTTCAGCTTCTACATTGGCTATTTTTGCTTCTTGTTCTTTGTCTTTTTGATGATCTAAATAAAATTTCACCCCATTAATGATTAGGAGTATAGCAAAGAAAGCGATTATCAATACTTTGTAATTGCTCTTTTTGTCTTTTGACTCTCTGGGTTTGCTATCCATTGTTCTTGAAAAAATTTAATTCCTTTGATATTAACGTAAAAATATACTTTTATTGAAAACTACAATAGAAATTACTTTGGTTTTAAGACAGCAAGATAAATCAAACGTATGAGAAATAAAACTTTGCATGTCTTAGAAAGATGAATCGAATTTGCCTCAAAATTCTAAAATAAAATGCTCTTTCGATAGACCCTTTCGAAAAAAAATGATACCTGCGTCGAAAATGTCTAACGAAATAGTAACATTTTCGTGACCCTGGATGGTTCTCCAGGCTTCCGACATTCCTTTCGACAAGTGAATGTCGTCAAAAATAAAAATTGTTTCCTCGTGCGCTTTTTCAAGGCATTGGGAAAAGTAGCGCAATGTAGCTTCTTTGGTATGGTTGGCGTCAAAGTATACTAGATCGAGAGTAGTGAGCTTATCTAAAATGGTTGGTAATGTAATGTCTATATTGCCACAAACAGCTTCAATGTTCCACGCCTTTAATTGAACGAAATTTGCTTTTGCAACTTCTATTGTGGCAGGACATCCTTCCAAAGTTATCACTGGGGTTCTAGTGTTGGCCTTTGCCATGTATAAGGTATTGAGACCGAAAGAGGTGCCTAATTCTAGAATGTTTTTAGGTTGTTGGTGTAGAATAAGTCTATAGAGAAACTCTGAAAACTTAGAGCTGCTTGAAGAGTATTTAGCGATATGAGATATAGGCCGCTTAGACTTGGGAGAAGCCACTGAGCCTGAGCCTAAGTCTAAGATTTCTATCTCAGTATTGTTATGCAGAAGGTTGCTGCGAAGCTTTTCTATTTCCTCAAATGCATAAAAGGTGCGATCGTCGAGAACAACTTCGCTGTAAAACTGGAAAATAAAGGGGGCTTGTAGAGAGTATTGATTTACGGCCTTGAGCCAATATTCCAAATACCGTACACCTTGATAAGCACGTGTAAGCCAATGATTCAAAAGATCAGTTGTATTTAAAAGGTACCACCATGGTAAACTCGGGGATGTTGACTTTGAACCTTTTGCCATCTACAATGCGCTCCATCAAATAGGTTCCGGTCATCTTTCCTATTCCAGACTTAAGATTGCACCCCGAGACATATCTGTGAAGCTGTCCTGGCTCAATTACGGGCTGTTGGCCGACTACACCTTCTCCTTCAACCTCGCGAACAGAAGTGTTAATGTCATGGATGAACCAATGCCTTCTCAATAACTGAATTGTGTTGTCACTTTGATTTTCAATGGCAATCCTATAAGTGAACACATAGTGATATTGACTAGGACTTGAATATTCAGGCTGATATTCTGTCTCCACACTTACTTTTACGCCTTGAGTAATTTCAGTAACCATACAACATCGAATTATAATTTATTGAAAGTTTTATCTCTTAACGATTAAATATAGGCATAAGTTTTAAATTTGAGTGCATTTGCATAATAAGTATTTGCACCTCTTGCAAACACATTGATTGAACACAGTTTTTGGGTATAAGTTAATTGAGGACATGGATGTAAAAATAGCCCCATCGTGGCGGGATAAACTATCCGATGAATTTAAGAAGGACTATTTCTATGATTTGGTAGCTTTTGTGAAGAGCGAATACCAAAAGTATCGGGTATTTCCACCTGGCCCGAAAATTTTTAATGCCTTCGACCACTGTGCTTTTGATGACTTAAGGGTTGTAATCATTGGGCAAGACCCGTATCATGGACCGCATCAGGCCCATGGACTGAGCTTCTCGGTCGAAAAAGGGGTGAAAACGCCGCCATCATTGGTAAACATATTCAAAGAAATATCTGACGACCTGCAAAAGCCTATGCCCACTCATGGCAATTTGGAAAGGTGGGCCGATCAAGGCGTACTTTTGTTAAACGCCACCCTTACCGTTCGTGCAAATAGTCCAGGCTCACATCAAAACAAAGGGTGGGAAGTTTTTACAGATGCAGTGATCCGTAAAGTGTCGGAAGAAAAACAGCATGTGGTTTTCTTGCTATGGGGTGCATATGCTCAAAAGAAGGCTCTTCTAATTGACGGAAGTAAACACCTTATCTTACAATCTGCACATCCTTCGCCATTTTCTGTTCATCGTGGATTTTTTGGCAACAAGCATTTTAGTAAGACAAATGCCTATCTAGAAGAGCATGGAAAAGGATCGATCGATTGGTAAGCAGCATTTATGGAGCCCCCAAGCATTCAAAGTGCGCATTTATAAAGGACAATAAAACCTTTTATAAAAATTTACGTAGATCACAATTGGGCCATGTAAAGGTTCTTTATCTGAAGACCAGCATCAACAGCGACATTGTGCAGTAGATAGGATATGGAGGATGTCGCTAAAAGTTTGTCAGCTCAGCCACGCAAACGTTAACAACGTTCCTAACATCTAACAAAGATTAAAAAAGGACTTTGATCGTTGGTATATATAGCCGGCAATAGAATACTTGCTGTAAAGCGATAGGTTTTATGTGAAATTAAATTATTACAATATGAAAATAAATATTTGGTCAGACATCAGATGTCCATTTTGCTATATTGGCAAAAGAAAATTTGAGGCAGCACTAGATAAGTTTCCGCATAAGGATGAAGTTGAGGTGATTTGGAGGAGCTTCCAATTGGATCCTAACTTAAAGACGCGTACCGACATCAGTACTTATGATTACTTTGCGGAAATTAAGGGTAAATCTAAGGAAGAGGCCATACAAATGCATCAGTACGTGAACGAAGTAGCGGGGCAAGTAGGCCTACGCTTTGATTTTGATAAAGCCATTGTTGCCAATTCATTTAATGCTCATAGGCTTATACAGTTAGCCCGAACCAAAGGCCTTGGAGATGATGCTGAAGAGCTATTGTTTAAGGCACACTTTACTGAAGGGAAAAATATTGATGATAACACTGTGCTAATGGAAATAGGGCTAGCATTGGGATTAGGTGAGGCAGTTGTAAAGGAAGTGTTGGAGACTGATGCTTTCGCTAAAGAAGTGCGGGAGGATGAGTTGAGGGCTCGCACAATTGGCGTAAGGGGAGTTCCATTCTTTGTGTTTAATGACAAGATGGCGGTATCTGGAGCACAGTCTCCAGATATATTCTTAGATACTTTAAATAAAGCCTGGGCTCAATATCAAGAAGAAAAGGCCAAAGGATTGACAGTAGTACATGGAGAGGCTTGCACCACCGAAGGGAACTGCTCTTAAATTTGTGCAGAGTTTTCTTTTACTTTATACGGTATTATATGATCTATGCTCTCCGAATATTATCAGGTTTGAGAAAACAATGATTGCGAAAAATAGTACTGTTATTTTATTCAACTTGCATAGGTTGTGTTGTGTGGGCGGTAGCATAAGTAGATAAACAAGTCAGTAGAACCAAACAAAATAATTATACCATGACAAAAATCACATTTAAAGGAAATGAAGTTAACACTGTTGGGAGTCTGCCTGAAGTAGGCGAAAAGGCTCAAGACTTTACACTGGTTGCTACCGATTTGTCCGACAAACGCTTATCGGATTATAAAGGCAAAAACGTAATCCTCAATATTTTCCCCAGCATTAATACAGGCGTTTGCGCTACCTCTGTAAGGAAATTTAACGAAGAAGCTGCCAAGTTAGACAACACCGTAGTGCTTTGTATCTCAAAAGATTTGCCATTTGCCCAATCGCAATTTTGCGGAGCAGAAGGGATTGAGAATGTGGTAATGCTGTCTGATTTCAGGACTTCGTTTGGGCAGGATTATGGGGTGGAGCTAAAGGATGGCCCTCTTAGAAGCTTATTGAGTCGTGCAGTCGTGGTTGTTAACCCAGAGGGTGAGGTTGTCTATAAAGAACAGGTACCTGAAATTGGGCAAGAGCCTAATTACGAAGCTGCGTTGAAGGCATTATAATTTAGGTACACCAATCAATTTCAAAATAATCAAAAAAGGGAGTCACTTAAATGCTCCCTTTTTTGATTATTAGAATTTATATTACCAGATTTTTGCCCTTACACTATCTGGTCTCCACATGTTATCCCCTTCGGTCACGTTAAAGGCCTCATAAAATGTTTCAAGATTTGATAATGGCCCCAAGACCCTAAAGTTTCCTGGGGAGTGAGGCCCAATCAACACAGACTGACGTAAAGTTTCGGGTCTTTGTTTAATGCGCCAAATCTGTGCCCACGACAAAAAGAATCGTTGCTCGGGCGTATAGCCATTTATTTTATCGGGGCGTCCATGCTCTTCCAAATATCGCTGAAGGCCATCATAGGCTAGAGAAAGGCCACCTAAATCGGCGATGTTCTCACCTAGGGTAAGCTTACCATTAAGAAAGACACTGTCTAAAGCTTCATATTGATTAAACTGGTCTATTAGCCTTTGTGCTCGTGCTTCAAATCGATTGGCATCTTCCTCTGTCCACCAGTCGTTTAAGTTACCTTCCGCATCAAACCGCCTTCCCTGATCATCGAATCCATGGGTGAGCTCATGACCAATAACTGCTCCTATACCTCCATAATTCACGGCAGCATCGGCTTTATAGTCATAGAATGGAGGCTGAAGGATCCCTGCTGGAAATACGATTTCGTTCATGGCCGGATGATAGTAGGCATTCACAGTAGGAGGGGTCATGGCCCATTCTGTAGGATCCACTGGTTTGCCTATTTTTTCAATTTCTTGCTGAAAAGCAAAAGCATTTGCGTTGAGTATATTTTCGGCAAATGATTCTCCTAATTGCAGTTCTTTATACTCTTTCCATTTGTCTGGGTATCCGATTTTTACCTTAAAGGCATCAAGTTTCCTTAAAGCTTCTTTCTTAGTAGCGTCCGACATCCAATCCAGTTGTGCTATCCGATCCCTAAAAGCCAGCCTGATGTTTTCGACCATTTCGTTGGCACTTTCTTTGGCTTCCGGTGGAAAGGCTTCTGCCACATAAAGCTTTCCAAGCGCCTCGCCCATAGCACCATTGGTATTGCTGATGATTCTTTTCCACCTAGGTCTCATTTTCTCCACGCCCGATAGCACTGTGCTGTAAAAGTGAAAGGAGGCTTGTACGAAATCATGGTGAAGGTAGGGAGCCATCGAATTGGCTACATGCCATTTCAAGTATGTCTTCAGTTCTTTCAGGTCCCGACCTTTGACCACTTTATCTATTTCTTTGAAGAACGTAGGCTGTGCGACAATTACTGTGTCTAATGTTGTAATGCCGAGTGCTTCAAAATATTGTTCCCAAGCAAAAACAGGGGCGATTTCGTCCACTTGAGCTAAACTCATTTTATTGTAGAGCGCAGGGATGTTCCTTTGTTCCACCTTGGTCATGGAGCTTTTAGCCAGTTGCGTTTCTATTTCGATAATGACGGACGCATCTCTTTGTGCTTCCTCTGCACTCCAGCCGAGCAGTTCCAATACCTTCTGGACGTATGCTGTGTAGGCGTCTTTTATTTCTAAGGATTTTTTGTCACCCATTAAATAGTAATCCCTGTCGGGCATTCCAAGACCGCCTTGGTATAGGTAGGCTGTGATTACGTCACTTTGCCGAAGATCTTGATCTACAAAAAAATCAAAAAGACCCTTTAACCCTTTGCTATGCAAGCTGGCTAAGGTGTTTTGCAGGTCCTGCGTGTTATTAATGGCGTCTATTTGATTTAAAATGGGAGTTATAGGTGAAATTCCTACAGTCTCGATATGCAAAGAATCCATACCCGCTTGATAAAATAAAGCAGCCTTGGCTTCGTCGCTGCCGGCTGGATATTTGTCGGTATTGTTAGATGCATCTGTAAGTACTTGAAGAAGGACAGTGTTGTTCGCCTCCTGTAATTCGTTGAAACTTCCCCATCTACCTTCTTCGGCTGGGATTTCGGTACGACTATACCATCCTCCGTTGACAAATAGGAAAAAATTGTCACCTGGATTAATGGTAGTGTCCATATTTTCTAACACGATCCCTCGGTTAGGATCGATGCTGTCTTCAAGGTTGCTTTTCCCTTCGTTGCATCCTAGTAGAACACTACCTAGTGCTAATAGAAATGCGGGAGTAAAATAATGTTGTTTCATATAAATGAGTTTTGAAAAAGATTAATGCAGCTACTTAGTTGGTGCCTGCTAGTTTAAATTGTTTCAATTGAGGATGTAAGTTATAAAAATAATGTGATTCCATTTTTGGGGTTTATGTGAATGGACAGCCATATGTATTAATGGATATTGTAAGGTTTGTTATATTCCAGCAACGTTTATAAGTGAAAACTAATCTGGTATGGCATTCAACGTTGGGATTCCTTAGTGGAGTAGAATGTTTTTACATGTGGTTTTAGAGTAAAAAACAATCCACTGATTGAAAGCAGAGGGCCAAAATTTACGTTGCAAGGCCAGCTTTTAGAGAAGTAATATTTTTTTAATTCTCTCTATTTTTAATTTATCCCTTTATCTATCTTTACTCAACAATTTACATTTTATTTTACAATGAACATGAACAAATTTGATTCAACTGACTTTGAACTCCTAGCCGTTTCAAACGACTTTGATGACGTTGACGACTCAGATGAATGGGAGGATGAGGAATTTGAAGAGGACTATTATGAAGATGAAATCGAAGAAGATGACAAGTACGATGAGTCTTTATATGGTATAGATCCTGGCCATGAAGACTTTGATTTCGACGAGGAGGATGAGGACGACTTCGATGACGAAGTGTTTTGATCTTTGGAAGTTTCAAGGGCATTAGAAGGCCCTTGAAACCGTATGTTTTTCTGTCTAATTCCATTTTTAATACCTCCGCATGAACAATATTATCCATCAGTATTTCAAGAAGTCTATTGAAGGGCACTTAATCCTTTTGCAGGTTGATGCGGAAAACTTGAAAGGAGTAGAGTTGATTGTGGCGCCAGACGGCAAAATAGAAAAGACCAAGCGGGTATTGGATGAGCATATTTTTGAGGACTTGGAAGAAGATGGGTTTGAAAAGTCGCATGCCCTAGAGTTCAATTTGTATTTAAAGGGTTTGGTGAAATGACCCCACCAAGCTCAGGCTTCCCTCATATTATCTCACCAAATAAATAATCTTAATTGTTCATGGTGCTTTGCGAAAAGCAATAATTGAATTACCTTTGCAGCGGCAAGCCGGTACGACCAGCTCCTGTCGAACCCCCCCAGGCCCGGAAGGGAGCAAGGGTAGATGGTTGTAGCGGTGCGATACTCGGTTTGCCACTTTTTATTGCCCTCATTTTCCTTTCCACTTGAGTCTTAGACTGCCTTTACTAGAAACAATTATCGGTTTGTAGAACCTAAAGATATACCTTGTATAAATTTTAATAAAAAGTACATCGTTCCATATTTATACATAACTTTGTAAACATAGGACTGTGCTATGTAAGGGGAGAGGGGAAGTTTACTCCAAAATAGAATAAACCTTAAACAACAATTATAACTATGAAATTTTTTATTGACACTGCTAACTTAAGTGAAATTAAAGAAGCTTATGACCTTGGTGTTTTGGATGGTGTGACTACTAACCCATCGCTTATGGCCAAAGAAGGTATTACCGGTCACGAGAATATTCTAAACCACTACAAAGCAATTTGTGAAATTGTAGACGACAATGTAAGTGCTGAAGTAATTGCTACAGATTTTGATGCTATTGTGAAAGAAGGGAAGGAACTTGCAAAGATCGACGATAAGATTGTAGTGAAAGTTCCTATGATAAGAGATGGTGTAAAGGCTATTAAATATTTCACTTCTGAAGGAATTAGAACCAACTGCACCTTGGTGTTCTCGGCTGGTCAGGCCATATTGGCAGCAAAAGCTGGCGCTAGCTACGTGTCCCCATTTATGGGTAGGTTAGATGATGTTGGAACGAACGGTATTGAGTTGATCGAACAGATCGTCAATATTTATGGTAATTATGGTTATGAGACTGAGGTTTTGGCGGCTTCTGTACGTCATACCATGCATTTGATCCAGTGTGCTGAGGTAGGTGCTGATGTGGCTACTTGTCCGCTGAAAGTGATCACTGGTCTTTTGAACCATCCATTGACTGATAAAGGTTTGGAGCAGTTCCTCAACGATTACAAAAAAGGTAACGCATAAGTATAATTTCTGTGGTTTTTCCAAAGATTTTGAATATGTATATTATTAAAGTTAAGGGGAAGGCTAAGATCCCTGATTATATTCAACTTCGGGATAGCGACTTTGTGCTCATTGCTTATTTCCGCGCAGACAGGCCGCTGAAAAATCTAGATAAATATGGTCTAGAGGGCAAAGAGGAGGCTTTGCAAGCCTTAATTACTTCTTTGCCCTTTGGCAAACTTCAAAAATTAGAAATATAGCAAATTTATGTCCTTTTCATCTGATATTGTTGTAAGTGTGAAAAATGCCTGTGTATTTCAGGAGCATAATACCATTCTCAACGATATAAGTTTTGAAATAGAAAAAGGGGAATTTGTTTACTTGATTGGCCGGACAGGGAGTGGTAAAACATCTTTGCTCAAAACACTTTATGGTGACCTTCCTCTTCGCTTAGGCGATATCAATGTGTCAGGCTATGACATTAGAACTATCCGCTCTTCTCAGGTACCTTATCTCCGTCGAAAACTTGGAATTATCTTTCAGGATTTTCAGCTATTTATGGATAGGTCGGTAGCCGAGAACCTAACTTTTGTAATGAAGGCTACGGGGTGGAAAGATAAGGCAAAGATGAAACAAAGACTATCGGATGTGCTCATGCAGGTGGGCCTTGGATCGGTAGCGTCAAAAATGCCTCATCAACTATCAGGAGGAGAGCAACAAAGGATAGTGATTGCTCGATCACTGATCAATGAGCCAACACTTATAATAGCGGATGAGCCTACTGGTAACCTCGATCCTGAAGTTTCGGAAGGTATCTTCAAGCTGTTCTTGGATATCAATAAACAAGGGACTGCCATATTGTTGTCCACCCACAATCACCAACTTATCAACAGCTTTCCTGCTAGGGTGCTAAAATGTGAAAAGGGAAAGCTGCTAGACTCGAAACGAGAAACTTTTGAATATTCGTCTTCTTGGTAAGTTAAATTCCAGCAGCATTTCAATATCAGCTATAATTTCTCTAAATTCTCTTTGGCCATCGTATAATCAGGAGCCAACTTCAAGGCTTCTTGAAAATTCAGCTTCGCCGCTTCCTTATCATTTAATTCCACATTGTTCAACCCTTGGATGGCCAGAAGTACCGCCCGCATTGGAATTTGTTTCTGCTGATTGTTTGGCTCGTTTAGCGTGACATTTAAGGAGTCAATATCTGTGTTCTTCAACAGTATGTCAATCGATGTCTTGCTTTCGGTATGGCGCCCGAGGTCAAATTGCAGGGTGGCGATTTTGTAGAGCGTATATGGGTTGTCCAGTTTCAGATATAGGCTCTCATACGCTGCCAGTGCTTGCTGATACACCCCTAGATTTTCATAGGAAATGGCGCTTATTTCCAAAGCTGGGAGATTGTTAGGGTTTCGGGCAAGGATATCTCTTGACACCAAAAGGCTGGAAGCATATTGTTGATAATCGAAATAAAGGTAGGCTAGAGAATCTAACAGAGATGCATTGGATGGTGCTAGGGCCATCATGTTGTAGAGCGCGTTCTTCGCTACCGCTACATCGCTATACTTCAAAGCATTTTGGTAAACGCGCAGTTGAGTTTTATAAGCCTCGCTTTCTTCAGCTTGTTGCCCAAAAGAGTGAAATGCCAATCCAAGCATGAGGAATAGACTGGATAAAAAAAAGGTTGTATTTTTCATGTTCAATGTGTTGTTGTTACTTTTCATTCTCTGAACGAAATAGAAATGCTATAATATTATAATGGGCACAAAGTCGGGTTATTATTTTAATAAGTCAAGTGATGCAATCTTAATTCACAGGGGTTAAACCTTCTCTTTTCCCTAGTTCAAGCATATACTGGTATAAGTCGTCATAGTTGTTCTGAACTTTCCCTTCCAATACAGCTTCTTTAAGTTCTTCCTTGATAGTCCCCACTGTTTTTCCTGGTTTCAGATCAAATGCCTTCATAATCTCTTCACCCCCTACTTCTGGCTGGAAATTGCGCACTTTATCTTTTTCTTCTACTATCACCATTTTCTCTTCTACCAACTTAAAATTCCGGAGGTATTTCTTTACTTTTTGATCGTTTTTGGAAGTGATGTCCGCTTTGCAAAGCATCATTAGATCTTCTACGTCGTCACCTGCTTCAAACAACAATCGGCGTACTGCAGCATCGGTAACGGTTTCCTTTACCAATGCTATAGGCCGCAAATGTAGGCGAACGAGCTTCTGTACGTATTTCATCTTCTCATTCAAGGGAAGCTTCAGCTTTCTGAAGATATGGGGAACCATTCGAGCACCCTTATCTTCGTGGCCGTGAAAAGTCCACCCTTGTTTCTCACTGAACCGTTTTGTTGCAGGTTTGGCTATGTCGTGTAAAATAGCCGCCCACCTGAGCCATAAGTTGTCCGATACCTGGGCCACATTGTCCAATACCTGTAGCGTATGGTAGAAGTTGTCTTTGTGGGAGAGTCCATTTTTGGTTTCGGTGCCTTGAAGGGCCACCATTTCAGGGAATATCAAGTCGAGTAAGCCAGAATGGAACAGGAGTTTAAAGCCATAAGAAGGTTGAGGAGACATTATCAGCTTATTCAGCTCGTCGGTGATACGTTCTTGAGAAACAATCTTGATCCTTTCTTTCTGTTCCCCAATGGCTTCGAAGGTATCAGGGTGAATGTCAAAACTAAGCTGCGAGGCAAACCGAATGCCGCGCATCATCCTCAGGGGATCGTCGGAGAAAGTTTCGGAAGGGCTCAGAGGGGTCCTAATCATTTTCCTTTTTAGGTCTTTTATGCCATCAAAAGGGTCTTGGAGATCGCCATAATTTTCCTCGTTTAGGCTAATAGCAAGTGCGTTGATCGTAAAGTCCCGCCGCTTCTGATCGTCTTCAAGTGTGCCATCTTCAACGATGGGCTTTCTGCTTTCGCTTCTGTACGATTCTCTCCTAGCTCCTACAAATTCTATCTCGTATGCACCCTCCTTGACCATGGCCGTGCCAAAATTTTTAAAGACAATCAAGCTGTCTTCCTTATTTAGGGCTTTTGCCACTGCTTTAGCCAGGTTGATGCCACTTCCTACACTTACTATGTCAATGTCTTTGGAAGGGCGTTTTAGCAACATGTCGCGAACATAGCCCCCAATTACATAAGTCTCTTGGCCTAGTGATAGAGCACATTGATGAATTATATTAAAAACCTTCTCCTCTTGTAATGCCTTGGCAAAATTCATCGTATGATTGGGTTAATTTTTTAAAAATTTGATCTCGCCATGGAGACCTAAACGTATGATTTTGTCTGGGACTATTTTCCATTCAAACTCTGCGGGCAAATTTAGGGTTTTATCATCTTGAGACAAAAACGAAGATGCATCACTTTGGAAGGGTGATCTTAGTAGCAGGAGGGGGCTTCCCATGCTATACAGCATTTTATGAAACTCCCCTTTGGCTTCTATGCGAATAGCAATAAAGCCCTCTTTTAAAAAATATTGAGGAAGGCCCCTTCCTTGTGGCAAAATCAGTTCAAGTGACTTTTCAGAATACTCAAGAAGGTCCCATGCTAATTCAGGGACTTCTTGTACGTAGTTCTGGAGTAATCCTTGCTCTGGCAAAAGGATGACTGGGTCTTCGGTATGGCATTGCCCCAACTCTTGCATCGCTTTTGAAGACGGTTTGCCCAAAACACCTAAGGTTTCCCCTTGTCTAATGTGTAGCAGATGCCCAGATCTGAGGTGTTGAAATATGGCTTTATCAAGCATGATAGATTTTTGGCTAAATTAAGAAAGGGAATGCAGGGTTCAAAAAGTATGGAAAGCAACTTCCATGACTCAATTCTGCCAAGCCATCAATAGTTTATCTACAACCTTTTCAGAATTTAACCATTAATCCTGCTGTGCATTAAAATCATTAAAGAACCTTTTGATATTCCTGTCTGATGGTGCTTGATTTTTATTCTCCCAACCAGCATCGAGCTCAAGGGTAGCCAAATTTTTGAGGTTCATAGTTGTAAGGAATGTACTTAGGTCTTTTTCAAAGTCTGGATTTAAACGTGATGAACTAAAAGCATATTTTCTAGCAAAAATATCACCTTTCATTTGGAGTTCGTTTTTCTTCTCGAGCACAAAGTTGAGTCTTTCTGTGAGTTCTTTGGAAGACCTTCCTATCACCTCGGTGGCTTCTAAAGTGCCCAAAGTCATCACTGTCGTTCCTCCCAAGCCAGAAACGTATTTCTGTGGCTGGCTATCCAAAAACACAGGAGATAGGCCTGTTGCGGCACCTAAAGAAGCGTCTATGATGGCCCTGTTCCTTTTGCCGCTTCTGGCTTTCTTAACATCTCTTTTGAGTTCTTTTTCTTTTTCTTCCAACTGTAGGAGCAAAGCGGTGGCTCTGGATAAGGCAGATCTGTAAGCCGAGTAAAGTTGGCGCTCTTTCTCTATCAAATTTTCTGTTTCATAGACCGTTACTGTGATAACTTTGTTCTCCCTAAGATTTGTCTTGTCAATTACATAAAACGTGAGATCGAAAGTGATGGAGTCGAGACCGCCCAAGACGAAGTCATATCCTGGTGTCCAAATAAATTCATATTGCGTGATGGTATTCTTGATCAGAGAAGAGGTATCAACTCTCCTGTCTTCTGATAAGAAATTGAACTCAAGAATATTCTCATCGCCATTTGGGTCTGATAAGAAAAACTTGAGATTGATCGTCTCATTTTCTTTTATCTTAATGGAACTAAGGTCAGGCATTACAGAGATTTCCGGAGGTAAATCAAGATGAGTAGCTCTGATTTGCAGCACGCCTTTTGTTTGTAATTTTCCTGGTTGGTCTTCTATAATGAAGCCTAATACCAATGGCTCGGACCTGAGCCTGCGATATTGACTCAGAGAGGGAGTCCATTCAAATTTCCCATTTTCCGAAAGGGTCAGTCCCTCGGGCATTTGGGTTGGGATAGATTTAAATACCCATGGATCATGGTCAGGGTCGCTTACGGCATGGGGATCAATCGTGTAGGTATTTTTCGATCCATACTTGATATAAAATGGCTTAAGTTCCTTGATTTCCGGGGGACGGTTAGTGTGCAATACAGTGAAATCTACCTGACGACTATGCTTCTCTTGGTGACTGTTTTCTACTTCAAATATTACTTGAAAGGTTTTGTGCTCTTCTAATCTATCTACCAAGTCATATCCCGGAGTCCATTTGAAATTTCCTAGAGAGTCCATCTCCATCCCAGGAAGGCGTCCATTGGATATGCTATAAAAGTAAAGGTCATCCTCTCCTTCAACCTCCAACGAAAAAGACAATGTTTCCCCTTCATTCACCACATTCCAACCTGGAGATACCGGCAATAATAACTTCATGGAGGGTTTTTGAGCCAAAGCATCTTGTGAGAAGATATATAAACCTAGTCCTGAAAGGAATAAGTATGTTTTGATAAAACTTTTCAACATATCTGAAATGCTAAATGAAAAACAAATGTAATGAAATGTGAGGTTCTACAAAACTACTCAATTTTATAACTTATATGCATAACGTTACAAATATTACGTCATTGTATTATTCAAGTTTTCGATGGGATAAGCGCCTCTTTAGGGGCTTTCATTGACTCACATAATGAGGGTTGTGAAATGGTGTATGTGCTTCTATAAATCGAATGCGATTGTGATGGGATCTTTTATGAGGTGATGATCTTTTTCAAGTGTTCGAAAATGGTTTGCGTGCTTTTTGCAATGATTTCTTCCCTGCTTCCTGAAAAAACTGTTTGGAATTTATGTTGTTGGTTGGCGTGAATGATGGTTATGAAAACGGTGCCTACGGGTTTAGAAGGACTTTCAGAGCCTCCAGGATTTGCGAGGCCAGTTATCGCCACGGCAATATCCACATCATAAAGTTTTTTTATGCCAACAGCCATTTCATTGGTCACTTCCTGGGATTCGGCGGTGTAAGTATCTAATGTTGATTGGCTCACTCCCAGCAACTGAGTCTTAATGGTTTCCTGATAGGCTACCACACTGCCCTTGTAAACCTCTGAAACATTTAGGGCTTTTGAAAATTGACAACCCACATATCCAGCAGTAACACTTTCAGCAAAAGCAATTGTCAGTTGCTTGTCGTTAAGTATCGCTACAAGTTCATTTAATTCGTTGTTGCTCATAATGTAAATCGAATGATGCCACAGGTTACCGGTGTTAAATTGTTGACTGCTACAATTGCTTATGATTAATCTGAAATGAGTCCAGACTGTTTTAAAAAAACACATATTGCATCTGCTGCTTTCTTACTTTCATGAGGAAGGGCATGAATAGGATAAGGATGATAACCACCAAAAGTATGGTCTGCACCTTCCATTAAAATAAGGTGGGCATTTGGGAGCCAGCTTTTCAGGCTTTGAGCCATACTAACAGGCAAGGTCATGTCATGGGTACCATGAACTATCAAGGCAGGTATTTTGAGTTGGCTCGCCACAGATGCCATATCAAAACGGTCCTGTTGCTTTAGAAAGTCCTCCGCAAGCGAATAATATAAGGGCATATTTTGCATGGTCCTTGCATTGTGGATATATCTTACGCCATCCCTTTTCCATTGGGCCAGAATTTCCTCACGCCATCCATTGCTTAAGTCACTGATTCCTGCTAAGGTCACTAAAGCTTTTATTCTGTTATCCTCTGCTGCCTTTATAACTGCTACTCCACCACCACGACTATGCCCCATCAAGCAAAGCTTGTCCCTGTCAATTTCTCCTTGATGTATTTCCCCTTCAAGGGAGCAAAAGTAATCGATCATAGTCCCGATATCGTCCAATTCTTTTGAATAGGTGTTTTGTCCAAATGCATCTAGGTCGATAAAGTCCGTTGGATGATTGGGTGTAGTGCCATTGTATGAAAAATTGAACTTGCAAAAAGCAAAGCCCTGCTCAGCAAAATAGTCGGCTAACAGATTGAAGTGCCCCCAGTCCTTAAAGCCCTTAAATCCATGAATGAAAATAATCAGTGGCTTGGGAGTTTTGCTCCTGATATACCGGCAGTCAAAAGAAAAGGGCCTCTTTCCATGTTGTGAAGGCAGTGTGGCCGAATGATAGACCAGATTTTTTTCCATGTATAATTGTTTTCCTTTCTATAACTACTCAAGGGGCATAACGTTTAAGTGAATTTGTACAATACTTGCCCTTCTCCTTTGTTTTGAAGCGATTTTCGTGGTATTATTGTACCCCTTACATATATGACCTTAAATATAAAAAATATTCAATCCCCGATTGCCCATGAAATGATGGAGTTCGAGAAGAAATTCCGATCATCCATGAAGAGCAAGGTTTTGCTATTGGATAAAATCATGGGCTACATTGTCAAGCGGAAGGGTAAGCAGATGCGCCCAATGTTTGTTTTTCTGGCAGCAGGGATGTGTGGAGGAATAAAAGAAGCCACTTATCGCGGAGCTGCCTTGATAGAATTGTTGCATACGGCAACATTGGTACATGACGATGTCGTAGATGATGCGGATTACAGAAGAGGTTTTTTTTCGATCAATGCTTTATGGAAAAATAAGATCGCCGTTTTAGTTGGAGATTATCTTTTGGCGAGAGGGTTGCTGCTTTCTGTGAAACACAAAGATTACGATTTGCTAGAGATTGTGTCAGAGGCTGTACGTGAAATGAGTGAGGGCGAGCTTTTGCAGATTGAAAAAGCCCGAAATCTGGACATTACAGAAGAAGTATATTTCGACATCATTCGGCAAAAAACGGCCTCATTGATAGCTTCTTGTTGTGAAGTTGGGGCATGCTCTGCTGGTGTGAGCGAAGAAGTCTCAAAAACGATGAAAGAATTTGGGGAGAAGGTGGGCATGGCCTTTCAGATAAAAGACGATCTGTTCGATTACGGTGAAATGGAGGTTGGAAAGCCGCTAGGCATTGATATCAAAGAAAAGAAAATGACCTTGCCTTTAATCTATGCGCTGCAACATGCGTCATGGAGAGACAAAAGAAGGATAATCCAAATCGTAAAGCATAAGAGTCACAAACCAGAAAAGGTGGCCGAAGTAATCAGTTTTGTAAAAGCTTCAGGAGGCATAGCTTATGCAACTACCATTATGGAGCAATATTACCAGGAAGCAAAAGATATCCTGCTGCGTTTCCCCGATTCTCCTTATAAAGAATCATTATTAGGGTTAGTTCAGTTTACCATAGAAAGGACGAAGTAATCCCGTTTTTATTCCTCAAAAGAAAACTTATTCAATTAATATTACTATCTTTACGCCACTTATCAAGAAAGACTGAGGGATTGGGCCCTATGACGTCTTAGCAACCTAGAAAAAGCTTGGTGCTAATTCCCATCTCGGAAACGAGAGAAGATAAGTGATTCCTGTCTCGGATCTCTTCTTGATAAGCCTATTTTTACACTAATACAAAAGGCAATATGAATCAAGAAATCAGAGAAATCCTTAAACATAAGATTTTGGTGTTGGATGGTGCGATGGGTACAATGATCCAAGAGCATAGTCTTTCGGAAGAGGACTTTAGAGGTGAGCGCTTTAAGGATCATCCCTATGACTTAAAAGGTAATAACGACCTGCTATCCATTACTCGACCCGACTTGATTCGTGGGATTCATGAGGCTTATCTAGAAGCTGGAGCAGATATTATCGAGACCAACACTTTTAGTTCTACCTCCGTCGCTATGGCTGACTACCACTTGGAAGATTTGGTATATGAGCTGAATTATGAATCTGCTAAAATTGCCAAAGAAGCTGCAATAGCCTATACCCAACGCAATCCTGATAAACCAAGGTTTGTAGCTGGAAGCATAGGCCCTACCAACCGAACTGCTTCACTTTCCCCAGATGTCAATAGGCCAGGCTACCGAGCCATAACTTTCGACCAATTGGTAGAGGCTTATTATGAGCAGGCCAAAGGACTTGCCGAGGGAGGTGCCGATATTTTAATGATAGAAACGGTTTTTGATACTCTAAACTGTAAAGCGGCTTTGTTTGCCCTTCAGCAATATTTCAAGGATATCCAGAAGGAACTTCCCGTTATGGTGTCCGGAACGATCACCGATGCGAGCGGTAGGACATTATCTGGGCAAACTGTTGAAGCATTTTACAATTCCATTTCTCACGTTCCCTTGCTAAGTGTGGGGCTTAATTGCGCATTGGGGGCCGAGCAGCTTAAGGTTTATGTGCAAGAGCTTTCCAGGATTTCAGGTACCAGCGTGAGTGTTCATCCCAATGCGGGATTGCCTAATGAGTTTGGTGGTTATGACCAATCTGCCGAGGAGATGGTAACTGTGCTCAAAGATTTTGTATCTGAAGGTTTACTCAACATAGTAGGAGGTTGCTGTGGCACCACGCCAGTCCATATAAAGGCCATTGCTCAACTCGTAGATGGAAAGGCTCCGCGAGCGCTTCCTGAGATCAAGCCCTTGACACGTTTGAGTGGGTTGGAGCCGCTTACCATAGCACCTGACTCTTTGTTTGTTAATATTGGTGAGCGTACCAATATAACAGGGTCAAAGAAGTTCGCTAAGTTGATCGTAGAAGGAAATTATGAAGAGGCCCTTTCTATAGCTTTGCAGCAGGTAGAAGGCGGAGCACAAATTGTTGACGTCAACCTGGATGAGGGAATGCTTGACTCTGAAGCTGCCATGCCTCATTTCCTAAACCTTATTGCATCGGAGCCTGATATATCCAAAGTACCCATCATGATAGACTCTTCTAAGTGGTCGGTAATAGAAGCAGGCTTAAAATGTGTTCAGGGTAAGCCTATCGTAAACTCTATTAGTTTAAAAGAAGGCGAAGAGCATTTTAAAAAAACTGCCCTTAAAGTTCGGCAGTACGGCGCTGCCGTTGTAGTCATGGCATTTGATGAAGTAGGTCAGGCCGATACCCTAGAAAGAAAAATAGAAGTATGTAAGCGGTCCTATGATATCCTTACTAAAGAAGTAGGCTTCCCCGCTGAGGATATTATTTTCGACCCCAATATTTTGACTATTGCTACAGGCATCGAGGAGCATAACAATTATGCCATTGACTTTATAGAAGCGGTGCGATGGATCAAGCAAAACTTGCCAGGCTGTCTTGTAAGTGGAGGGGTAAGTAATATATCCTTCTCCTTTAGAGGAAACAATGTCGTAAGAGAAGCCATGCATGCGGCTTTCCTATATCATGCTATTAAAGCGGGATTGGATATGGGGATTGTGAATGCAGGGATGATAGAGGTATATGAAGAGGTGCCAAAAGATCTCTTAACACTGGTGGAGGATGTGCTTTTTAATCGCCATCCTGAGGCTACTGAGCGACTTGTAGAATATGCCGACAGTGTGAAGCAAAAAGGTAAGGTGATAGAAAAAGACATGAGTTGGCGACAACAACCTGTAGAGCAGAGATTGTCACACGCATTAGTAAAGGGCATTGTCGAATATATTATTGAAGACACCGAGGAGGCGCGGCTTAGAGCATCAGAGCCATTGGCAGTAATTGAAGGACCTTTGATGGACGGCATGAACATCGTTGGCGACCTTTTTGGTCAAGGCAAAATGTTCTTGCCCCAAGTTGTGAAAAGTGCAAGAGTGATGAAAAAGGCAGTGGCACATTTGCTGCCCTTTATGGAAGCACAGAAATCGGGTGAAAAGCAAGCAGCTGGTAAGATTCTCATGGCAACAGTGAAGGGTGACGTGCATGATATAGGCAAAAACATAGTTGGGGTGGTACTAGCCTGTAACAACTATGAGGTAATAGACCTAGGGGTGATGGTGCCACTAGATAAGATCTTGTCAGAAGCAGAAAAACATCAGGTGGACATTATTGGAGTAAGTGGATTGATTACACCTTCATTGGATGAGATGACCTATGTGGCAGCTGAAATGGAGAAAAGAGGATTTAAGATTCCTTTGATGATAGGCGGGGCTACAACTTCTCGTATCCACACTGCTGTAAAAATCGCTCCGCAATACAGCCAGACGGTGATACACGTGAATGATGCTTCTAGAAGTGTTACGGTGGCTGGTAGTCTGCTCGGAAAGGATAAGGAGGCGTTCTGCCAAGGGGTGAAGGAAGAATATGAGAAACTGAGAACTGACCATAAGAATAGAAATAAAGAAAAACGGTATATCTCCATAGACGAAGCAAGAAAGAATAAATTCCCGATAGATTGGGGTACGCAAAAAGTTGTGAAACCGACATTCTTAGGAACAAAGAAGTTTGTGGATTATCCGCTTCAAGAAATTGCTGAATACATAGATTGGACACCATTCTTCCAGACTTGGGAGCTAAAAGGGCGTTATCCCAATATATTGTCACATCCCGATGTAGGAGCAGAGGCCACTAGGGTTTTCGAAGATGCCCAAAAGCTCTTGAAGAGAATTATAGATGAAAAGTTGCTGGAAGCAAGGGCTGTTATCGGGCTTTTCCCTGCAAATACAGAAGACGACGATACCATCATCGTCTATAAGGATGATACAAGGCAAGAAGAGTTGACCCGTTTCTATACACTAAGGCAGCAAGGAGAAAAGGCAAAAGGTTTGCCCAATATGGCTTTTTCAGATTTTGTGGCACCTAAGTCGACTAATGTGAATGACTATATAGGAGGGTTTGCAGTCACTTCTGGTATAGGTATCGAGAAGATCCTAGAGCAATATGAGGCGGAATACGATGATTACAATATCATCATGGTGAAAGCATTGGCGGACCGCCTTGCCGAAGCCTTTGCAGAACTGATGCACCTTCGAGTACGGAAGGAGTTTTGGGGATATGCTGCCGATGAGTCTTTGGACAATGAAGAACTCATCAGAGAGAAATACAAAGGAATACGTCCTGCACCAGGATATCCCGGATGTCCGGACCATACAGAAAAGCTCACGTTGTTCAATTTATTGGATGTAGAAAACCAAACAGGGATCCGTTTGACGGAGAACTTGGCCATGTACCCTGCTTCTGCGGTGAGTGGATTTTATTTTGCCCATCCTGAAGCAAAGTATTTTGGTTTGGGTAAAATCCTTAAAGACCAGGTTGAAGACATAGCCAAGAGAAAAGGGATGCCAGTAGAAGAACTCGAAAGGTGGTTGTCGCCCAATTTAAATTATGATATAGAAGTAGTGATTGCATAAAGGGCCAGCAGCAGCAATGGAATATTGGCTGCTTTCTGTCCGCCCTAATACCAGATTTATAAGGGTTCATCTCTTGCTTCACTCTGGAAATGGATTGGGTGCATAGAGTTGTATGGATCTTTTAACTAATAAGAAACACCAGAACATCAGCGAATCATTAAAAAATGAAAGTAACAGAGCATATTGAGAGGGCTAAGAAGCCTTTCTTCTCTCTCGAAGTATTACCACCGTTAAAAGGTGAGAGCATTGAAAACCTTTTTAATCATATCGACCCGCTTATGGAATTTAAGCCTCCTTTTATCAATATTACCTATCATAGGGAGGAGTATATGTATAAGAAAAGAGAGAATGGTTTGCTGGAAAAGATTTCTATCCGAAAGCGCCCAGGGACAGTAGGGATATGTGCGGCGATCAAGCATCGGTATGATGTAGATACCGTTCCGCACATTATCTGTGGAGGATTTACAAAAGAAGAAACGGAAAATGCGTTGATCGACCTTAATTTTCTAGGCATTGATAACGTATTGGCCTTGAGAGGAGATCCTATAAAATCGGAGCCAACCTTTAAGCCAGAACCTAATGGGCATCACTATGCGGTTGACCTAATCAGTCAGATTGTAGATCTCAATAAAGGAAAATACCTGAGTAGCGAACAGGAAAATGTTTGCCCTACCGATTTTTGTATCGGAACGGCGGGTTATCCTGAGAAACATTTTGAAGCACCGAATTTGAAATCGGATCTGCGTTATCTTAAGAAAAAAATAGACAGTGGGGCGCACTATATCGTGACCCAAATGTTTTTTGATAACCAGAAGTATTTCGATTTTGTGCAGGCCTGTAGGAATGAGGGCATTACTGTTCCCATCATTCCAGGTTTGAAGCCTATTACGACTAAAGGACAAGTCAATGTATTGCCCAGGTTGTTCCACATGGATATCCCTGATGAGCTGGTAGAGGCGGTCAGCGCATGCAAGGATAATGCTGCAGCGGCACAAGTTGGCGTTGAGTGGGCCGTGAAACAATCTAAAGAGTTAATAGAGTATGGCGTGCCTTGCTTGCATTTCTACTCCATGGGAAAGTCTGATTCTGTTCAAAAGATAGCAGCACAGATATTCTAACACCTGTTCCCCAATATGATAAACTCTGTTGGTGAAATGGTTGTTGAAGCATTCCACTGGTAATAGTAAGGATATGAAAATTATAGAATGTCCGAGGGATGCCATGCAAGGGTTAACCGACTTTATCCCTACCGATACAAAAGCAGCCTATATCAACCAATTGCTTAAAGTTGGATTTGATGTTATAGACTTCGGTAGCTTTGTATCTCCTAAGGCCGTGCCCCAGATGCAGGACACGGCCTTGGTATTAGATCGTCTAGATCCATCTGATCATACAAAACTGCTGGCTATTGTCGCCAATATAAGGGGAGCGCAAGAAGCCTCTTTGCACGAACAAATTGATTATCTAGGTTTTCCCTTATCTGTTTCAGAAACTTTTCAACTCAGAAATACCAACCAATCGATCCTCAAAGCCTTAGAAAGTACAGGTCAGATACAGGAAATATGCCAACGGTACAATAAAGAATTGGTCGTCTATATTTCCATGGGTTTTGGTAATCCCTATGGAGATCCGTACGACGAAGGTGTCGTTTTGTCATTTGTCGATAGGTTGAATCAAATGGGCATAAGTTCTTTAGCACTGTCTGACACCATTGGTGTGGCAACGCCAGAACAAATCAGCAGTTTATTTACGAAGGTGACTACTGCCTTTCCAGCTATGGAGGTAGGAGTTCATCTTCATAGCAGGGTCGAGGAAGCCACTGAAAAAATCGCAGCAGCACATAAGGCAGGTTGCAGACGTTTCGACGGAGCCCTTATGGGGTTTGGCGGCTGCCCTATGGCGGAAGACGAATTGGTAGGCAATATCCCCACGGAACTGATTGTTGAATATTTGGAAAGAGAAGAGGGTATCAAAAAAGTAGACAGAACTGCTTTAAGTAAATGCCTAAAGATGGCTACATCAATCTTTCCTTAAAGCTAACCTGATGCTTTTAGCGTGCAGCCCAGGGAAGCACCAAATAAGCCTAACCCTTTACCCTGTCGGGATTGTCAGTGACAAAAGCTTTCCAGCTTTTTGCTTTTCCTATTGAAAAGGCCCCTCCTTGAAAGTGATGGCATACGGCTACAGCCAATGCATCGGTGGCATCGAGCAGTTTGGGGATTTCATCAAAATGCAGCAAGTTTTTAAGCATATGGGCAACCTGCTCTTTAGAGGCATTGCCATTTCCGGTGACAGATTGCTTTACTTTCTTTGGGGCATATTCTGTGATAGGGATCTCTCTGGATAACGCTGCTGCCATGGCAACGCCTTGCGCCCTGCCTAATTTTAGCATTGATTGTACGTTTTTTCCAAAGAAGGGGGCTTCCAAAGCCACCTCATCAGGAGAGAAATCATCAATAAGGCTTAGGGTCCTTTCAAAAATCTTCTTTAGTTTGAGCTCATGATTCGTATATTTGCTCAAATGGATCACACCATATTGGAGTAGGGTAAGATTATTGCTTTTAATTAAGATCACACCATACCCCATAGTGTTTGTGCCAGGGTCTATGCCCAACACAACTTTTTCTTTAGGAGTTATAGCATTTCCTTTCCCATTGATCATTCATGCAATATAGTGACATCATATCTCTTAAAAAAGCATCTCCTGTACGCTTTCTGGGATATTTCCTAAAGGGAGTAATCTTCGTTGGCATAAGCACCTTTATTGTTTTGAAGATAAAGGACCACCCCATAGGGATAGACCAGCTTGTCGATACGGTAGCCAATAGGGAAAGGCATAGCGCAATAAGTTTGCTATTGCTCATTCCTTTCCTAACAGTCATCAATTGGCTTTTGGAAGCTGTCAAATGGAAAATGTTATCTAACAGAATTGAGAAAATGAGCTTATGGGAGAGTGTTCAAGGCGTATTGACAGGATTGAGCTTTGGATTTGTAACGCCACATGCAGTGGGGGACTACGCAGGAAGGATATGGCATTTGAAAAATGACAAACGGTTTGAAAGTCTAGGTGCCATTATGTTAGGCAGGGCACTGCAATTTTTCCCAACATTTGCATTTGGCCTTTTGGGTGTATTTTACTTTTTCTTCATAACTGACCCTCTCGTTTTTGGACAGATTGCTTTGTTAGGGATTGCTGTAGTATTGCTAATGGGGACAATGCTTTTTATTTATGGCAGGCAAGCTTTCCTGAGAATAATGTCTATGAATCCTTTCAAAAAAATCAAAAAATACCTCATCATAATAGCTCAGTATTCCAATAAGGAGATGCTTTCGTTCATTGCATTGGCTTTTGGCCGATACATTGTCTTTTCTTCTCAGTTCATGATTCTGCTGGTATTATTGGATGCCTCAGAGGATAGTTTATTGTTAATGGCAGGGATCTCATGGACTTTTTTAGGGAAATCGATCATCCCTTCATTTAACTTTCTTAGCGATCTTGGTGTAAGGGAATTCTCAGCATTGTTCTTTTTTACGCATTTTCGGGTAGAAGCTATGCCAGTTGTGGTAGCAAGTTTTAGCCTCTGGTGTTTCAATCTCTTGATCCCATCCATCGTGGGCCTCATTGGAGTTGGAAGCATGAAAATATTTAGAAAGACATGATGGGGGTGTTTTTAGTGTTGACATTCATTTATTGTCTTTTGCTATTGCTGGCTATAGGCAAGTGGCGTGCAATGTATAGCAACAAGGACGAAATTCACGGGAAGGGCAAACATCTCTGTATTTCTGTGCTTATTCCAGCTAGAAATGAAAGTCTGCGCATCTCAGGACTTTTAATGTCGCTTGCAGCGCAGCGTTATCCTATTCAGAGTTATGAAGTTGTTCTAATCGATGACCATTCGGAAGACGATACAATAGCAGTTGCCCAAGAGTTGGCGATAGCACTTTCGTTGCCTTTACGTTGCATTAGGTTGAGCGAATCCAAGAATGGAATGGTTCTAAAAGGTAAAAAGGCAGCATTACAACAAGGAGTAGAAGCTGCAAGGGGAGAAGTTATCGTAACCACCGATGCGGATTGTGTGATGGGGGGGGATTGGTTGCAAAGCATTCATCATTATTTTAAGGAACACGCTGCAGCCATGGTTGTAGGTCCGGTAACTTTTTCTGAAAGTTCAAGGTCATTCGATAAGCTGCAAACAATAGAGTTGGGTGCACTCGTCGGTACGGGTGCGGTGTCACTTGGATATGGTAAGCCCAATATGTGCAATGGCGCTAATCTAGCATTTACAAAGTCAGCCTTTGAAGCAGTGGGAGGCTACCATGACAACATGCATATCCCGTCAGGTGATGATGAGTTTCTCCTGCAAAAAATTTATAAATTTTACCCTAGGAAAGTCTATTTCAATGTCCATCCAGAAGGGGTCGTTAGCACCGCTCCAGCTAAAAATATCAAAGCATTTATTTCCCAACGAAGGAGGTGGGGAGGTAAATGGCGCTTGCATAAAGCAATTAGTGTGAAACTTATGGCAGTTTTTGTTTTTGCTTTCCATCTTTTCTATTTAACCACTTTGGCGAATACGCTATTGGGAGCCTTAAATCCTATTCTCTTTATAGGCGTCTTTATAGTCAAGGCCAGTCTAGAATATTTTTTCCTGAAAGGAGTGTTGACGCACATGGGGAAATCGCTTTATATGAAACATTTCGTATTTTTACAGACTATTTATTCCTTATATGTTGTTGTATTTGGCCTGCTCGTGAATTTTGGTACTTTTGAATGGAAAGGGAGAGAATATGGGAAAAATGACTGACCTTGAATTTGACGTTTTAGACGAACTCTATTTTGTGATTACGTTTGAGGATTTGCACAATACCTTGCTGATAGATGAGCAAGAACTGAAAGAAGTATTGTACGCTATGATAGAAAAAGGATGGGTGAAATGCATGCAATCTTTTACTGAAGAAGCTACTCCCCTTAGAGAAGACTTCATTCATAATTACCGTAATTATCAGTATCTTGCCACCAAAGCTGGACTCTTGGCACACAACAGCAAAGATTGATTCATGGCAAAAGGTGATTTAGAGGGGTATAGATCCCCTAACTACTATGTGAGGCAAAGATTGATGAACAATAAGCCAGCTGTAGCAGGTCTGATTGTGATCATTTTTTCTGCCTTGGTAGCTATTTTGGGTTATCTAATTATGCCTGACTCCACGCCAAATGCCAACGATGGTGCGATACAGATTCAAAAGCAAGGGCCGGGGTTTAAAACAACTATTCTTAAGCTAAAGAAGAACCGACCTGTTGCTCCCGTGAATTTTGTTGAAAAAGCCATCTGGGGCGAAGAAAGCCATTACACGATTGTACCGATTACAGCGTTTGAGATTAACGATTATACCATATCTGTCAAGCAATTTGGTGGGGGAGATGCTGTAAAGGAATATGCATTGGTAAATACCGTGAAACCTTTGTATATTGGAACAACGGACAAATTGGGTGAAAACGGAGAAACGGTCAGGATTGATGGCGAGAAGGTGGTTTATGTAGATTCGAATGAAGAAATCCAAGAGACTACAAGAGAAGCATTGATCGAAGAATTTCTCCAAAATAATATAGAAGAAAGGACTTATTGGTTAGGGACAGATCGGTCGGGCAGGGACATGTTGAGCCGGCTTATATTTGGTGCTAGAATATCTTTGTCAATCGGCTTTGTATCAGTGCTCATTTCAATGTTTCTAGGGGTTTCGCTAGGCGCTTTGTCGGGATTTTTCGGTGGCAGAATCGATAAGATCATCATGTGGCTCATGTCTGTTACTTGGTCTATCCCTGGCATTATGCTTGTAATTGCCATTAGCTTGGTATTGCAAAGTAGAGGTGTTTGGGTGGCATTTTTGGCCGTTGGACTTACTATGTGGGTAGATGTAGCGAGGGTAGTGAGAGGCCAGATATTGAGCATACGACAGAAGCTATACATAGAAGCTGCAAGAGCTTTTGGAATAGGCAACTTACGTACAATCGGACGACATATCATGCCCAATATTATGGGACCCTTAATTGTTATAGCGACTGCCAATTTTGCAGCGGCCATAATTTTAGAGGCAGGGCTAAGTTTTTTTGGCATGAGTGTGCAGCCTCCCACTCCTTCATGGGGAATTATGATATATGAAGGGTACAATAGTATAGGCACTGTTGGAAGTTGGCACCTTATTTTATTTCCTGGATTGTCGATTAGCTTGTTGGTATTGGCTTTTAATTTGTTAGGAAATGGATTGAGAGATGCCTTTGACCCTCAAACTTTAGTTGAATGAAAATAGCAGAACAAACATTAAAAGATCAGCTTGAACTTAAGGAACTAGAATTGAATTCCTTGCTGGAAATAACACAGTCTGTCAATAACAACCTTCCCGAGGACTCCCTCTATAAAATATACAACTTTACATTACGCGCCAATCTCAACATTCGAAAGCTTGCTCTTTATGTAAAGGACGACGTTTGGAGTTGCAAGGTCAATTTTGGTACTAGAATAGATTTTAAGAAAGTACAACTCAATGCCATGTTCTTGGACTATAAGGACATCTCTACATTGAGAGATTGTGATCAATGCGCGCCTTTCGATGAATTTGATACCATAATTCCAGTGGCTCATAAGGATAATATGCTGGCTTTTGTGCTTGTGAGCGGTTTCAATGAAGGAGCCTTTGAAAGCCAATATGGCAGTACTAATCTCAATTTTTTGCAAGCGCTCACCAATATCATTATTGTGGCCATTGAGAATAAGAAACTAGTCCGCAGGCAACTTATTCAGGAGGGCTATAGAAAGGAACTGGAAATTGCCCGGCAGGTGCAAACATTCCTTTTCCCTAAGACACTGCCTTCTACAGACACGCTTAAGGTGGAGGCAAGTTACCTTCCTCACCATCAAGTAAGTGGCGATTATTACGATTACATTGCGATTGATGATGACAAGTTTCTAGTTTGCGTAGCCGATGTATCGGGTAAGGGCGTGCCAGCAGCCATCCTCATGTCCAACTTTCAAGCCTCACTCAGAATATTGATCAGGCAGACAACCGATTTGGTAAAAATCATCAATGAGCTTAATTTTCAGATATTGAAAAATGCCAACGGTGAGAACTTTATTACATTTTTTGTGGCGATCTTCAACAAAAAGGAAAGAACGTTGACTTATGTAAACGGTGGGCATAATCCACCTATCTTGATCGATAACAAGGAAAAATCTCTACAATTGTTGGAGAAGGGCACGACCATTTTGGGCATCTTTCACCCGCTTCCTTTTCTCCATGTCGGCGAGGTGAAAGATTTATCAGACTTCCTGTTTTTTGCCTATACCGATGGTCTTACCGAAACTCATAATGACAAAGAAGAGGAGTTTTCAGTAGAAAAGATCAAGGAGATTCTAGTCGATTCCAAAGAACAAAATTTAAAGGCCATTCACAAAAAGATCTTAACTGCTTTGGATATCCACAAAGGAAAAAATGTCTATACGGATGATATTACCATGCTTTCCTGTAAAGTAGACATGAGCGCTTAGATTCAAGATTTTATACGTCAGATATAAGAATAGGCAATTGACAGTAGGCAAAGGTCAAACGTGAAAAACTACAATAAGTACCGTGGTTTATCATGCTATAATTTACTCATTCGACCTCATAGAATCAAAACTTGGAATCTGAAAATGTATTGGCATAAAACCCCATATTGGTTAAAGGCACTATATCCGGGGCTCAGTTGGCACAAGAGCAGGAATAGAAAGACGCTCTACTTAACTTTTGATGATGGTCCCATACCCATAGTGACGGAGTATGTATTGGAGCAACTGCATCAGCATGATGCAAAGGCCACTTTTTTTTGTGTCGGAGACAATATTGCCAAGCATCCGCATGTGTTCCAAAAGGTTATAGAGCAAGGACATAGCATTGGCAACCATACCTTTAATCATATAAATGGGTGGCAAACGGAAGATGAAATGTATTGCCAAAATATTGCACAGTGCCAAAAAAGAATCGACCAAAGTTATCAACGTAACCTCCGTCCGCTTTTCCGGCCCCCTTACGGAAAAATCACAAGAAGACAGGCCCGTCATTTAAAAAAGTATTACGAGATCATCATGTGGGATGTGCTTTCAGGCGATTTTGACACTGACCTAGATCACGAAATCTGTCTTGAAAAAACAATAAGCGCTACTAGAAATGGATCTATTGTGGTTTTTCACGATAGCTTTAAGGCTGAAAAGACTTTGCGTTATTGTTTGCCTAAGTTTTTGTCGTATTTTAACGAAAGAGGTTATTCTTTTGACGCATTGTGAGCATGGCCATTAATGTCCTGATTTTTTTATTGTTTCTTCCTATTTTGATAGATGTCATATTGCTGGCTAAATGGTTTTTTTCTAAGGAACAGCCGCAACAAAATCTCTTGATCCGCCCCAAAGTGTCTATTTTAGTGGCTGCCCGAAACGAAGAGGCTCATATTGCTCGATGTCTTGAAAAGCTTATTGCACTTCACTACCCTGCGCAGCTATTGGAAATCCTTGTTGGTGATGATGGTTCAGAAGACGATACCTATGCAATAGCCAGTAGTTTTTTGTCGAAACATCCCAATTTAAAAGTTTATAGGATTACGAAAAAGCTAGCGGGACAGTACGGAAAGGCTAATGTGCTGGGCCAGCTGGCTTCTAAGGCTTCAGGAGAATTCCTTTTTTTTACCGATGCTGACATCTGTGTACCACCAAATTGGATAGAAGGAATGCTGGCTGGATTTTCTCCTCAAGTTGGCCTTGTTTCTGGCGTTACTGCTATTTCTGGCAATAGTCTTTGGGAACGGTGCCAATGTATAGATTGGCTGTTTGCATTGGGAATGGTGAAAGTGGTCAATGATTTCGGCTATAGTGTGACAGCCGTAGGCAACAACATGGCTGTAAGCAGGAAGGCATACGATGCAGTAGGAGGATATGCTGCTATCCCCTTTTCGGTGACAGAAGATTTTGAATTGTTAAAGCAGATCAAGCAGAAGGGATTCAAAGGAAATCATTTGTTCCAGCACAATACCTTGGCTTGGTCGGCGCCTGAGCCTCATGTGCATAGGCTTTTGCACCAAAGAAAAAGATGGATGAGGGGAGCTTTGGAGTTGCCATGGCCCATATTGTTCATTTTAGGCGCTCAAGCACTTTTTTTCCCTAGTCTTATAGGGTCGTTTTTTATCTTACCCTCAGTCGGCACTCTTGCCATTATAGCCAAACTGTTATTCCAAAGCATTTTTGTCAGATATGCCATGGCAAAGGTTGGCCTTAAGGAAAGCCTTGCCATGCTTTTGTTTTATGAACTCTATTCTTTGGTGTTTTCCCTTCTTTTATCAATGTTTTACTTCTTGCCTATAAAGATGAACTGGAAGGGAAGGAAATACAATTAATTTGTAGCACTGTCTTCAGTTTTAGATTTTCTGTCGCAATTGGCCCTTATGTTGTCGCATTTGCACAGCAGTATTTTATTGTATTGATGGTATTTTTGGTGCTGTTTACAATCGACTATAATCATGACAGCAAAAGCCGAATTTCTGGTAAAGTTCAACGAAGCGTATGCCAATAAAGACAAAGCCTTCATCTTTCAAAATATAACCGATGATATCATTTGGGATATGGTCGGAGATAGGGTCATTCGTGGGAAGGAGGAATTTATCCAGCATTGGGAAGAAATGGAAACGGCAGCAACCTATGCTTTAGAGGTTAAGAATGTCCTCACCCATGGCACAATGGCCATGGTGGATGGCAGTATGAAAATGACAGACCCATCAGGGAGAGAAAGTATTTTTGCTTTTTGCGATGTATATAAATTCAGCGGCTTTAAGAATCCTAAGATCAAAGAAATAACATCGTATGTAGTACAAACCGCTTAGAACAAATGGATCAGGATCTATTTACCCAATTTAAGCGATCATCTCAAGAACTGCTAGATATTGTAGGTTCTGTGAACCAGTTATTGACAATGCTGTTCGATTAATCGACTGGCTGAAGTATAGCCTAGTTCATTGGCTCTTTTTAGGCTCAGGCAACCTTCCGATCTATTTTCTCGGGTTATTTCCGCGAGTCCAAGCCAATAAAACGCTTCCCCATAATTTGGCCGTGAGGATATAGCCGCTTTCAATTGATCTATGGCTAGGTTGAGGCTGTCCATCACAAGAAGGGTCTTGCCTTTGTTGAACAATACCAAAGGGTCATGCCCATCAAACTTGAGGGCAAAGTCAAAATCCTTGACGGCATCTTCGTAATATTTTAGATCGAACAATACTGTGCCTCTATTTACATAAATGTCTTTCACATCTGGCCTTAGCTGGAGGGCTTTATTGAAGTTTATCAAGGCGGCTTCATAATCTTCCATTCTAATGTAAGCATTGCCCCGGTTGTACCAAGGTTTGTAATCTGTGCTGTCTATGGCCAGGGCATTGCCATAGCTTTCTATTGCCTCTTCATAGTTGCCTAGCTCGAAATAAGCTACCCCTCGGATATTGTGAGCCCTAAAGCTGTTTTCGTTCTTGAGGAGCGCCCGGTCTAAATATGTAATGGCTTCAGTATATTGTTCTTCTTGCATCATTTCGATGCTTTTTTCGATTAATGCTTCTTCACTAGGATTGCAAGCCCATAACAAGGATAAGAGAGGAAGATATAGAAAGGTGTTTTTGAGTGACATGCTTATAAAATTTGTGGCAAAGATACTGCAAGTGCCGCTGAGATGGAATGCTTAGTGTTAATTTCGATTGATTGAAGTAGTTATTATAACGCAAACCATTAAGAATTAATACATTTTGGAGAGGGACCTTAAATTGAAAGCAAAGATAAAGTTATGCCTAAAACAAAAAAACACGCTGATTTATGATAAGTGCTCTACAGATATGTTTTTAGGAATCATGAAAATGTTACACAAATAAGTTAAAGGCTATTTTCCAATTTTTAATGCTCTAACTCGGAGGTACATTTGTATTGTTGTGTTAACAGGTGCAATAATAGTTTGATAAAGAGTTAAAGGTTAATGGTTTTTTGTTTTAGTGGTTAATTAAGGTGAAGTAAGGCCCTCCCTAAATGCGGAGGGCTTTCTTTTTGTGGCGTTTTTTTTAAGGGTTATTGTCTATCGTTTCTACTCCATACTCAAATTTGCATATCCGATATTAATGCTCAATTTATAAAAGCCCAAGAATTGGTTTCTTGAAAACTTTTATGCTTATTGCCTGCCAAATAGTTGCGGAGATATTTTTTACAATTAGCTATGGGGATCTCTTGTTTATTACTCTTGTAGACCTCCCGATTTGAAATTTTTAGCCACTAAAAAAGAAAGGAGGTATTATACATTAAATGATACAGAAATTTATGTTTTCTTTTATGTGCACATAAGCTTTTGTTAAGAACTTTTCTGATGAAAATAGGATGGCTTTTATTAGTGTTTCCTTGTACTGTTTATAGTCAAAATATTTCAGTAAGTGGATTTATAGGAGAAAAGCACAGCAAGGAAAGCTTGCCTTATGTAAATGTATCAATAAAAGACAGTCATGAAGGCACGTATTCAAATGCTTATGGTTTTTATACTATACAAATTCCTGCTAATAAGGAAATTGAAGTTGTATTTTCCTCCATAGGGTATATGTCTTTAACAAAAACTCTAATTTCTTCGGAGGACATAGTGTTAGATGTTCAGCTTATTCCTAAAAGCCACGAACTAGAGGAAGTAATTATTCTGTCCTCTTCAGACCCCCTAGAGGCAATGTCAGGAAAGCTGCAGCTTCCTCTTCATATTATTAAAGAGATTCCAACATTATTGGGAGAAAAGGATGTCATTAAAACTTTACAACTTCTTCCTGGTGTACAAGCAGGCATAGAAGGTTCGACCGCACTATATGTGCGGGGGGGCGGGCCAGGTCAAAACTTAATTCTTTTAGATGATGCCCAGGTTTATAATGCAAATCATTTATTTGGGTTTTTGTCTGTTTTTAACGGTGACGCTATTAAAGGTGTATCTTTCTGGAAGGGAGGCTCTCCTGCTCGTTATGGCGGTAGGATCTCTTCTGTTTTAGATATTCAGATGAAAGATGGAAATAAAGAAAAATTGAAAGGTGAAGGTGGGATAGGCCTTGTCTCAAGTAGGTTGACATTAGAAGGCCCATTGAAAAAAGGTAGTTCATCTTTCCTAGTTTCAAGTCGAAGATCTTATCTTGATCTACTCACTAGGCCATTTATGTCCAAGTCAGCACTCATGAGTTACCGTTTCTATGACCTAAATGCTAAGTTGAATTTTGACTTAGATGATAAAAACAAAGTATTTATAAGTGGATATTTCGGAGATGATCAATTGGTAACTAAGGAGAAAAAATCTCCACCAAACGCTACTGTCAATGCACGAACAAATTTAGGATGGGGAAACTCAATCGCTTCTATAAGGTGGAACCATCTTTTCAATAACAGGCTTTTTTCCAACACGACGCTTGTATATAGTAATTATAACTTTACCTTGATAGATGATTATGTGCGTGTAGGAACTAATTCTAATAGATCCTATTCAAAGTACAACTCTACATTAACGGACTATTCAATCAAAATTGATTTCGATTATAATTACTCAAATAAACATAATTTTAAGTCAGGCTTAATATTTACTTCTCATTTCTATACACCTCGCGACTTTACTATATGGGATAAAGCCAATGAAGAAAAAGAAGAAAGTATACAAAAGGCTAAAAACAAAGAGCTAGGGATATACATTGAAGACTCATGGCAACCATCCGAAACAATTGATATAAATGCGGGAGTCCGTTTTAATGGAATTTTAACCTCTTCCTTAGATTACTTTGTCATAGAACCACGTTTAAGTTTGTCTTATGAGGTAAACAAACATATTTACTTCAATGCTTCCTATGCGCGAAATAATCAATTTGTTCATCTACTTTCTAATACTGGGATTGGGCTTTCAACTGATTTATGGGTTCCTGCAACATTAAAGGCTGGGCCTGAGCAAGCAGATCAGGTATCTGTTGGGTTATCAAAAGATTTCAAAAAGAAAGGTTTCTCCATTTTAATTGAGAGTTACAGGAAATATATGCGGAACATTGTCGCTTATAAAGATGGAGCTATTTTTTTAGGAATTGAAGATGAGAAAAGTATTGTTAATTGGGAAGATAACATAACTTCTGGAAAGGGGCAGTCATATGGTACGGAGGTATTGATAAAAAAAGGGGGGGGAAGAATAACAGGTTGGCTCTGTTATACAATATCATGGATTGTGCATCAGTTCGAGGATTTAAACCAGGGCAAGAAATTTTATCCTAGACAGGATAGTCGTCATAATATTGCTCTTGTAGGTAAAGTTAAGCTTTCTAATAAAACTACGCTCTCAGCTAATTGGGTATACAAAAGTGGAAATACTCTTAATGTGCCTCAAGGCTTTTACTATGGAAACTTTGCTACGGGAGCAGAGGTAATAGCTGTTGGAGCAGGAGACGACAGAAGAAATGAAATACTGAACGAACAAATTAACAGAGTGCCTTACTTTGGTTCTGGGAGTAGTTATAGAACCGAAGCATATCACCGTTTGGATATAGCGATCCAATTGCATAAGAAAAAGGAAAAATACGAACGGTATTGGGAGTTTGGACTTTATAATGTATATAATCGAAAGAACCCGTTTTATTACTATCTAACCTCAACCAATGATCCTGTGAAGAATGGGCAAAGGGTTGAATTAAAGAAGAAATCGCTTTTTCCTATAATTCCATCTATAAGTTATAATATTAAGTTTTGATAATTGGGTTTAGTGCTCATGGACTTTAAGAAATCATAAAGAGTTCATATGAAAAATAGATTATTCATATATGTGATATTCAGTTTTATTAGCTTTAGTTGCGATAGCCAGGTTGAAGATGAAATTATACCAATCGAGGAGTTAATATCTGTAAGTTCGGTAATATCACCCCAAGATTCTATTTTTCATGCATATTTGTTTCATGCAGGCGCTTTGGGAACAGTTACAAATAGTCATACTTCTACAGTGAAAGATGCGCAAGTTATCATCAGCGATGGTTTTGTAGGTGACACTTTAATCTATAATGATGAACGTAAAAGATATGAGGCCAAAAGAAAAAACCTGATCATTGAATCCATGAAGTCTTACTTCTTGACAATAAAAACCGCATCAGGAAAAATCTTGAGCGCGGAGTGCAGCATTCCTCCGACTCCGGAAGTGCCTGAAATAAAAGGGAAAAGGGAAAAGGAAGATTATGTTTTTACGATCAATTGGAATAACCTGACTGGATTTAAGTATTTTACTTTGGCTTTGATTGCTGAGGGAAAGTTTACCTATTCCTATCCAGAAGGTATTAGAATGGTATTGTTAAGTGCTAGACTTTTAGAGGATATTTACTTCCCATCCAAAAACCAATTAGATGTTAATATTTACGATGGAATTGTACCAGCAGCATATCTAGCAAAAAAACCTAAGTTAAGGGTCATTTTAAGGTACATTGAAGAAGATCTGTATCATTACCTTGTAAGCTATAAGAAGTATGAGGAGTGGGAATCAGATAATGAAGGTAACTTAATCCCCAATTTTAGGGAACCATTGCCAATTCATTCTAATATTGATGGTGGAGTAGGAATATTTGCGGGATATAATCAATCTATTGCTGAAATTGATATATGATTGGAAAACCATCAAATCTATAAGGTTTTCATGTAAGCTTTTAATATCTACAAGGTTTTGTCCACGTTGCTCCTATGTTATCTGGTATTGCTATTGCAACCTTATAGGTTTTTCCAACCTATAAATGCTCACGCCATCAGTTTCTCCAATACCTCTTTAGCTGCTTTGGCAATAACGGTTCCGGGGCCAAAGATGGCGACTACTCCTGCATCGTACAGAAACTGATGGTCATTGGGCGGGATTACACCACCAGCCACCACCATTATGTCTTCTCTGCCTATCTCTTTGAGGGCAGCAATTAGTTGAGGGATCAGCGTCTTATGGCCGGCGGTCATGCTGGAAGCGCCTACAATATGCACATCATTTTCTGCGGCTTGCTGAGCCACTTCTTCTGGTGTTTGGAAAAGTGGTCCAATGTCGACATCGAAACCAAGATCCGCAAAGCTGGTGGCAATGACCCTAGCCCCTCTGTCGTGACCGTCCTGACCCATCTTTGCTACCATAATCCGGGGCCTACGACCTTCTAGCGCCGCAAACTCGTCTGCTAAAGCTTGGGCCGCTTTGAATGTTTCATTCCCTGCTGATTCAGAGGAGTAAACCCCCGAAACGGTATGTGCAGTAGCTTTATGCCTGCCGAATTCTTTTTCCATGGCGAATGAAATTTCTCCTAAAGTAGCTCTTTTTCGGGCGGCTTCCACAGCAAACTCCAGTAAATTTCCTTTCCCTGTTTTGGCACATGCCATCAGGTTCGCCAACTCCCTTTCAACGTCCCCTTCGTTTCTTTCATATTTCAACTTTTCAAGCCGAGCGATTTGCTTGGTGCGTACGGCTGAATTATCAACCTCTAAAAGTTCAAGTGCTGTCTCTTCGTCAGACTGGTATCGGTTCACCCCTACGATAATGTCTTTCGCAGTATCTATCCTCGCCTGTTTGCGTACAGCGGCCTCTTCTATCCGCATTTTAGGAAGGCCCGTTTCAATGGCTTTAGCCATTCCTCCTAAATCTTCTACCTCTTGGATAAGTTCCCAAGCCTTTTCCGCCAATGCTATGGTTAACCTTTCCACATAATGCGAACCACCCCAAGGATCTACCACCTTGGTAATATCCGTTTCGTCTCGCAAGTATATTTGGGTATTGCGGGCTATCCTTGCCGAAAAATCGGTGGGCAAGGCAATGGCCTCGTCCAAAGCATTGGTGTGCAGCGACTGTGTATGGCCGAGGACAGCCGCCATGGCCTCGATGCAAGTCCTAGCCACATTATTAAATGGATCTTGGGCCGTCAGGCTCCATCCCGAAGTTTGGCTATGCGCGCGTAAAGAAAGGGAGCGCGGATCTTTTGGGTTGAATTGTTTAACAATCTTGGCCCAAAGCATCCTTCCTGCCCGGAGTTTGGCAATTTCCATAAAATGATTCATGCCAATGCCCCAAAAAAATGAGAGCCTGGGAGCAAAATCATCTATATCCATTCCAGCTTTTAAGCCAGTTCGGATGTATTCCAAACCATCGGCCAAGGTGTATGCTAGCTCCAGTTCTGCTGTAGCCCCAGCTTCTTGCATGTGATAGCCGCTAATGCTGATAGAGTTGAAGCGGGGCATGTTTTTAGCTGAATATTCGAATATGTCTGCAATGATGCGCATGGAAGGGGCAGGTGGATATATATAGGTATTGCGCACCATAAACTCTTTTAGGATGTCATTTTGTATAGTGCCGCTGAGCTTTTCGGGACTTACTCCTTGTTCTTCGGCAGCCACAATATAAAAAGCCATAATGGGCAGGACGGCACCGTTCATGGTCATAGAAACCGACATCTGGTCCAAAGGAATCTGGTCGAATAAAACCTTCATGTCTTCTACAGAATCTATCGCCACACCAGCTTTGCCGACATCTCCTACTACTCTGGGATGATCCGAATCATAGCCTCTGTGAGTAGCGAGGTCAAAGGCTACAGAAAGCCCTTTTTGACCTGCTGCAAGGTTTCTGCGATAGAAGGCATTTGATTCCTCTGCAGTTGAGAAGCCTGCATATTGCCTTATCGTCCATGAGCGAGTAATATACATAGTAGAGTAGGGGCCGCGGAGGTAAGGCGGGATGCCTGCCGCGAAGTCCTTGTGATAGAAATCATTCGTGCCCTTATGATACTCAAGGGCATCTTGAGCATTCCTGCTTTCTTGACTAATGGATTGTATATTGATTTTACTGAAATCTGGTCTCATAGAAATAAGTTTGATGCTGTTTCATGCATACTATAGTTTTCTACAGTTCAGCATTTTTTAAAAATTCTCCCCATGCTTCTTCAACAAACGTGCGGGTGAGACTTTCAATATAATATGAACCTGCAGCCGGGTCACCTACCTTGTCGAAATATGCCTCTTCCCTCAATATCAAAGGAATATTTCGGGCTATCCTTTTTGCAAAGCTCTCTTCCTCCTCACGGTCGGTGTGGGGACGGACATACAATGAGTTGCAGCCACCCAGGATGGCGGACATCGATTGGGTAGAATTTCGCAGCATATTATTATGTATATCCTTATCAGGTTGAGTAGCCCATGAGGTTTCTGTATGGATATGAAAGTGACCAGGCTTTATGTCCTCAACATGATAAGCTTTCGCTAAGGCGACCATCAAAATCCTGCATGCACGGAGCTTGGCAATTTCTTTAAAATAGCTGCTGCCAATCTCAAACTTTATGATAAGTTGTTTGAGGATTGAGGATGGGGCTATTCCACTATCAGTAAGGCTGTCCAAAACCGATACAGATTTTTGCAAAGTGCCTGCAAGTTGATGTACTATTGTTCCGTTTGAATATGGAATGAACAGCTTTTTAAAAGCAGGATTGCTTTGTAAAGTCAATCCATCTTGCAAATAATATGAGGAGCACATAAAGCCTCCGTTTAAACCTTGGTCCTCCAAATTTTGGCTTTTGATATAGTTGTCCAAAGCAATAACAACATCACTTTTCCCTTCCAAATAAATAGCACAGGAATTCAATACGAGGCTTTTGAGCAAAATGTCAAAGGGTGGAACCTCATCATCCAGCAATTGAAATATTATGCCATCTGCTCCATGATTAAGCGCTTCCAAGGCTTGTGCATTGGCTTGCTCAGGAGTGTGTACAACAATTTTTTCTAGAATTGACCACCTCTTTTCCGATCCAAGGCCTTTATCAATGTGGCCCACAGGCGTGGAGGCCAGGTCTTCCTGTGTATAAAATGGTTGAATTTTTAAGCCTTCTGTGTGCCATATCAACTCCTCAAAATCCTTCCCCTTAAGATCTTCCTCAATCTTTTGCTTCCATGCTTCTTTAGAAACAGGCTCAAACTCACCAAACAAATTCATCTCGTCCACCATATGTATTGCCTTTAGACCCCAATTTAGGTTATTTATTTTATAAAGATAACTTGGTTATTACTTTGTTGGAATGAAAAGGTAATATGTTTATCCTTATCCATTCGTCAATCTTAAGGGAAGAAAATGTGTTTGACAAAACGAATAATATATTGTATTTAAAGATGAAAAAGACATAAAAGTTTCCCCAAACAACTTCCTTAAGTGTTTCCCTAAAAGTCAAGACCAAACCGACTTTTTTGTTAGTTAATTTTTTAGCAACTTTGTTACCCCCTCACCAAAAATGGGAGGCTCAGATAATAAATCCTTTTGGTTTCTGGCGAATGCAAGCAGACTGTAATACGGTATGGAATAATTGTCTCCACATAATACGGGAGAGTATCGGCGAGCAGAGTTTCAAGACGTGGTTTGTGCCTATCATCCCTGTTAAGCTTGAGAATAAGGTACTGACTATTCAGGTTCCTAGCCAGTTTTTTTATGAATGGTTGGAAGAAAACTATGTGAGCGTGCTGCGCCGTGCCATCGATGCCGAACTCGGCGAAAATGGCAGGCTAGAGTATTCTGTGATTGTAGACAAAGGGAACGAGGTCAATAGGCCTTATTCAATCAATCTGCCTGCAGGAAAGAGCGTCAAAACAGAAGACAAAAAAGGAAAAGACTACACCAGTCCTTTTACACTGAAAACGATAGATGATCATTATTTAAAGTCTCACCTCAAGCCTCAGTACACATTCGACACTTACGTAGAAGGAGATTGTAATAGACTGGCAAGGTCGGCAGGTTATGCTGTGGCACAAAAGCCAGGTATCACCTCTTTTAACCCATTGATGTTATATGGTGGTGTAGGACTAGGTAAAACGCACTTGGTGCAAGCCATAGGCAATGAAATCAAAAACAACCTTTCGGATAAATTTGTCCTGTACGTTTCTTCGGAATACTTTACGAATCAATTCATAGAAGCTGTAAGGAACAACAATGTGCAGGAGTTTACCAACTTTTACCTGCAAGTTGACATTCTCATTATCGATGATGTACAATTCCTTTCAGGCAAAGAAAAGACCCAGGAGATATTCTTCCACATCTTTAATCACTTGCACCAGTCAGGGAAGCAGATCATTATGACAAGCGATTGTCCGCCAAGAGATCTGAAAGGCTTACAGGAGCGATTGCTGTCGCGATTTAAATGGGGACTAACGGCAGATTTACAGCAGCCAGATTTTGAGACGAGAATAGCCATCATTCAAAATAAAATGCAGGCCGACGGGATATATATTCCAGAAAATGTGATCGAATACTTGGCCTACAGTGTTGATACTAATATCCGGGAGCTAGAAGGTGTGCTGATTTCGTTGATAGCCCATGCTTCTTTAAATAGAAGGGATATCGACCTCGAATTGGCGAAACAAACACTGAAAAATATAGTCCACGATATCGAAACTGAGGTAGGCATAGACTTTATTCAAAAGACAGTGGCGGAACACTTTGATGTGCCCCTTGAAAACATGAAAGCAAAAACGCGCAAAAAGGAAATGGTGATTGCCCGTCAGGTGGCCATGTACTTTGCAAAAGAGTACACCAACCATTCCTTAAAATCCATTGGTTTTCATTTTGGTGGCAGGGACCATAGTACAGTAATTCATGCAGTGCAGGCAGTAAATGATATGATGGAGACAGATGCACGGTTTAAACTATCTATTGAAGAGCTGAAAAAGCGTTTGAAAATGAAATCTGTATAATAATTGGTGGAATCAATTTTAGATATATAAATTATGGCAGATAGCAGTAAGCAATGTATTCATATTTCATTGCTTGCTGCTTTTTTATTTGGTTTAAGCTATACAAAAAACCATGGGAGTACGTGCATTTTTTAGTAGGCCACTCGCAAAGTATGTGGTAAGTAAATATAAAAAGTGGTCCTATGCACCTTTCGAGATCCAAGAGAATGTGATGAATTCTCTTGTGAAGGAAGCTGCAAACACGGCATTTGGAAAAGATCATCAATTCCATCAAATAAAGAACTACGAGGATTTCAAACAGCATGTACCCATTCGGGACTATGAAGAATTAAGGCCCTATGTAGAACGTGTTGTGCAGGGTGAGGAAAATGTGCTTTGGAAAGGCCTTCCCATCTACTTTGCTAAGACTTCTGGCACTACTTCGGGCGTCAAATATATCCCTATCACAAAAGCCTCGATTTCCAACCATATCAATGGCGCACGAGATGCCATATTACATTATGTACATGAGACTGGTAATGCCTCTTTTCTGGACGGGAAGCTTATTTTCTTGTCGGGAAGCCCTATCCTGGACCAGAAGGGAAAGGTCCCGACAGGTCGCTTGAGTGGAATTGTGAACCACCATGTGCCTGCGTATCTAAGGACAAATCAGATGCCTACATATAAAACCAATTGCATAGACGATTGGGAGGAGAAGGTGGATAAAATCATTGAGGAGACATTAAGCGAAAATATGACCCTGATTTCGGGCATTCCTCCATGGGTGCAGGTATATTTCGATAAGCTTCAGGACAAGACGGGGAAGCTTATAAAGGACATATTTCCCAACTTCTCCTTGTTTATTTATGGCGGTGTGAATTTTGAGCCATACAGGGCAAAGTTATTCAATGCAATAGGCAAAAGCGTGGATGCTATCGAAACCTATCCAGCGTCCGAAGGTTTTATCGCATTTCAAAATAAGCAAAACGATCCTGGACTACTGTTGCTGATCAATGCAGGCATCTTCTTTGAGTTTATTCCTGTATCTGAATACTTTGATGAAAACCCAACCAGGTTGAGCATTGCGGATGTGGAACTAGGGGTGAACTATGCCCTCATCATCAATAATAATGCAGGATTATGGGGGTATTCCATTGGCGATACGGTGAAGTTTGTGAGCTTAAACCCACACAAAGTAGTGGTAACGGGCCGTATAAAACATTTTATTTCGGCATTTGGCGAGCACGTAATCGGTGAGGAGGTGGAGAAAGCGCTCCAGAATACGTTGAGTAAGCACAAAGAAGCCGTCGTGTCTGAGTTTACAGTAGCCCCTCAGGTAAACCCTTCAGAAGGACTGCCGTTGCATGAATGGTACATTGAATTTTCGAGACTTCCAGACAATTTGATTGCATTTGAAAATGAGCTAAATTTGCATCTTCAAAAACTGAATACTTACTATGATGACCTTATCCAGGGCAATATTCTGGGTAACTTGAAAGTTATTCCGTTGCGAGAAAGTGCCTTTCGGGATTATATGAAATCTATAGGAAAACTAGGAGGACAAAATAAGTTGCCACGACTGGCCAATGATAGAAAAATAGCGGACGCACTGCGACAATACATAGCAGATTAGTTGGGTTTCTCATTCCTGAACTTTATTGAGCATACATCAAATTGGACCATAACAAAGAGAAAAGACACATTGCAATACTAGGATCTACAGGATCTATAGGTACACAGGCCCTTGAAGTAATCCAACAGCATCCTGATAAGTTTGTCGTGGAAGTCCTTACTGCTGAAAACAATGCAGACTTGCTAGTGGCTCAAGCTAAAACCTTCAAGCCCAATGCCGTCGTCATTGCCAATGAATCTCATTACGAAAAAGTGCATGCAGCACTAGATCCCTTCGACATAAAAGTATATGCCGGTGCAAATGCTTTGGCTTCTGTGGTGCAAATGGAAACCATTGATGTCGTACTGACGGCATTGGTGGGTTGCGCAGGACTGTTGCCTACCGTAAAAGCCATAGAAAGCGGAAAGAATATTGCTTTGGCCAATAAGGAAACTTTGGTGGTAGCCGGTGCTTACATTACCAAATTGGCAC